>SESD01001813.1_pt1 | contig 11328 bp, 17 predicted proteins | sample 3171411 | NCBI WGS metagenome assembly SESD01 (sample SAMN06051880, study PRJNA518727) | freshwater metagenome | biome: subpolar coniferous forest; feature: holomictic lake; material: water; isolation source: holomictic Lake 442, 16.5 m depth | place: Canada: near Kenora, Ontario | collected...
CTGAAAATGGGGAAATTACTTGTATTGATAACTGGAGTTGGAATCATAGTGGTAATATAAGAAATACTTTTAATGAAAATATTTTAAAAGCTCTGAAAAAGAATCCTAGTAAAAGAGTTGTCGTTATTGAAGGTAGTTCTTATGAAAAATTAGCACAACTAATAATAGATAAGAAACAATTTGATTTTATTTATATTGATGGAGGGCATGGGGTGATTGATGTTTTATCAGATGCTTGCATGAGTTGGCGGTTATTAAAGATAGGAGGAATAATAAGCTTTGATGACTACTTTATACAAGATGTTAAACTAGCTATTGATGCTTTCTGCAATTTACACAAAGATAAAATTCAATACATTTATATTGGTAAACAGGTTGTAATACAAAGAATGGCATAATCTAAAAAGGAATAAAATGTTTACACTATTAACCACGTTAATCTCATTCTTAACTGGTGGCGTACCAAAGCTACTAGACTTCTTCCAAAACAAAGCAAGACTTGTTTTAGAAGCCTTAAAAGCACAAGTTATTGCAGGTGGATTAGACTACCCTACAGTAATTGCTGAAAAGAAAATAACTGAAGAAGCAAAAATTGCAGTGGCATAAATCTATGTAACTTCATTATCATTTAAGATAATGAATTAATATTAATTGTAATTAGATTATATTAATTGATAGATAATCATCTACAATCACCATAAATAGAAAATACTCTAAACCTATGGTGTGAAAGATAATTATGGAAAATCAATTATTAGTCAATATAGTTCTAGGAACAACCATGACAGTAATTGGTTGGTTTGCACGAGAACTTTGGGCGGCAGTTAAAGATTTAAAGGCTGACATAGCAAAACTACGTGAAGAGTTGCCTAAAGAATATGTTGATAAGAATGATTATCGCCAAGATGTAAAAGAGTTAAAAGACATGATAGGTAAGCTTTTTGATATTCTTGATAGGCATAGAGAGCAACAATGAATTTCATTAAGAGTATATTTACTGAACCTGATAATCAAACTTGGTGTATTGTTAAGATATTAACAGGACTAGGTGCAATTACTTTTATGATAGCAACAGTACTTCATATGTATATGAATAAATCTTTTGATCCACAATCATTTGGCATAGGCTTTGGTAGCTTAATGGCAGGTAGTGGTGGTGGTATGAAGCTTAAACCTGACACTCCAATATGATATTTCTACTTTCTTATTGGAAGCAATTACTAGCGGTTGGTGTGCTTGTTATTGTTTTGCCTGTTACTTACTACAAAGGCTATGAGTCGGGTAAAGCCCATATCCAAGCAGAATGGTATAAACAACAAATCGTTGATGCTAATGCCGTAGCTGTTGCTGACAATAAAACTGCTACTATTACTAAAAACTCAGAGAAAGTCACTCAGAATGAAAATCTCAACCTTGCAAAGAAGCTTGGAAATTCTACTAATTATTACAGCAGTCACCCTGTGCCTAATGTTATTTACAGGGTGTGCAAGTCAGACGGAGAAGGCAGTAGTAGCCAAGTGTCCACCATTCCCGATACTACCCAACAGCCTAACACTACCACCTCCGACTCAGTATCTCGTACCGACTACGAAAAACTAGCCAATGATTGCCTTGCAACCACATTACAACTTGATAACGCTCAAGAGTGGGCTAAACAACAGGTAGAAGTGAATGCTGAATAACTTCAAACAATCATTACAATACGTTTTAGAATCAGAAGGGCTTTTTACAGATAATCCCCTTGATAGTGGTGGTGCTACGATGCATGGCATCACACTAGATACGTACAGAGTCTTTAAGAAGAACACACACTTAACGCCTAACGACTTAAAAAACATTTCCGATGAAGATGTATCAACCATCTATTTAAATCAGTATTGGAACACTTGCCGTTGCTCTGATTTGCCTTCAGGAATTGATTATTGTGTTTTTGATTTTGCAGTCAATGCAGGATATGGAAGAAGTATTAAAACATTACAGAAAGCTGTAGGTGCTGATGTAGATGGTCATCTAGGCCCAATCACTTTAGCGCTAGTGAATCATAAAGACCAACTAGGCTTGATTAAAGCATTTAGCGATCAGAAAGAAGCATTCTACAAAGGTATTGTAGCTAACAAACCATCGCAAATAATATTCCTTGATGGTTGGTTAGCTAGAATAGATGACGTACAGGAACGAGCTATCAGAATAATTACTCAGCCTACGTCTTAGGTAATTTTTTTAAAAGTAACTCACGAAGTTCTTTCATTTCTTCTTTAGTCATGTTTTGCCTCCAATTTAGGTTTTGTATTTTCTTACATAATTCCATGACGTTTTTCAATTTCACGAGCAAATTCTATTGCAGTACCACCATGTACCATTGCAACATTCATCCATATTTCAAGGATAACTGTCTCAGGTAATGGGGTATGCATTGTCTTCATTCCTTCTGTAAAACCATCTTCAAATGCACCGTTATTCATGAATGTAACTTACCTTTAATAATTTTATGGACTTGAGGGATGATATCGGTATATCCCATACGGAATGATAATTGTGTGTTATTAACAAAAACTTCAGGCAACACAATCGGATCAACTTTCTTATTAAACATATCAACACTAACAATTGGTGTTTTTTCTACAGAGTAATAAGTAGTTTTTCCATTGCCATGTTTATATATCTTTTCTTGTTCTATTAGTAATGGAATGCAGAACTGCACATGCGACCTTGCAAAGCCTTGTTCTGACAAACTTGTAGTAGTACGATTTGCTTTTTTTATTTCTAAATAAATTTCACTACATACATCAAGGATAAGTCTGTTTACCACAGCCATATTAAGACTCCAACTCCAATTAAAATAACAATCCAATGGAACGTGTGATACAACAATTTTGCATCATCAATTTCATCATCTGAATAGTGCATCATGGTATTAGTGCCTCATTTGTTATTTCAATACGTTCACGAATAGTTCTTAATGCTGAATAACGCTGATGTAATCTAGTCATAATGCGTAAGCTTCTGCGACCTTTTCGTTCATCAGCTAACATCGTATAAACAGTTTCTTCATTCTGATTATTTAATATTTCATTAAGATATCTCCAAGTCATATTCATATACATGCCTTTAACGTATTTAGTAATATGTAAAGAATTGTAGCACAGTAAATAATTTTCTTACAACTACTATTTTATGTTGATTGTATTTATCATATTTGCGAGTTAAAATAAGAAGAAAATTACTGTAAGGATATGGTATGCCGACAGCCGTAGTTATGACTTACGATAGCCTTGCTTCTGATATTCAGGGTTATTTAGAACGTACTGACACTGCAACAGTTGAGAAGATTCCAACATTCATTATGTTAGCGGAATCAGTCATAGCTTCAGAAATCAAGTTTTTAGGTAATCTGACAGTTGTAGAAAGTGCAATGACTCTCAATAATCCTATCTTGCAAAAACCATCTCGTTGGCACAAAACAGTCTCCATGAACGTCACAGTTGATGGTGAAAAACAACCTGTGTTTCTTCGTAAATATGAGTACTTACGTGAATATTGGCCCAATGATACAAAATTAGATGTACCAAAATTCTATTGTGACTATAACTACGATAATTGGTTAGTAGCACCAACCCCATCTACAAACTTTGATTTTGAAGTTTTGTACTACGAACGTGTCCAACCGTTAGACTCTACAAATCAAACCAATTGGTTTACTATTTACGCACCACAAGCCTTATTATATGGTTCATTGCTACAGGCTATGCCCTGGTTGAAGAATGATGACCGTATTCCGATGTGGAAGGCTGAATATCAAGCAATTATAGCAACCCTTAAAGCTGAGGATGTGACTAGAATTGGTGACCGTCAAGCAACAGTTTTAGATACTTAGGATAGATTATGACAACCTATAATTCCCCATTTAGCGGTAATGTAATTCAGCCAACTGATGTCAGTTATCAACAATTCTATTTAACAGCAGACATTGTTCTTTGGTGGCCCATTAATGGTGTTCCACCTACCTATGACGTTGCCGCACGAATTATGGATATCAGTGCTTCAGGTAATGGCTTTACTATCGCTATGCCTCCTGCAAATCAGGCATCAGTAGGTCAAGATGCGTTATTCAATAATACAGGTGCTTATAACATCAATATTATTAACTATACGTCAGGTGCAATTACAACAGTTGCGGCAGGTAAGTCTGAGTATATTTACATTACTGATAACGCTACAACAGATGGTGTATGGGGTGTAGTAGGTTTTGGTGCAACGACTTCTAATGCCAATGCGGCAACCTTAGCAGGATATGGTCTTCTTGCAATCGCCAATACATTAAATCAAAGCCATCCTATCAAAGCTGTTGTAGATGCATATACATTTTTACCAAGTGATAGAGCTAATACGATGGTTTGGAGTGGTGGTGTAGGTTCAGCTACCTTAGATACAGCAGTTACCATTGGAAGCAATTGGTTTATATTATTAAAGAATGATGGCAGTGGTACATTAACGATTAATGCAAGTGGTAGTGATACGATAGATCAACAATCTACCAAAACATTCCAACCTAATGAATCTGCATTAATAGTATGTACAGGTGCAGGATATATTACAGTTGGTTATGGCACGAGCAATACATTCTTCTTTACTGCATTAACTAAAGCAGTCACTACAGGCACATATACCCTAAGTATTTCTGAAGCACAGTCTATTATTCAAGAATATGTAGGAAGTTTAGTAGGGAATGTGACGATAGTTTATCCACCTGTTGTTGCTCTATATATTGTAAATAACCTAGTAACTGCAAATGGGTTCTCATTCCAAATTACAACAGGGCTTGGTGGTAGTAATACAGTTGCTATTCCAACAGGACAAACAGTATCACTTATTTGTGATGGTACTAACTTCTATAATGCAAATACTGTGCAATCAGGTGCTACGGTAGGTAGTTTAGCGAATGGTACTGTAGGCGCTCCCTCACTTAACTTCTCACTTGAAACAAGTACAGGGCTATATAGACCTGGTGTAGGTACGATGGGTTTATCTATATTAGGTACTAATTTAGTGATATTTGATGCTCAAGGAGTAAATGTCACAGGTACAGGAAACTTTACAGATGGCATCTCAGGTGGAGTCTTTTAATGGCTAAAAAGGTTTTTGGACTAGATACACAACCAGGCATACAGCGTGATGGTACTGTAACGGACAGAAACTTCTATTCAGATGGTGAATGGGTACGCTTTCAAAGAGCTAGACCACGTAAGATATTAGGCTATCGTGAGATTGTTAATAACCTAGCAGGGCCATCAAGAGGCTTATTTATTGATCCTGAAGATGCTTTTTCTAATATCTATAATGGATATTCTGATGGCATACAAAGTGTACAAATTAATTCAGTAGGTGTTGGTGCAGGTGTGATTGATTGGACATTGACAGGCTTTACGCCAAATCCTAATAACTTATGGCAATTTGATGTTTTATATGATGCATCAGGGGCAGGAGTTGCTTTATTACTAGCCCATCCAGGTCAGAATTTAAGTGTAATTAATAATCAAGTTAATACACCTGTTTTGGGTGGTGATGATGAAGGTTCAGTAGCAAATCCTATTGGTGTATTTACAGCCGTTGGTGCTACCAATACAACCACTACGATTACATTAGCTACAGCTAACTTCCTAGTGGGTGCAGGACAACTAGTTACAGGTACAGACATTCCATCAGATACGCATGTTGTTTCAATTACAGGTGGTATAACAGTTGTCTTATCTCATGCCGCTACAGGTACGCATACTCCAGTTACCTTTACCTTTGATAATCAGATATCTGTATCAGGTGGTGTAGTAGCGCTTTATCCTTACGTATTTGTTTATGGTAACAAAGGATTAATTAAGAATTGTTCAGCAGGAAATCCTAGTGATTGGGTATCTCCTGATGCTAATGAAACTAATGTATCTGCAACTAAAATTGTAAAAGGTCTTCCAATTCGTGGTGGTACGAATGCACCTTCAGGATTGTTTTGGTCTTTAGATTCATTGATTCGTGTTTCATATACGCCTACGACAATTACTGTTGGCGGTACTGCATCTACTTTCTATTGGCGTTATGACATTATCTCTAGCCAAACCTCTATATTGTCATCTCAAAGCGTGATTGAATATGATGGAATCTTCTATTGGATTGGTGCTGACAGGTTCTTGATGTACAACGGTGTGGTTAAAGAAGTACCGAATCCAATGAATCAAAACTACTTCTTTGATAACTTAAATTATGCTCAAAGACAAAAAGTTTATGCGAGTAAAGTTACTCGGTTTGGTGAGATTTGGTGGTTTTTCCCTACTAATGGTTCTGAAGAATGTAATGATGCCATTATTTACAATGTACGTGAAAATGCATGGTATGACACAAATCAAGCATTAGGTGCAAGACGTACAGCAGGATACTTTACGCAAGTGTTCCCATTCCCTGTGAATGCAGGTGTAGACATCAATGCTACAGGCGCTATTAATGTAGTCAGTATATTTGGTGCAGGTACTCTTTATACAGATGGTACTTATCCTTTCACTTCATTAACAGGTGGTACAGGTGAGAATGGACTTGCTACGATTATAGTGACAGGTGGAAAAGTAGTGAGTGTTGAAATCACTTATAAAGGACTTGGCTACACTGTTGGAGATACATTATCAGCAGATTTACCTGTAGGTTCAGGATTTGAATTAAATGTAGTTTCTGTTCAAAGTTATGTCTCACTCTATCAACATGAAATTGGTACAAATGCAATTATTGGTGGCAATACATTAGCTATCAATAGTTTCTTTGAGACTAACAACTTAGGTTGGACAACAGGTGGCCCTGCTACACAATCATTGGTTGGTGATAACTTTTGGTTAAGACTAGAACGTGTAGAACCTGACTTTGTACAAACAGGTGATATGTCATTAGTCGTGACAGGAAGACCATATGCTCAAGCAGAGGATCAAGATTCAGCACCCTATGTATTCTCTCCTGATACACACAAGATAGATATGAAAGAACAAAGGCGTGAACTACGTCTGCGATTTACAAGTAATGTTGTTAATGGTAACTACCAATTAGGGTATGTATTATTAGTCGCTGATATCGGTGATACGCGTGGTTACTAGATGGCATTAGCCCTAGTTTATGATCCGCGTGGACATACCTTTGAATCATGGTCAGCTTTAATGGTAGAAGCGTATGCTTCACAGCAATTGCAAACAAATGTAACAGAAAAGAATTGGCAGGATTGGGCAGTAGGACTTAATGCGATAGATATCTTTGCACAAGAAGCTATTCCAAGTCCTTATGCATTTTTTAGTTGGAACGATTGGGCAGAAGCAGTCGTTAACGTAGTAGGTGAAAACACAAATGGAATTTATTGAGCTATTTAATCAAGTCGCAAGAGTAGCTAAACCTGCACATCCTCATTTTAACAATGCGAAAGCAATGAGTGATAAAATGGTTGACATTGAAATTGATAGTCTTGATGGACTTTTAATGATGATGTTTTTCTGTGAACTGTATGGGATAGATCCTGATATTACGAAGGAATGGTATCCAACAACAATACAGGAATTCTATGACTTATTGTATGCTAATAAAACAAAAGAACCAACCTCTGTAGAAGAAGCAATTGAGGCTATTAAATGAGAATATTTTTAACTCATTATAGGACTGCATCTACAAGTTACACAGAATTATTGGAAGACATTGCATATCCACAAAAGGTGCATTGGTTTCCTGAACTATATAACAGAGTGAAATCAGGTTTGTTTTATGTTCCACATAAACTTGCTGATAAAGTTTTAGATCCTGAATTACTAAAGTATTTACGTGAAAATAAAGTCGGTAAAACCGCATTTATTTTAGCATCAGGAAACGGACATTTTGCAGGAATTAACCAACGCCCTGCACCTGATAATAGATTGAATTATGTGTATAAGTTTTTACCGTTTACGTTAACACAAGTATATGCAGGTAGAACTGCACAACTATGTGGTGAAATGGATTTAATTACGACTGATTCAAGTGCATGTGCATCTAGTCTTAAAGCATTAATGGATGTACAAAATCTGATACAGCACTATGATTATGATAGAGTTATTGTATTATCTGTAGAAGATAGCGTAACGAATACAGTATTAGACTTTTTTGGTGAATCTAGAGCTTCATTAGTTGCTAAAGATGAACTTGATGGTACGAAACCATCAGCCTTTGATAGTAAGAATGAAGGCTTCTTTGTAGGTCAAGGTGCAGTGTTTGCTGTCTTTGAATCAGAGAGAGCTAAGTTTAAGTTAAGAAGTACTGCTTACGCAACCCTACGAGGGGCATATAGTGCATCAGAATCGTCTGTAAACGCGATAGGACAGTTAGAGTCAGGTGAAGGGTTCATCAAGGCAATTAAAGGGGCTTTGAAGTACGCTAATGTGACTGCTAAAGAAATTAAAATAGTAAAAACTCATGGTACAGGTACAGCTTCTAATAATAAAGCTGAAGCTGAAGCTTTAAAGATATTGCCTGATTTTGTAGCAACTTCTTATAAGCAGAAGATTGGACATACGATGGGTGCTAGTGGCTTATTGGAAACATGTCTTTTATTAGATGATATGCGTAATGGATTTGTACCAAAGATTGAAAATAGGACAAAGGATGATGATGTCTATCTGTCTTATGATGCAAAACCGCCTAAAGGATTGATATTGAGTCTAGCCGCAGGGATGGGAAACATTTACTCAGCGGCTATATTGGAGGCTATTTAATGGCTACAGACAGCAAACAGAAGATGCTCAATGTTGATGAAATCATCAAGACTACTGCACAGGAAACTAAGGTAGGTAGACCTGCTGACGATGTATTTAACATGCTTAAAGTTGAATTAAGTATGCCCAACATTTGGAAGTGTAGAGAAGGCAATACTCTGTTTATTGTTCATAAATCACCTCAAGCTGGCTATGGCTACTTTCGTGCATTAAATGCTGATACTGCACAAAACTATGTAGAAAATAGTAAGCTATTTATTGATGCCGCGTACAAAGTTGGCTTTGATGTTCTAGTCACCCAATTCCAAGATCCAACTATTCTCAATGTGTTTAAGATTATCTCTCGTAATCCTATAAGAGAAGGAATGGGATTTGCTTCTCAAAAGACTAATTCTGATGGATATCAAGTAACAGTACAACTTGGGCCACCAAGAGGAGCTAAATCATGAGTGTAGTTCTTGATACAATAAGTGATGTAGTTGGTGGTGTTGTTGATGCTGTCGGTACAGTTGCTGAAGCCGTTGTCAATGTTGCTGAACAGGTAGTTCAAACTGTTGCTGAAAATCCACTGTTAATCGTTGCCGCAATTGCCGCACCTTATGCTTTATCGGCATTAGCCGCAGATGCAGGTGCAGGTATAGCAGGTGTAGGTATGGATTTAGGAGCAACTGTTGCTGGAAGTACTGCAATACCAACAGCAATGTTGGATGCCGCAGTTGGAGCAACTACAGGAGCAATAGGAACAGGAGCTACTGCTTTAGGAGTTACAGGTGCAGGAATTGCAGGTGGTGCAGGAGCAATGGGTATATCAGCCGCCGCAATGGAAGCCGCGGCAGTTGGTACTGCTTTAGGTGCTACCTCTATGGCTTCAGCCTTTGCTTTCCCAAGTGTATCTGAAGCAACTAATTTTGGTACATCAATTCTTGATACAACTAACTCAACATTAGCAGTCGCAGATACATTACAGATGACTGCAAGTAATGTTTTAGGTAATCAAGCTGTCAGCGACTTCGCTACTACCTTAAATCCAATGGTTACTGAGCAAGCAACGAATGCAGTCAATCTAGTGAATAGTGGTATGCCATATGGTGAAGCTATATCAAGTGCTACCAATGGTGCTGTAACACCCAATCCTATTGGTGAGATATTCACAAACTCTACAACAAACATTGCAGATACTTACAATACTTTGTCTAAAGGCGCTCAAAGCATGATGCAAAATATGGGTCAAACCATATTGCCTGATGCGAATCCTTTAGTACAGAAGTTTGTTACTAATACTGCTGTGAATACTGCCCTTAATGGTGGTGATGTAACTAAAGCTTTAGAAGGTTCTGCGTTAGGTGTAGGTGCAGGGTTCTTAGGTAATGAAGTTACAGGATTAACAAGTGATACATTAGGTAATACAGGTTCTAAGATTGCAGGAAATGCCGCATCTTCACTAGCTACAGGGGCAGTCACAGGACAGAATCTTGGTGATGTAGCTAAGAACTTTGCGATTGGTACAGGATTTAACCAAGTTGCACCTATTGTTAATGATATTACAGGTTCACCAACGACAACCAATGCCTTATTAAATACTGCTAAAGGTGTTGTAAGTGGTCAAGATATAGGCACTGCGGCAACAGGAGCAGGGATTGGGGCATTAACTTCTGTAGCCAATAATGCATTAGGTTCAACTAATCCTAATAGTGTAGCAGGGGCATTAACAAATATTGGTAAGGGATTAGCAACGCAAGCTATTAATCAAGCTGTTAATCCACCAGTAAATGCAACACAAGCAGGTGTAGCATCACAAACAAAAGCACCATCAGTATTAACTTCTGCACAATTAGCTAAGTTAGTTCCTGTAACACAACCTACAGCACAACCGACAGGTGGATTACCAACTACTGCACCTGTAGCTAAAGCAGGGCCTGCACAGCAAGTAGATGTATCTAAATTGACACCATTGACTGATATTACAGCATTAACAGGCTTGTTAACGCCTAAGAAGGGATAGCTATGCAAGTTCTTACTAAAAGAGTATCAGGAAACCAAGCACCAATTACCCCTGCTGATTTGCCACCACCTGCGTTTACATCACCTGAGACCGAATATGTTCCAATGATTAGTCGTGGTGCTAAAACACCTATTACAAATGTTGGTAGTGGACTTGGAATACAAGGTAATGCTCAGTCAAATATCACTCCTTCAAAGGGTGGAAGTGCAATACCAGGTGCGATTCTTGGTGGACTTGCAGGAACTGCGGCACAAGCGATATTAGGAAGTAATCCATTAGGTGCTGTTGCAAATATTGTTAAAGGTGCATTAGCGCCTAAACCAACGACAGGTACAGGATTACCTAAACCAACTACAGGTACAGGTGGGGCTACAGGTACAGGTATGCCACCATCTACTACACCACAAGTAGATAATACTAATAGTGCAACGCCAACAGGTACAAGTAACCAAGTTGATACAAGTTTAGGTGGGATGGGAGCAAATACTGCACCTATTATTACTAGTGGATATTTTACTGATGCTTCAGGTAATATTTACGATGGTACAGGTAATCTAAAGTTTGAAGCTT
>SESD01001816.1_pt1 | contig 11318 bp, 10 predicted proteins | sample 3171411 | NCBI WGS metagenome assembly SESD01 (sample SAMN06051880, study PRJNA518727) | freshwater metagenome | biome: subpolar coniferous forest; feature: holomictic lake; material: water; isolation source: holomictic Lake 442, 16.5 m depth | place: Canada: near Kenora, Ontario | collected...
CAGGCGGGAATGATTCCGCTGGCAAATATCGCCACATCAAACCAGGCATCGGGGTTTAAAAACCAAACGGCTATTCCTGCCAAAATCGAGCTTAAACCGATGGCATTCCAAACACTGAGTGGGCTGTGTTTTTGGCTAAAGCCGCTTAACGATGCCAGTACCATAAAGACAGATATCGGGAGTGCCAAATAACTGTTATTAATACCGGTCGCCACAATAATCAGCCAAACGCCTACAAAACCGCCTAAACCATAAACCAGTTTTAACCCGCTATTGATAACATTAATGCGTGCGCCAACCCGCTTTAAGGGATCCCAAAGAATAGCTCGTACCAAGCGCTCTAAATTACCTTCTTGCAAGGAAAATACATACAGCGTGTTGTATAAAACATCCGGCAGGGTATCACGAAGTGATGACGGCAAAAACTGAAATCTGGCACTGTTTTTGATATAAAAGTCGGTATCGGTTGCACCTTCAACCCGTAACAAATGCACCACAATGGAGGGCGAAACCAATAATTGATAACAACGTAAAAATGCGTTACCCAGAAAATGAACCAGTACCAGCGTTTCCAGACCCAAAGATAATTCCATAAACATAAACCCAACTTGGGTAATCGATGCATAAGCAATTTTACCTTTGATATTGGATTGCGTTTTTTCGGAAAGACTGGCCACGATAACCGTCAGTAAACCGATGTTAAAGACGCTCAATCGGGTTAAATAATGGTAAGACCAAATCGGTGTAGTTCTTAATAATAAAAACACGCCCAAATGTACGGATAAGGCACCATAAAAAATAGCGCTGGAAGGTGTTGGCCCTTCCATGGCTCTGGGCAACCAAAAGCAAAAAGGAAACTGGGCTGATTTACCGGAGGCTGCAATCAAAATTAAAGTCGATACCAGCCACAAAGAACCGTAGCCTGCCGGAGGCATGGCGGGGTTATTAAACAAGTCGGCCAATTGATTGAAATGCTGGCTTTCATGAAACAATAAATGGCTCATCCAGGCACCCAACAATAAGCCGATATCGCAAAACCGGTAAATGGTATAGGCTCTTAAGGCATTGCGTACCGGCTGTATGCGGTGCCGGTAAAAGGCGATCAGCAAAAACGAGGCAATGCCGACAATTTCCCAGCCAGCAAACAGGATATCAATGGAGCCGGCCAAGATGACCACATTAAGTCCAAACACAAAACTGAAAATGGTCAGAAAAAAGCGCTTGTAACCGGCCTCCCGGTGTAAATAAACGCGACAATATTTAACGATGATGGAAAATATTGCCCACACGCAAAACAGGTAAACAGCCCCTACCCTATCCAGATAAAACAAGATCGGAAAGCGATAGCCTTCGGCTTCATACAGGGTAAACCACTCGTATTCATGGTTTGGAAAACCCGCAATGCCCCATAAAACAAGCAATGCAATAATGCTAAGACCCAAGGCGTGACTGCACCAAAAACTAAGGGTTGCGATTTTTTTCTCATTGTTGTCGGTCATAAAGATCAACAAAAATCCCAGTAAGGGTATCGCCAAACTGGTTAAGAGTAATCCGTTCATGCGTGTGTCCCCATAAATTGATGTACCGGTATGGTTTGCGTTTGACCGACAATAATTTTTTCCGAATGGGTTGCATGCGGTGTCTCGCCGTCGCCCAAGTGTTCAATAGCTTCCCAACCGTTAATCGAATACAGAAAAAGCTCACGACTCACCGGATGACACGATACAAATCGCACCCAATCGTTATCAAGCCATTCTTTAAGTGTGCCCAGTTTGGCGATGGTTTTATCTAAAATCTCGCAGGTTTGATCAACTACAATCAGTAAGCGTGCCGGTTGATGTACTTCAATCATTTGCGACGGTAAACCGGTACGAAGATCACCCTCGACACCGTTGGCAACTCCCAGTAAACCTATCACGTTATGGGGTAATTTGGTGCCGGCACCATACACCGAGTTGTCGATGCGTGAGAACAGATATTCAAGATTAATACCACCGCAGACCGGAATCACGGCCGATAAAATGCGGGCCATAATATCGCCTTGCGCATCCGTTTTTGGGTCGTAGGAATGTAAAAAAGCACGACGATCCATAAACAATCCTCGCGTTAATTCGCGTCGACCCACGATACAATAAAGATTGTTGGAATGATTGTATTCCGGACGCGGTTCAAATATCGATGACGCACGCTCCATAACATGCGCGTGCGCTTCTTCATTGGATTGTGATTGCGGGCCCAATTCAAACCAGCGGCAACGTTCCCGGGCATTGCGTTGCAAGGCTTTGCTCATGGATTTTTGAAAATCTGCCAAGCCGGTAGCCGGATGTTGTTGCAGTAAATGTTGATCAAAATAAGTGATTTCATCACGACTGGTATTATGCAACGCGGCAACAAATCGCGTGCTGTCTGGAATATCGATACCGCGTTCTCGCAGGATAACGCGCACCGAAGCATGATTAGCCATCCAGGCAAAAGCGCGGGCATTGGGTGCACCGGGTTTGCCGGAACAGGCACCGCAATCGTAAGCGGCAAAGTGAGGGTTATTAACACTGCTGGAACCGTGGGCAACCACGACCACCAACGGCGCAAAGTATTGGGTTAAGCCGATATTACGCAGCAACCCGCCCAGACGATCCGCCATTTCCGTAAAGGAAAATCCCAGCAAGTAGCCATCTTCGGTAGGTTCTTCGGACTCTCTGAGCAGATGCAACTGGGAATGTGATTCAACTTCGCTTAAGGCTCTGATATTGGGTAATTTTGAACCCGGACGAAATACATCCCAAGCCATCTTGGCCGCATAACCAATCCCTAAAGTTTGGGTATAAAGCCAACCTCTGAATAGCGAGTGCGCGGTAAAATGCATATCCGTCAACTTACCGGCTTTGGACTTATCGACTAATTTTGGTTTACCCCCCGATTCTTTAATTAAATGCTTGGGAATAATAATGTTGGGACATTGAGCGACCGGATAAGCATCATCCAAGCCCTGATAAAGAAAATCGATACCAAAAAATCCGGCGGCACCCAAGGTTTCTATGGCCGGATTAACTTCTTCAAGATGTCGCCTTATTGAACATTCGCGGTCATCAATACAAAACAGCGCTTGAGCTTCAGGCAGCGGCTTGATAATCGGTTCGGAAGTGAGTGTGCTTTTCGGTTTTAGCGCTCTGAGTAACTCGCTATGCAATGACCATTCCATGGCTTCGTGCCAGACTCTTAAACGTAACGGAATAACGGGCTTAAAGCCGCCCTCTTTTAGCTGCGGCGTTCTGCTGGTAGTGGGCATCATTGCAATGCTCGAAAAGTTAAGGCCTTTTTTCTTGTGCAAAAAGGCCAGCTCAATAGCCAGCTCTACCGCCAGCATTTCCTTCAGTGAAATTTCGCGGCGGGCGAGCAACGCTTTCGGATTTTGCTCAATAACATGCACCATTCCAGACCAACCGGGATGCGCCAGCAACACTTCCAACAAATATTGTTCGTAAAGTTGCTCATCGCCGACTATTTTTTTAAGGCACGCGTTAATAACCTCATCAGGCGTGTGGGTTAATAATTGGTTTACGACCGGCTCATCAAACGGATAGAGCGGCAACAAACTGTTTTTGGTCAGGCGCACGATGCAATCCCAAAAATGTTCGCCGTCTTTGGGCAAGCTCCAGCGACTAATGCCTTGATCAAGAAAATTACCCAGCAATCTAAACAATATTGGCTGCACCAACGCATTTAAATCAACTTCATGCTGAGTCAACCAGGCATTGCGAATACCGTGATTGGCTAAAGAAACAGGTGGATAATGCTCGGTATGATCTTGCTCAAACAAGGTTTCTCGAAGCTGATTCTGCTTTGTTTTAGTGCATCGTGAATGTTCAATAGCCCAATCAATGGCGTGGGGCTTAATTCGACCGGCGTGGTACATCCCCTGATAATCTTCCAAAGGCAAATAACTGCGAGCACCAAAAACTTTTGCCGCAATGGCAATCCCTTCATGAAAAGGATGGTGCTGAACGGCGTGCAAGGTATTGTGATGAATAAAATCTTTGATTGGCCCCTGTGCCGGAAGCCAATGCGCAATATGCTCTATGGATGTGTCCAGATCAAATTCAAAATTTTGAACCTGACCATTTAAACGGTCTAAAGTCGGTTCGGTAATTTCACGATAAGCCATGCTGTTATCTTTAACCTCGGCATTGTTGTTTTTAAAAGGCACGTTACGTATAACAAACAGATGCCTGATAAATACGGATTACAAATTGATATCCTTGGTTAAAGCACAAAACGCGCCAGAAAAGTGGCGACTTACTATAAAACCTGATTTTTTAATTCTGACTATTGATAAGACGATGATAAGTTGAAGATTATCAATAGTATTACTGTGCAACAGATCAACAAGCTATTAGCGCCCGGAACGTTTGATTTGGATGAAGATGAAGAAATTTCAGGGTAACATTGTTCAAATCAACCAAAAATATTGGTTGAAAACCCCCGTTACTGCTTTTTAATATTGCATAAGCATTACCAATGAGTTTATTGATTATTAGACAAATCTCCCTGATAATTAATAAATAGGCGCTCTTGGCGCTGTCACCAGAAACAAGGCATTAAACACCCACATTGGCTAAATCAAAGATGACAGAAATTAATTGGCTTCCCGACGTGGAAGAGCACGACTACCCCGCAGCAGAATCCTATCTCACGCTTCTTTATAGTGAGGAAAAGGTTGCCGGAATTATAGCAAGCTTAAGAAGTGCAGGCATTGTGCAATTCAAAGCCAAGGATATTTTTAGAGCATCTCAACTGTCATTATTGGGCGTGAGTAATTCACACGTCGAAAAAGACTGTCAAAAAATCCAAAATGAGAAGAGCTTCTCACCGCTCCTGCTGTTACGGGATCAACAAAATGGGAAAGTGATTATTGCGGATGGCTATCACCGCCTATGTGCTATCTACCAATTTAACGAGGATGCATTAATCCCCTGCAAAATCATCTGACTATTTGATACCGGGTGGAGATCAGGCTCTGCCTGACCTCCATTATTAATTTGATGCCGATCAGGATTTTTAACCCCGACCGGCATCGAACTGCCTCTTGGTCTTTTCTTCGTGTTTTTCGTGGTGTTATTTTTTAAAGTTATGTTAAATGCTTTGCTTACCACTCGCTTATAAAGATTTTCCTAGTGCTCTATAAATCACATAAATTGCAAAGACAACCGTCACAATGTAAATACCTGCTGAAATCATTTAAAAATCCTCGTCAGTTATTGGTGAGATTCCTGTTTAAATTTATAACTAAAAATTAAACAAATGTTGGATTGATCAGATGATACAAAGCGATTATTCAGTCCCCATTTTTTCAAAGTGGAGGTAAATACTTACGATCAACAGGCTATCAATGCCCTTAAAAAAGCCATCTTCATTAGATGATGACGATTTGCATCTAACTTTTAAAGCAAGCGGATTAGAGTTTTAATTTACTCTTTAATTTTGCCCAGAAAGATTCTTTCGGAGCCTGTTGGCACTCTTCAATCAAAACAGGCACCAGTGTTTCGGTATCCACAACTTCAATCACTACATTTTTAGCCTTGCCACCTTTGGTGTGCGCAGCTGCGGCAATTACATATTGAGGCTTGATGATATCATCAATGGCGATAAAATCTTCGCAGGTCAATTTGCCTAACGGCTTTTTAACGCTATCCACTTTGGTCGTCTCTGCCTTGGCCGCATCCGTAGCAAAAACAAGCGCAGAACCGGACAATAAAACTGCTGCTATCATACCCATAGTCATTTTTTTAGTGTTCATAAGTAATTCTTGGTAAGTTAAATGTAAACTTAAAATAAAACGGCACTTATTAATTGCCAGCGCCCACCAGTGTCACTTCAATACGCCGATTCTGGGAGCGCCCGTCTGGCGTATCGTTTGAGGCTACCGGATTAGATTCACCAAACCCCTGAGCAGACAGAAGGTTTTGATTGACACCTTGTTTTACCAAGTATTCAACAACCCCGTCGGCACGTTTGGATGACAAGTCAATATTTGAAGAAATGCCGTCACGTTTTAACTTTGGACCAATGGGAATATTGTCGGTATAGCCATTAACAATAATTTTGGTTTGCTTCAATCCTGAAAGAGTCGGTACTAATTTACCCAGCACAGCCTTGGCCTGAGCATTAAGTTTAAAGCCGCCTTCAGAAAATAAAACTTTATCGACCATAGTGACTTTCAGCTCTCCTTCAAGAAGAACGATCTTGGCCTGATCAGCACTTAATGCCGTTTGAAGCTGTTCATATTCTTGTTCTAACGCATTGTATTTGGTCTCGGTAACGCACCCGTTTAGTAAAAAAAGGGCGGCCACTGCACCGGTGCTTAATATCTTTTTGATTGGTTTTGTCATGCTCTTGCTCAACGTATCAACAGGTGATCCAGTGATTTCGACCGCATTGAACAGCGATCAGCAAACACCTCTGCCGCTCGGATTAAATGAGCCATAATCGTATTATATTCAAGCACAACAAGCAACCCTATTAATTATTTCCGATTTTTGATTAACCTAAAAAGTATCTGTTTTTTTCAGGCTTATCAAACCATGAGGTTAATCAGACCGAAACCGGCATGGCCTTATTGTTCACTTCCCTGCAATACGGTTGCACCGCTACGCACCATTGCCAAGGGTTCGTGCAACGTCGAGAAAATAAATTCCTCACCCATTGCCGCTGTAATGCCGTGTCGATCCATATCCGCTCGCAGATAAGCATTAACACGCCCGAAGACCAAAGTAACGCCGTAGCGTTTTAGATCGTCACATAAATCACGCAAGGAACGCGCTGCGGAATAGTCGATATCCGTCATCGCACCGGCATCAACTACAAACCAGCGTATCTGGGTAGGAGCGTGCTCTATCAGCGCACGCACTTCATCGGTAAATCGGTTATCGTTGGCGTAAAACAAATCCGCACCAAATCGGTAAACCACCAACCCAGGCTCAGTATCAAGCCCCGGCTTTACCGCTCTTGGCAACCAGAGCCCCGACTCATCAGGCACCAACACCATGGTATGCGGACGATAACTGTGCCGTACATGCCGAAGCAAGGACAACGCCACCGCCAGCAGAATTCCTTGTTGAAGACCAACCAGCGCCACGACAACAGCTGTGATAATCGCCAGGTTAAATTCACCCGGACTCTCGGCACGGATATCGCGCAAACTTTTAAGATCGACCAGGCCAATAGCAATAGTAAACACAATACCGGCCAGTACACTATGAGGCAGATACTGAAGCGGCCCGGTAAAAAACAGCAACACCAGCAAGACAATGCCGGCGAACGCCAACTGCGCAACCTGGCTACGCGCACCTGCAAGCTCCGCCATTGCGGTCTGGGTTGGGCTACCGTTGACCACGAAAGCACCCGATAAGGCAGCAACTGCATTCGCCACCGATAAACCCAAAATATCCGCATCCTCGTCCACCCGTTCGTGATGCCGCACGGCAAAAACACGCGCAGTGGCGGCACTTTGGGCAATAATAATCACGAAACAGGATAAGGCGATAGGAATAACGTCAAGCGCCTCATTCCAACTCACCGCAGGAAAGGTGAACGAAGGCAGTCCGCCAGGCACCGGCCCGATGACGGTGATGCCGTGACCCGCAAAATCGTAACTGTAACTGGCGGCAATACCGGCTACAACCACAATCAGTGGCATGGGAAACCGTGGCAAAAAGTGGCGACAACCGAGGATGCAACTTACCACCAGCAGCGATAGACCGAGCGTTGGAAGATTGACCTGCAACAAGCCGTCGATTAACTGTTGTAATTGCTCAGACGTTTTATGCGCAATCACGGGTATGCCAGACATTTCACCCAGCATGGCAATACCGATCTGAAATCCGACACCGGTAAGAAACCCGACCAATACGGTACGTGAAAGAAAATCGGCCAGAAAACCCAGTTTAAACATTCGCGCCATCAACAACAATCCGGCGGTCAGTAGCGCAACCATACCCACTAACGCCATATATTTCACAGTGGCTTGCGGTGCCATACCCGACAGTCCACTGGAAAAGATGGCCGCCGTTGCTGAGTCGGCCGCCACCACCAGATGTCGGGAGGAGCCGAAAATAGCAAACATAAGCAACGGCAGCAGCGCCGTATAAAGTCCGGTTACGGCAGGCGTACCTGCGATACGGGTATATCCCAGTATCTGTGGAATATTCATCGACGCCAACGACAAACCTGCGATAGCATCACGCATTGCGCCACTCCGGCTTAAAGGTCTAAGACCTGCAAAAAAATTCAGCCCTATCGCCATAGCCGTTTAACTCTCTTCAGGTGTCCAGTCACTGGCGCAATCCAGCAAGTATCCGCTGTCAGGCGGAACTTGACTTGCCTTATCCACTTTGCCGACTTGTTTTTTCTGCTTTTGCTCGGCCTCATGGTACTTGTTACGGATTTCGTCCATATTCACATGCGTAGGCGGTAGCTTAAGACCCATTTCGTCCAGCGTATCAGCGATTATTTCCGAGATAGCAAGATCCCGAAACCATTTGTGGTTGGCCGGAATAACGTACCACGGTGCAATCTTGGTACTTGTACGCTCCAAAGCATCTTCGTAAGCTTCGATGTATTTGGGCCATAACTCACGCTCGGAATAATCGGCATCGGTAATTTTCCAGTTTCGGGAGGGATCATCAAGCCGCTGTTTGAAACGTGCCAACTGCTCATCCGGACTGATGTGCAAAAAAAACTTCAAAATTCGGGTGCCGTTGCTTGCGAGCATCTTCTCAAAATCGTTGATCAAGTCGTAGCGTTTTGACCAGACCGACTTTTCAGCCAGCTTGTGAACCCGTACCACCAGCACATCCTCATAATGCGAACGATTAAAAATAACGACCTCACCCTTGCCCGGCGTATGCAAATGAGCTCGCCAGAGAAAATCGTGAGCGGCTTCATCTTTACTGGGCTGTTTAAAGCTGAACACAGAAGTTCCTTGTGGATTCATGCCACTAAACAAATGCCGGATCACGCCATCTTTACCCGCTGCATCCAATGCCTGCAATACAACCAACAGAGATTGATCCCCATCTGCATAAAGCAAATACTGTAGCTTGTCCATACGAGCAATGTGTTCTTGTATTATCGGCAGCGCTTTTTCGTGGGATTCGTGCTTAGCCGTGAACGAAGGATCAATTTTATCCAGGTGAACTTTTGCACCGGGTTCAACAACAAATTTTTTACGATAACTCATGATTAGGTTTCCTTATTTAATTTGATGGGTTGTTGGCATCTTCACCGCCACGGCCATTAAGTTAAGCATAAAATCTGGAGTAAAACCGCTTTAGCTGTTTTTACAGGCAATAGCTGAAGCGATTGCACTCCAGCTTTAAACAACTTTCGCTTAACTTAACGACATTGCCCCTCCACCCTATCGTTCCAAACTCCGGTGTGGGAACCAAGGTGATTCTGGTGGTTATTTTCTGCGTACTACCTAAGTTGCACTAGTGATGAGGGTATCCAGTCGTAGGGATATTAAACTGCAAACTTACACGGCGGCTTAATCAAAGACTGGGTAACCATTTGTTACCTTACAACATATTGGCTTTCGACATTCATGCTTTTTACGCTCGACTGGACTTGTTTATCACGATAATCGCTTCGTTTTCCCTTAAAAGAGAAGACGCTTTTACAGGCATAGATACTTTTGCACCTAAAGAGACAGTAAGCATATCAAATCCTCCTTAATAATATAACAAAACACACTGGCGTGGGACAAAAAAGTACTCAACCGGAGCCAAGTTAGATGCTAAATGCTGCGAGAGAGTAAGAAACTAAGCCACTTACTAAAGCAAATCACCTTAAATAAAACCTCAACTTTATAGTCTACACACGCGTTGTCAGTAAACTTTTTAGGAGTTGGACATGCCCGCAAAATCTTCTTGATATTGCGGGCATGTCCAACTCCTAGAACACTTGAAGGGACTGGCGTTGCAGAGTCAGGCTCAGATTGCGGGATATTTATGCGCGCTACCTAAATAACTATTTCGACTAGTATAGACAAGTAAACAGTCTAACGCAGAATACTTATTACTCAATCAGTCTCCCTTTTTAAAAAAGGGGAGCTGAATTATTACGCAATAGTTAAGTAAAGATCATGAAACCGCTTACTATTGCGTTTTGTTTTTGCGCCAATAATAAATACCCGCAGCGACAGTGCCGACTACAAAGATAACCATTAAAGCTGGATATTCATAAAACAGATCAAAAAAATGCCCCATCCCTTGTGATGTATGTCGATAAAAAGGCCCCATGATATTCTCCTCTATTTAACGGGATTTACTGAATGTTAATTAATAAGTTCCAAGCCGATTTCAATTAAGCTCATTTAGAATTTACCTTAAAAATTATCATTGTCCAATACAAAGATGGCAACGAGAAGTTGTCAAAATCATGAAAAGCCAGACTGAAGTTTATTTTATCGTCATGTTTTATTTTGAATTTAAAGTCAATCTTGGAATTTTATAAAATATATGACACAACTGAGCAAAGAATGGTTAAAATTAAGGCTTTTATCCTGTTAGCAATTTAAGACTTAAAATGAGTATAAAATCTACTTTACTAAAAATAATAATAAAACTGACGCCAGACCTATTGATCATTTGGGGGGCAAATATAATTCTTAAAGGCATTGCAGAATTAACAGCGTTTAATTTTGACATCGAAGCCCGAAAAGTCTACGTTCAAACAAGGCTCTATGGTGAAAAAGAAACGATTGAAGTTTATCTGGAAGATTTTTCTGTTTTTAATGATGGTGAATCTTACCGATTTATCATATATCAAGCAAAATCAGACAGACTATGGTTGAATAATTTAATGTCCCATATCATAGGAAAATCCTGGAAAATTCCTGCTATACCTCACCTGAATGCTCAACTTGAGCTTTTAACCGAGTTGCTCAATACCAAAACACAAGCTCTGGAATAAATTGATTAATTACGTGTTTTACTCATTCGGCCATCAACTAAGCAGGAACAGTATGAATAGACTATGCTATTAAGTTTACAAGCTCTGCTTAATATCAAGCAAAGGATATGACGCTTTGTTCCGGCTTAAATTGATAGGCGCAACAACCAAAGCGAAAAATACGTGTTAAGCCTGATAACCACTTTTGAAATACGACGGGAATAGTTTGTGAGAACAGAGATTTCCTTGCCTAAGTAAATATATTATTCAGCTACAATGGCAGAAGGGAAGAATTTTCGCGGTCCAATGACCTATTTTTGTGTGTATTTATCTGGCGACTCATGGGGTTTTAAATATTTATTGAGGTCTAC
>SESD01001818.1_pt1 | contig 11307 bp, 8 predicted proteins | sample 3171411 | NCBI WGS metagenome assembly SESD01 (sample SAMN06051880, study PRJNA518727) | freshwater metagenome | biome: subpolar coniferous forest; feature: holomictic lake; material: water; isolation source: holomictic Lake 442, 16.5 m depth | place: Canada: near Kenora, Ontario | collected...
GATTCCAATACGCATGAGAAAAGAGGTTTAAGGGTTATAGACGCGGGTATCAAAGATAAAATAAATTGTGAATATTCAGAATTTGCCGTTCTGCTTGCTGATGAAAAATAATCAAAAAAGCACTAAATTTCCCCAAAACAACATGGAGTGATCGGATGTTGGATATTTTTGTAATAAGCGAGTAATTTGTGCTCCTATGACCTTTTCTCAAGTACAGCGTTTTTTCTGGATTTGTGCCGGTACACCGGTATCAGTGATTGAAAAGTACCCTACAGAGCATAGCAAATATCTTGGTATCGGGGGGACAATTTTTTTTACGGCGCTTTTTGCCGGGCTTTCTGGTGGCTATGCGCTTTATTTTGTTTTTTCAGGGAGCTCTCTTGCAGAATTATGGGCTTTGCTCTTTGGGTTGATCTGGGGTGTCGCAATTTTCAATCTCGACCGTTACATTGTTTCAAGCATCAAAAAAAGTTCTAAACTGCTGAAACAGTTCTATCAAGCCTCACCAAGGCTTATTTTTGCAGTGTTGATTGCGGTGGTTATTGCTCGTCCTCTTGAACTGAAAATATTTGACAAAGAGATTCGAGAGCAGCTCCGTACGCGCTATTTGTCGGACCAACAGCAACGCATTGTCAAGGTACAAGCGTCATTCAAGGAGAAATATGCCCTGGAGCTTGGCCAGATTACGATGTATCAGAAAGAGTATGATGCTTTGAGCAGTGAGGTGAACCGGTTGCGTGAAGAGCTGAAAGCGGAAGTGTTTGGTTCCCGTACATCAACGACTTCCGGTGTACAGGGATATGGTCTCTATGCAAGGAACAAGGAGCTTGTTGTGTCGGCCAAGCAGACGCGGCTTGAATTTCTTGCTGCTCAACTCGCCGCGCAACAGGAGTATATGAATCGGCAGAAAACTATTGAAGGGATTAATAATCAGTTGATGCTGACCGATGAAACGCTTGACAAAAAGGCTGCCAATGCAGGTTTTGCCGACAGGAACTGGGCATTGGGAGAGCTGACTCATTCACAAAATGATGTCAGCCGCTCTTCGGCTAATGCAGTTTATTTTATTACACTGCTTTTTATTGCATTCGAATGTGCTCCGCTTATTGTAAAGCTGCTTTCTGATGTTGGGCCTTCAGATGTTGATATCAGGGAGTCAGAATCCCGAATCTTTTCCTGGTTGACCAAGACCTCTTTTTTGTCGCGCAATCGTACTATCCGTGAATATCGCCGGCCTGGCCTGAAAATCGGCGAACGCCGCAGAAGGAAATATCTGTCGAACAAAAGGATTGGTGGACGTTAGTGTTAGCCTGTGATCAGACTTCCGCAGTATTTACTGAAGGGGAGGGCTTCGGGAGCCGAAAAGAACTTTTCAATGGCTGTAGAAACTTTTTCACCGATATCTGGATAGACAAAGTTCATGGTGCCGATCTGTATTGCTTGCGATCCGGCAAGGAAAAACTCCATAGCATCCTCAAATCCGGCAATACCACCCATGCCGACAACCGGAATTTTAACGGCATTGTACACTTCCCATACTTTTGCAAGGGCTATCGGCTTGATGGCTGGCCCGGACAATCCTCCGGTAATGTTTTTCAACAGAGGTCTGCGGGTTTTATAGTTAATTGCCATACCGACAACGGTGTTGATGAGGGAAACAGAATCAGCGCCAGCCTCTTCGGCTGCCATGGCTATTGAGCTGATAGAGGTGACGTTTGGTGTCAGCTTGATCATGAGGTGCCGGGCAGTTATCTTGCGCAACTCCGAAACAATTTCAAAAGTCGCCTCCCTGCTTACTCCCATAATCATGCACTCATCCTTGACATTTGGACAGGAGAGATTGATTTCATAGCCGTTGAGACCCTCAACGTCATCAAGCTTTGAGACCACCTTACAGTAGTCATCGATTGAGCGTCCGGCAATATTGACAATGACGGCAGTGTTGAGCTGGCGGAGAAATGGTACTTTTTCTGCAATAAATCGCTCCAATCCAACATTGGCCAGTCCGATAGCATTGAGTACTCCTGAAGGGGTTTCGGCTATACGCTGCGGAGGATTGCCGATCCTGGACTCAAGGGAAATTGCTTTGGTTACCAGACCACCGATTTTGGACAGATCGCAGAGCTGGCTCAGTTCTTCACCATAAGAGACAGTGCCTGATGCAAGGAGTACAGGTGATTTCAGATGAAGTCCACGGCCGAGAGATACTGCTGCGCTGTTTGTCGATTTGGCGGTTTCGCGGAGACTCATGGTTGAGGTGCTTGAAGGGGATAAAAGCAAAAAATTTATTCCTGACTGGTTTTGTCCAGTCAGGAATAATAACAGACAGCATTGCTGTTCAGTTTAGTTCTCTTTCCTGTTCAGATAGTAGCGGGTTGCATAGTCACGTACCATTCGATGGGTGTTGTATTCAGGCGCTATGGTTGCAATGGCATTCCGGATTATTTTAATCCATTTAACAGGAATGTTGTTGTCGTTGCGATCGTAGAATGATGGAACGATCTGGTTTTCCAGAGCAGTGTACATTTTTTCGACATCGAAATTATCCTGCTCCTGATGGTTTTCAAAACATTCTCCGTTGCCGATAGAAAAACCGTTTTCACCGTTATAAGCTTCAGGCCACCATCCGTCGAGGACACTGAAATTCAGTCCGCCATGCAATACAGTTTTTTCACCTGATGTACCGCTTGCCTCCATTGGTCTTACCGGAGTGTTCAGCCAAACATCAACGCCAGAGACCATCCGTTTTGCAATGCCAAGGTTGTAGTTTTCCAGGAAAATAACCTTTCCGACAAATTGTGGCCTGCGGGAGTGCTCGATGATTTGGCGGATATAATCTTTTCCTGCGTCATCATGTGGATGGGCTTTTCCGGCAAAAACAATCTGCATTGGCCTGATCGGATGATTGATGATTCTGTTAAGGCGATCAAGATCCCTGAAAATCAGTGGAGCACGCTTGTAGGTAGCAAAACGTCTTGCAAACCCTATAGTCAGCACGTCGGGTGAGAAGGTGTTTTTACCTGCTTCCATGGTATCGTGCTGGAACATGCTCATGTGCTGATGCTGGTGAAACAGTTGGTTGGCCAGATACCTGTCGATGAAGTCGATAAGGTTACGCTTCAGGTTGTAACGGAGCGACCAGAGATCTTCATCGGTAATTTTTGCAAGTACGGCTTCAGTTGCTTCACGCGAAAAGGTCATTTCGTCAATACTGTCAGTGAATTTTTTCCAGAAAAGTGCAGTATATCCGCATGCCCAGGTACTGGTGTGCACACCGTTGGTGATATGTCCGATTGGAACCTCTGAAACAGTTTTTTCAGGGAAGAGGTGTTGCCACATATTGCGTGAAACTTCTCCGTGCAGTTTTGAGACACCATTTGCCGATCTCGACAGGTTGAGCGCAAGAACAGTCATGGTGAACAGTCCATGCGTATTCTCCTTGTCTTCGGAGCCGAGCAGCATCAGTTCATCGAACTTCATGTTGACATTGGCAAGGTACTTGTCAAAAGTGTAGTGCATCATCTCTCTTGAGAAGCGGTCATGACCGGCTGGAACCGGTGTGTGCGTTGTGAAGACGCAGCGTGATCTGACATTGGCTATTGCCTCTTGTTCTGATACTCCCTTGGCATGTTCATTGGCGAGCAGCTCGAGCGTCAGAAATGCGGAGTGACCTTCGTTCATGTGATAGACTGCAGGCTCTATATTGAGCTGATCGAGAAGTTTTACGCCTCCGATACCAAGAAGTATCTCCTGGTTGATGCGCGTATCCTGGTCACCGCCATAAACTCTGGAACAGATGGCGCGATAGTGCGATTCATTTGCGTCAATGTTAGTGTCAAGGAGGAAGAGTGTCGCCCGGCCAACCTTGAGTTTCCATACCTGCGCAAAAACTTCACTTTGAGCTATATTTACGGAGATAATCATATTCTTGCCGTCAGGACGGCTCACTTTTTCTATAGGAATATGATCAGGGTGTTGCAGTGGGTAGTCTTCAATCTGCCATCCGTCCCGATTGAGGTGCTGGCGGAAGTAACCCTCTGAGTAAAACAGTGTAATACCTATAAAATTTAGCCCCAAATCGCTGGCCGATTTCAGGTGGTCTCCAGCAAGAACACCTAGTCCTCCAGAATATATTCTTACGCTTTCATGAATACCGAACTCTGCACTGAAATAGGCAACTGGATTTTTGACAAGTTCAGGCGTGTTGTTTGCTGCCCAGGTATTTTTCTCGTTGAGGTAGGCTGTAAATCGCGAATAGACACGATCTATTTTTTCGCCAAATTTGGAATCGTAGCGGGCAACAAGTTCATCATCAGATATCTGCCGTAAAAGTTCAACAGGATTATGATTGTTTTGTTCCCAGAGGAGGGGGGAGAGTTCGTCAAAAATTTGTTTTGCTTCTGTGTCCCATGACCACCAGAGATTTTTTGACAGTTCTTGCAGCGCAATTAATTTTTTTTTCATAGTTAATCGGTATAGTAAATTGCGCTTATACTGCAGGTCGAATCGTAACGATATATTCTCATTGCATTAGGGCTTTTACTGTGTATTGTTAATGCTCGATGCATAAAATAGTCCTCAATTTACTGTTTTAGAATTGAAAACCCCAAGTCTAATTATAATTGATTTATAATTGATTAAAGATGTGGTGAAAATAGCGCATATATCAGATCTTCATATTTCAGGCAACCAGGAACGCCGTCAGCTTGGCTGTCTTGATCGTCTGCTTGATCATTTCAATACCGAAGGTTTTGATCACCTTGTTATTTCAGGTGATCTGAGCAATAACGCTGACCCGGAAGAGTGGCGCATCGTCAGGAAAAAACTTGAAAGTCACGGTTTTTACCACTGGGATAAAGCTACCGTTGTTGCCGGTAATCACGATTTGATCAATCTTGAAGAGGAGATGCGATTTTATAATGCGCTGAATCCTCTTCCTTTGATCAGAAAAAAAGCTTTTGACCGCAAGTTGAAAGCGTTTTGTGTCTTTTTTCAGGAGCTGATAACCGGTGAAGAGCGGGGCAATAACGCATTCCCTTTTATCAAGATCATAAACTATCCATCGCTGAAGATTGCCTTTGCTGCGCTTAACTCGGTCTATCCGTGGTATCCTGCAGATAATCCTCTCGGAGCCAGAGGATTAATTAGTCAGGGGCAGTTGCGCCCTTTGAGTATGGAACGAGTTCTTTCCTCTGTGAAAGAGTGTGTTGTGATTGGTCTTTGTCATCATGCGTATAAAGTTTATGGGACTGATTCATTGATCGACCAGGCTTTTGACTGGACTATGGAGCTGAAAAACCGTGAAGAGTTCCTCGGTCTTATGAAAGTTATGCATGCAAAATTGGTGCTGCATGGCCATTTTCACCGTTTTCAGAGCTACACAGTCGATGGTATAACCTTTATCAATGGGGGAAGTTTTCGCTACAATCCACTGTGCTATAGTGAACTGCTTGTCGATGGCGAGGGGAGCTGTAAACAGAAGTTTGTTCAGCTTGACTGAAGGGGTGGTTTACTGTTGTTCAATTTGATTTTCTTGCATGTATTGAAGAATTCTTGCGGCATGGTCGCGGTCATCCTGATTCAGTTGTTTAAAAATATTTGCCGAAAAAGAGTTTGTCGGACTGTCGAGAAATTGCTGAAAATGAGATTCTCCTGCGGCCATTTCAAGATCGTATGCGGTCTTGAATGCTTCCGCTCTTGAGGGAGGCATGGACGAGCAGGTATCGATCAATGCTGAAATTTTTGTATTGGTATCGATAAGGGATTGCAGATCTTTGGCCAGAAGATTTTCCGGAAAGAACTCTTTTTGCTGAGGTTGCTTTTTCTCCTGCTGCAGAAGGGTGGCGTGGCCTTGCTCTTCCATTGCAAGATCCCACCAGAAATCCTCATCATCCGAAAAACAGTCATTGAAGATGGTGTAGAGTTTTGCAAGGTTCAATTCCAGTTGTATTGATTCGTCAAGATGTTTCTGGATTTGTTCGGGCATGGTCATAGATGTGTTAGGCTTTGTTGCGGTAGGATGCGTACTCCTGAAGACTTTTAATACCGAACTCCTGATGGCGGATACAGTCTATAGCCTGCACTGATGCCTCTGCGGCCTCGATGGTGGTTACAAACGGCACATTGCTCAGCACCGATGCTGCGCCGATAGCCTCTTCGTCGTGCAGCGCTTTTTCGCCTCTCGGTGTGTTGATGACAAAGTTGATTTTTCCGTGTTTGATAATATCAAAGATGTTTGGCCGTCCCTCTTCCCCGACCTTGAAGACTTTCTTGCATTCGATTCCGTTGTCAGTGAGGAACTGGTGTGTGCCAGCAGTTGCCACAAGATCAAAGTCCATGCGGAAAAGAGCCTTTGCAATGGCGATAATGCGCTGATTTTTGTCCTGATCGTTCACACTGATGAAGACTGCGCCGGAGAGAGGAAGCTGCATGTTTGCTGCCTGATAGGCTTTGGCAAAGGCCTCTGGAAACTCTTCAGCAAGGCTCATTGCTTCACCGGTCGAGCGCATTTCAGGACCAAGATAGACACCGGATTTGACAAATTTAGAGAATGGGAAGACTGGTTCCTTAATGGCCAGATGCTTCATGCCGAGCTCATCACAATCTTTCAGGTCATACTCTTTACGCAGATCGCTGAGCTTTTCGCCAAGCATGACGCGGGTGGCTATTTTGACGACAGGGATGGCGGTTGCCTTTCCGACAAAAGGAACCGTCCGGCTCGCTCTTGGATTGACCTCAATCACATAGACACTTTCGTTCTGGACGGCATATTGGATATTCATTAACCCTACGACCTTAAGATTTGTTGCAAGGGTTTTGGTATATGCCTTCATTGTGGCAATAACATTCTGACTGATGTTGTGATAGGGCAGAATAGAGGTGGAGTCACCGCTGTGTATGCCTGCTGCCTCAACATGCTGCATGATACCGCTGATGACGCAGTCTGTGGTATCGGCAATGGCATCAATATCAAATTCAACTGCGGTTTCAAGAAAACGGTCGACCAGCAGAGGATATTTTTCGGTAATGAAAAGTGCCTGATCGACGTATTCTTTAAGGGAGTCATCATTGTAGACTATTTTCATTGCCCGTCCGCCCAGAACGTAACTTGGTCTTACCAGTGCCGGGTATCCAATTCTCAGGGTGATCTCCTTGGCTTCTTCAAAGCTTATGGCTGTTCCGTATTCGGGATGAGGAATATCAAGCTGTTCAAGAAGCGCACCAAATTTTTTACGGTCTTCAGCAAGGTCAATGCCTTTTGAAGAAGTGCCGAGAATGGTGACACCCGCTTCATGAAGTTTGGTCGAGAGCTTCAGCGGCGTCTGGCCTCCAAAGCTGACTATTACTCCAAGAGGCTTTTCGTGTTCTATGATGCGAATGGTGTCTTCGAAAGTAAGCGGTTCAAAGTAGAGCTTGTCTGCAATATCGTAGTCTGTCGAAACGGTTTCAGGGTTACAGTTGACCATAATGGTCTCATAGCCAGCCTCTCTGAGTGCGAAAACGGCCTGAACACAACAGTAGTCAAACTCGATACCCTGGCCGATGCGGTTCGGACCTCCGCCGAGGATAATGACTTTTTTTCGATCAGAGGCAACGGACTCGTTTTCCTCCTCGTAGGTCGAGTAATGATAAGGTGTTTTAGCATCGAATTCTGCTGCACAGGTGTCGACTGTCTTGAAGACGGATTCAACGCCATAATGCTTTCTGAGTGCGCGTATGGAGGGTTCAGTCGTATTGAAAATATTGGCAAGCTGAAAATCAGAAAATCCGTTTTGTTTGGCTTTCAGAAGCCACTCTTCAGGAAATTTCCGGGAAAGGTCAATAACATCCTGCGTCAGGTCAGAAGCTTGAATGGTCATGCAATCTCGATAGTTTTAAGATGCTTCAGGATAGAGTCGTGTAAAGGTAATAATTCACCTCTTGATATAAAAGCCGGTGCATTATACAAAAATGCATATCCTTCTCAAAGTTGCCGGTTCGCCGTTCCCGATCTTCTTTTTTCACTCTCTGAAAATGGCGCAGGATTTTTTTACATTATCGTTCAATCGAGTGCGCTCAGGTATGAAAAAAAGGTCTAATAACGTGTATGTATAAAAAAAATTTTGATTCTATAGACGCTGCTCTCGAAGATATACGGCAGGGGAAGCTTGTCATTGTCATCGATGATGAGGATCGTGAGGATGAGGGCGATTTTATTGGTGCAGCAGAACTGGTGACCAATGAAATGATCAATTTTATTACCAGGGAGGCTCGTGGACTGCTTTGTGTGGCAGTCACCATGGAAAGAGCAAAGGAGCTGCAGCTTGATCCGATGGTGCAGAGGAACACCTCCCAGCATGAAACGAACTTTACGGTTTCTGTGGATGCGATTGCTGAAGGGGTCACCACAGGGATTTCTGTCCATGACCGCACCATGACGATCAAGATGCTGGGTGATCCGTTGTCGAAGGCCGACGATTTTTCCCGTCCGGGTCATATTTTCCCTCTTCGGGCTATGGATGGCGGCGTTCTCAGGCGCGTGGGGCATACGGAAGCGGCGGTCGATCTTGCTCGTCTTGCAGGTTGCAGTCCGGTTGGGCTGCTCTGTGAAATCCTGAATGATGATGGCAGTATGGCCAGGCTTCCGGAACTGATCAAGCTGAAGGCGAAATTTGGACTGAAGTTGATTACCATCAAGGAACTTGTTGCCTACCAGATGAAGCGCAACAAACTCGTGAACCGGGCTGTTGAATCGAGGTTGCCGACTGCCTATGGTGAGTTCAGGCTTATTGCCTACGAATCGTTCACTGACCAGCAGAACCATATTGCATTTGTGAAGGGTGATGTTACAACTGATGAGCCGGTTCTTGTAAGGGTTCACTCGCAATGTGCCACTGGAGATACCTTCGCATCTCTGCGTTGCGATTGTGGCAACCAGCTTGCTTCAGCACTCAGCATGATAGAACAAGAGGGTCGTGGCGTGTTGATTTACCTCATGCAGGAGGGACGTGGCATTGGTCTGATCAATAAACTCAAAGCCTATAATCTTCAGGATGAAGGGTTTGATACAGTAGAGGCCAATGAAAAGCTCGGTTTTAAGGCCGATCTGCGTGATTACGGTATCGGTGCCCAGATTCTCAAGGATCTTGGTGTCAGAAAAATGAAGCTCATGACCAATAATCCAAAAAAAGTGGTCGGTCTTGAGGGGTATGGCCTTGAAATTGTTGAGAGGATATCGCTTGAAATTGCACCAAATCCGATGAATCAAAGTTATCTGGACACTAAACGCGATAAACTTGGCCATCTGATTGGTTGTTCATGCGGAACTGAAAGTCGTTAGTTTGAAACAATAAATCCCAACCCGTAAACTTCCGTCAGGAAAAGGACTGAGAAACGATGGATACCGACATCCTTCAGATGCAGGATAAAGAGCTTTTTGAAGCGATTGCCAATGAGATGACGCGGCAGACTGAAACGCTCGAGCTTATAGCTTCGGAAAACTTCACAAGCCGTGCTGTGATGCAGGCCTGTGGGTCAGTGATGACCAATAAATATGCCGAGGGCTATCCCGGCAAGCGCTATTATGGTGGCTGTGAATATGTTGATGTGGCTGAAAATCTTGCCCGCGATCGAGCTAAAAAGCTTTTTGGCTGTGCCTATGTAAATGTGCAGCCTCACTCCGGTTCGAGCGCCAACATGGCAGTTCTGTTTTCGGTATTGAAACCTGGTGACCGGATCATGGGACTTGATCTCTCTCACGGAGGTCATCTGACACATGGCAGTTCGGTAAATTTCTCTGGTCAGATGTTCGATGCACACTCTTACGGTGTTGATCCCGGGACTGGCTTGATTGATATGAACAAAGTTGAGGAGCTTGCCTTGCAGGTTCGTCCGAAACTGATTATCTGTGGCGCAAGCGCCTATTCCCAGGGTTTTGATGTGAAGGCGTTCAGAGCTATCGCCGACAAGATTGGTGCGTTTCTGATGGCCGATATTGCTCATCCTGCTGGCCTTATTGCGGCTGGCCTGTTGGGCGACCCTATGCCGCATTGTCATTTTGTGACCACCACCACGCACAAGACCCTTCGTGGTCCGAGGGGTGGCATGATTATGATGGGCTCCGATTTTGAGAACCCGATGGGGATTACTATCAAGACCAAAACCGGCTCACGGTTGAAAATGATGTCAGAAGTGATGGATGCTGAGGTGATGCCGGGTATTCAGGGTGGTCCTCTCATGCATATTATTGCAGGCAAGGCCGTTGCTTTTGGAGAAGCATTGCAGCCCTCCTTCAGGGAATATGCAGCCCAGGTCATTAAAAATGCTTCGGCGATGGCTGAAAAGTTTACGGCTCTTGGTTACAAAATTGTCAGCGGCGGCACCAGGAACCATCTCATGCTGCTTGATTTGCGCAACAAGAGTGTTACGGGCAAGGTTGCCGAAAACCTTCTGCATGAAGCCGGTATTACGGTTAACAAGAACATGGTTCCTTTTGATGACAAGTCTCCCTTTGTTACCAGCGGCATCCGCATTGGTACTCCGGCCATGACGACAAGGGGTATGAAGGAAGAGGAGTGCAAGGCGATTGCCAGCCTGATCGACAGGGTGATCTCTTCTGCTGAAAAGCCGAATATCGCTGATATCTGTCGCACCGTCAGAGAGGAAATCAGGGAACTCTGCCTGAGTCATCCTATTGAGGGATACTGCGTGTAAGAGAGTAACAGGGTTTTAAAAGCCTCTCCTGTCTTAGGAAGGGGAGGCTAACTGTTTTCGAGAATGCTGGTGATCATGCTTTTGAGTTCATGAGAGGTTTTCCTGATTTTTTTATCAAGGATGATCTTTTCTCTCGACAGCTCAATCTCACGATCAGTATCATTTTCAAGACCTATCTTTTCGGTAAGTGCGTTTTTCTGATGGACAAGCGGTTCGAGAATAAGGTTTTTGAACGCGTCAAGGAACATCGCGAGGCACCGTTTTGCGTTATCGGCATGGACGTCGGATTGCTCGAGCCATTTATTGCTGACCGGTGGGTCAATCAGCAGGCCGGATGCAAGATCCCGCGATTCAGGGTTGAGGAACGAACTTATTTCAGAGGTAATGTCAATCCGTTCTTCTGGATGGTCAGCAATCTCGTGGTAGCGGCGGATCAAATGGGTAAATATTTCCTGAGCCTCCTTGTGCGGCAACTCCAGCATCTCTTCATGTGATGCGGCAAATTCGAGTACAGCATTTCCGTAGCTGGTGCTTTCCAGCAGGGCTTTTAAAAAAGTTTTTTCCAGCACTGAAAGCTTCGGCGCAGTCTTGCGCGGTGGCTGAACCTCCTGACGG
>SESD01001819.1_pt1 | contig 11307 bp, 7 predicted proteins | sample 3171411 | NCBI WGS metagenome assembly SESD01 (sample SAMN06051880, study PRJNA518727) | freshwater metagenome | biome: subpolar coniferous forest; feature: holomictic lake; material: water; isolation source: holomictic Lake 442, 16.5 m depth | place: Canada: near Kenora, Ontario | collected...
CCCATCGTTTCTCATCGTGTTCCGCAAGATAAACATGAACTACCGCGCGAAAAACCCTCAGTACTCATTGGAAAAACACCACCTCAGCCAGAAACACACAATAACACCTCAGCATTGCCAATGTGCGCATAGTTTTACACACACTTTTATCTGCAATTCTATGCTGCTTTAGTCATAATGAGTGTTACTGTCTAGATAAAGATTAAACCCATCAATCATTAACGATAGACCCGTTTCGCCAATCTAACTTATCTAACTTAAATGGTACTCAACTTTTAATATTATGACTCTACGCCGATTCTCGTCCAGAACCCATCGTCTCGATCAAAGCTTTTTAGCCGAGCAACTTAAAGGTGCCAAGAGTTATCGACGCATTGCAGGTTATTTCACCAGCTCTTTATTTGAAGTGGCTAATGAATGGCTAGAAACGATTCCTGATGTCAAAATCGTCTGTAATGTTGATATTCATCCAGATGATCTTAAAGTGGCACAGTGCAGAGAAGCCAAAATGTTGGGGCGCTGGAATGCAAATTCAATTGAGGTTGAAGCCTTATTAAATCGTGCCCGTTATCAACGTTTAGATGCGTTCTTAATTAAACATGGCCAAACCATTCGGGTAGCACCGGATAGCCTTTGTGGTTTTTTACATGGAAAAGCCGGTGTTATTGAACGGGCTGACGGTCGTAAAGTTGGCTTTATCGGTTCCATGAATGAAACCAAAAATGGTTGGCAACAACATTATGAAATCTTGTGGGAAGATGATTCTGCCGTGGGCGTAGCTTGGATAGAAGCAGAATTTGATTATCTTTGGAATGCCGCTAAACCCTTACCCGAAGCTATTTGCAAAGAAGTTCGTCGGCGTAGTCATCGCCACGAAGTGACTTTAGATCAGGTAGCGGAGGATGATAATCTGGCGCCGGCCGCCTTAATTGAATCACCTTTATATCGTGAAGGCTTATCACTACAGCCGTGGCAACAAAGCTTTATCACTGAATGTGTAAAACATTACCACAATTATGGTGTAGTCCGATTGTTACTCGCTGATGAAGTCGGTTTAGGTAAAACCTTATCGCTAGCAACCGCCGCACTGGCATTGTGTTTACTCAGTGAAAAAGAAAAACGCCGTCGTAAGCCGATGATTATTTTTGCACCGGCAACACTTTGTGAACAATGGCAAACCGAGTTAATCGATAAATTAGGTATTCCCATTGCTCGTTGGCAAACGACTAAAAAAGTGTGGCTGGATATCAACGAACGGACTATTTCTGCCTGTGGAGCTGAGCATATTTCAGTCTGTCCGCTACGCATCGGCATCGTATCTACTGGATTGATGATGCGTGATTCCACCGAAAAGCAACATTTACTTGGTTTAAATTATGGCTTGGTTATCCTGGATGAGGCGCATAAAGCACGAACTCGACAAGGCTTTGGCAAAAATGCGGGTGAGCCTAATGAGTTACTGGCCTTTATAATGGCCATTGCAGCTCGCTCTGACCATGTTTTATTGGGTACAGCCACGCCTATTCAAACAACCACTGAAGACTTATGGGACTTGGTGCGTGTCTTACATCAAGGTAAAGGTAACTTTGTTTTAGGCAATAACTTTGCCCGCTGGCATAAACCTGATGAAGTTTTACCGCTCATATCCGGGGAAGAAGACGTCACCGATTTAAACATCGCCTGGGAATTATTACGCTCGCCTTTACCGCCCGTTAATTCCACTCAAGATAATCCCGTTCGACGTTTATACAGTGCGATAAGACAGGACTTAAATCTGGAGTCTAAACCATCGGAGTACTATCGCTTAACGGATTTAGATTTTGGCACTCGACAAGATTTTGAAATGGAATTAGTACGAAAAGTCGCTAATGCCCCGTTCTTTCAACGTGAAAATCCTTTCGTTCGTCATGTTGTCTTACGCAAACGCACAACGCTTGAAGAATCAGGACTGCTTAAACCCGTAGGCGTTAATGTGCATCCTGATCCTAATCGAGTCACGGATATTCATGGGTTTAATGCCTTGTTTGAACACTTGGCATTAAGAACCGACTCAAACTTTAGGGATGCTTACAATGAGGCAATAGCGTTCGGCAAGGTCTTAGGTAAACGGGGCGGCTTTATGAAAAATCTGATGCAACAACGCATTTGTTCCAGTATCGTCGCAGGTATTAATACGGCCAGTTCTTTACTCGAAGGCCGCACCTTACAAGAAGAAAACGATGAGATGGAAGCCGATATTGCTTTGCAAACGGATGAAGAACGTGCCGTTTTAGAACTGTTATTACATCGACTGAAAGCCTGTAAGGGTGATCCAAAATATGATGCTATCTTGCACTATCTGACAGTTGAAAACTGGCTTGAATACGGATGTATTATTTTCAGTCAATATTATGATACCGCGCGTTGGATTGCCGATTCTCTCGCTGAACACTTCCCCGATGAAGCAATCGGCTTATATGCCGGTGCGGGCAGAAGCCGTCTATATCAACAAGGTGATAGTGTCGGTATTTTAAGAGATACCCTTAAGCACATGGTTGCCGAACATAAGATTCGGATTATGGTTGCAACCGATGCCGCGTGTGAAGGTTTAAACTTACAAACCTTGGGTACTTTAATCAACGTGGATTTACCTTGGAATCCCACGAAACTGGAACAACGCATTGGTCGAATTAAGCGCTTTGGACAGTTACGTGATTATGTGGATATGCTGAATTTAGTCAATGAACAAACCGTTGATGAAAAAGTGTATGAGCGTTTATCAGAACGGATGCATGATAAATTTAACCTGTTTGGTTCTTTGCCCGATACGATTAAAGATGAATGGATTGAGCAGATTGAAACACTGGATGAACAAATGGATCAGTATATCGATGCACAAAAACGGGCCACCGGATTTGATCTGCGTTACAACTCTCATTTATCGGCGTCGAATAAAGACTGGCGCGATTGTTTTAATGTCTTATCCCAACGCGACTTTGGAACCCTGATGCGAGAAGCTTGGGGAAAGTGAAAAACAGGTATAATCAGATAATACAATCAGTTATTTTTTAACCCACCACCCCAATTGATTCATGAAAGTCCTGGTCTACAACGAGCTTAATCCCAAAACCATTCCCGGCTTCGCCAAATTAAAAAGCTATCTGGAAGCCGATGACTTTAAATCGGCAGAGGTTAAAAAAGTCGGCGATAATTTGTACCGGGCACGACTGAATCAACGTGACCGTTTATTGTTCTCGATTTATCGTCATCAAGAACAACACTACGCGCTGCTACTGGAGTTTATCAAAAACCATGCTTACCAGGACTCGCGTTTTTTACGTCAGTTTGACAGTATTGATGAAGATAAAATCCCTGTCATACCCACGCCAGATGAAACGACGGGTAACCCCCTGGTTTATCTTAATACCGCTCACAATTCTTTTAACCTGCTGGATAAAATCATCTCGTTTGATGATCGGCAGCAGTCGATTTATGACTTACACCCGCCGCTGATTGTGATTGGTTCAGCAGGCAGTGGTAAAACCGCCCTGACCCTGGAAAAAATGAAACAAGCCGTGGGCGATGTGCTGTATGTCACCCAGTCGGCTTACCTGGTTAAAAATTCCCGTGACCTGTATTACGCCAACCATTACGAAAACCCGGAACAGCAGATTGATTTCTTATCGTTTCAAGAGTTTCTGGAAAGTATTCAGGTGCCCCCCGGTAAACCCGTTACTTTTCAAGCTTTTCAGCAATGGTTCAGCCGCCATAGTCAAGGCAAACTGAAAGATGCGCATAAACTGTTTGAAGAGTTTAGAGGCGTCATCACCGGCCCCGCCACCGATAAAAGCTGGTTAAGCCGTGCTGATTATCTGGCGCTGGGCATCAAGGAATCGATCTTTCTTTCCGAAGAAAGGACGACTGTATACGATGTATTTGAAAAATACCTGGTATTTTTACAAGAGCAGCATCTATACGACAGCAACATTGTCAGCCACCAGTATTTGCAACTCAGCCAACCCCGTTACGATTTTATTATCGTTGACGAAGTACAGGATTTAACCAATATCCAGTTGTATCTGATTATCAAATCACTCCATCAGGCGCAGGACTTTATCTTGTGCGGTGATTCTAACCAGATTGTCCACCCCAATTTCTTTTCCTGGTCGAAAGTAAAAAGCCTGTTTTATCGACAAAGCGATTTACAAACCTCCGATGAATTGATCCGAATTCTCAATACCAATTACCGTAATTCACCGCAAGTCACCGATATTGCCAATAAGATTTTAAAGATCAAGAATCAGCGTTTTGGCTCCATTGATAAAGAAAGCCACTATCTGGTAGAAAGTAATGGCCACAATCAAGGCGAAGTGCTGTTTTTGCAAGATACAGCAACTATTCGCCAAGAGCTGGACAGCAAAACCAAAGCGTCTACGCTATTTGCTGTTATCGTCATGACGGTCGATCAAAAACCGGCGGCACAGCAACATTTTAGTACGCCTTTGGTCTTTACTATTCAGGAAGCCAAAGGACTGGAATATGAAAATATTATTCTCTATAACTTTTTAAGCCAGGAAGAAACCCGCTACCGGGAAATCACTAAAGGTGTCAGTGCGGCAGACTTAGAGCTGGATATTAAATATGCCCGGGGTAAAGATAAAACCGATAAGTCACTGGAAGTTTATAAGTTTTATGTTAACGCTTTATATGTTGCCATCACCCGTGCGGTTAAAAATCTGTATTGGATTGAGAGTAGCCTTAAGCAACCTTTACTCGACCTGTTGGGCTTAGGTGACGCCCAAGCCAGTTTGCAACTCGTCTCCCAAAACTCCAGTCTTGACGCCTGGCGTCTGGAAGCACATAAACTGGAACTGCAAGGCAAACAGGAACAGGCTGACCGGATTCGCAGTGAAATCCTTAAACAAAAAACCCCTAACTGGGAGGTTATTACCCCTATAACACTGATCGAGCTTAAACGTAAAGCCTTTGAAGGCAACGATAAAAGCGCCAAAATGACCTTGTTTGAATACGGCCTGGTTTATGAAGATCGTGATATCATCAATAGCTTACTGAAAGCCGATTTTAAAGCCGCCAAACACCCGGACAAAGGATTGCAAATGCTTCAACAAAAGCACTATAGCAATTACAGTTTTAAAAAACCGGATGCTGTGCTTAAACAGGTTAACGAATATGGCCCCGATTTTCGGAACATCTTTAATCAAACGCCGTTAATGGTCGCCACCTGGATGAGCAATACCGAGGTTATCAAGACTCTGTTTGATCTGGGTGCCAACACCGAAAAAGTTGACGGCAACGGGCTAACGGCTTTTCAAATCGCTTTATCGCAAGCCGATCGCAGTGACGTTTACGCTAAAAAGAAACTACCTGATATCTACGAACAGCTGGAACCCACCAGTATGAGCATTCAAGTGGATGGGCGATTAATCAAGCTCGATAAAAATAGTATGGAGTTTTTTATGCTAAACCTGATGATTGCACTATTTTACAGGGTCATGCCTAAAAAATTGACTTATCGAATTGATGGCTTTTCCACTCAGGATTTTATTGCTGCCGTACAACATATTCCCGGCAGCATTCTCCCTGAGCGTCGTAAGCAACGTGCTTATATCTCCAGCATCCTGTCTAAAAATGAAATTAACAGAAACGATAAAAATAACCGCAAGCTATTTTATCGAGTGATACATGGCGCTTATATTTTCAACCCCAAGCTCGCACTCAAAGTGGAAGACGAATGGGTTAACATCAATGACTTGTTATCCATTGACCGACTGGCGCATCAATACCAAGAAAAGCAGACCTTGTGGTATGGTAATTACAACGAACATACTGAGAAAAAAATGGCTGTTCACAAAAAAATATTAAAAGACTTAATCGCATATTTAAGAGCACACTGACACAACAGGCTTGGGCTAAATAAATTTTCAGACCATTTTCAAGTTCAATTTGTGTTATTCTACTCGGCTAAATTTTATTCTATAAATTCTCATATCACTTTATGCGAACACGCGTTAAAATTTGCGGTTTTACTCGCGCTGAAGATGCAGTTTATGCCTCTCAATTGGGTGTAGATGCCATTGGTCTGGTGTTTTATCCACCCAGTCCACGGCATGTTGACATTGACCAGGCGATTGCTATTGTAAATGCACTGCCCGCGTTTACCTCTGTGGTTGCCTTATTTGTCGATGAGCAGGAAGCACGTATACGTGAGATTTTGGCACGGGTGCCGATTGACTGTATTCAGTTTCATGGTGATGAGCCCGCCGAAGCTTGCAGAATTTACGGCAAACGTTACATTAAGGCCATTCAAGTAAAAGACAGTATTGATTTAGCTACGCTAACCCGTCAGTATCACGATGCTAATGGCCTATTGCTGGATGCTTATCATCCAGATGCAAAAGGCGGAACGGGTAGCCGTTTTAATTGGGATTTAATTCCCAAACACTGTGCTCTGCCAATCATTTTGGCAGGTGGCTTGGATGATACCAACGCCAAACACGCAGTGCAAACAATTAGACCTTACGCGCTTGACGTCAGTAGTGGTGTCGAAGCAAAAAAAGGCATTAAAGACGCGCTGAAAATGGCGGCATTTATAAAACAAGTTTATGAGGGTGACCAGGAATAACATGACCGAAAAATATAATATGCCGGATGAACGGGGCCACTTTGGCCCTTACGGTGGAATTTTTGTTGCTGAAACACTAATGCCGCCTATTCAAGAACTCAATGAAGCGTATCAACGTTACTTAGCAGATCCAGTGTTTATTGCTGAACTGGATGCAGACTTAAAATATTATGTCGGTCGACCTTCACCCTTATATCATGCTGAACGCTGGAGTCGTGAACTGGGCGGCGCGCAAATCTATTTAAAGCGTGAAGACCTGAATCATACCGGCTCGCATAAAATCAACAATACGGTCGGTCAAGCCCTGTTAGCCAAACGGATGGGTAAGACGCGAATTATCGCCGAAACAGGTGCAGGACAACACGGCGTTGCTACGGCCACGATTGCCGCAAGACTTGGACTGGAATGCGTAGTTTATATGGGCGCTGTGGATGTTGCGAGACAGTCTTTAAACGTCTATCGAATGAAATTACTGGGCGCGACAGTGGTTGCTGTTGAATCAGGCTCAAAAACCTTAAAAGATGCCTTAAACGAAGCACTCAGGGACTGGGTTACCAACGTTGACAATACCTTTTATATTATTGGTACTGTGGCCGGCCCCCACCCCTATCCAGCGATGGTGAGAGATTTTCAATCGATTATTGGTCGCGAAGCTAAAGAACAATGCTTAGAGGCAACAGGACGTTTACCCGATGCGCTAGTCGCTTGTGTGGGTGGTGGCTCTAATGCGATTGGACTGTTTTATCCCTTTATCGAAGACAAGTCTGTAAAAATGTACGGGGTTGAAGCCGCAGGTGATGGCGTATCAACTGGCCGTCATTCAGCCCCCTTATGTGCGGGCCGTCCGGGCGTATTACACGGTAATCGTACTTACCTGATGTGTGATGATGATGGTGAAATTATCGAAACGCACTCTATCTCAGCAGGTCTGGATTATCCCGGTGTTGGCCCAGAGCATGCCTGGTTAAAAGATACTGGTCGCGCCAACTACGTTAATATTACTGATACTGAAGCGTTGGAAGGTTTTTATGCCTTAACCCGCATGGAAGGCATTATTCCAGCCTTAGAATCAAGTCATGCAATGGCTTACACAATGAAACTTGCCCCTACGATGCGTAAAGATGAAACGATAATCATCAATCTATCGGGTCGTGGCGATAAAGATATGCAAACAATGGCTAAACGTGAGGGGATAGAACTGTGAGTCGATTAGCTGCTAGATTTGAAGCACTTGCAAAAGCAGGCCGCAAAGCCTTAATTCCTTTTGTTACCGCCGGCGATCCAAGGCCAGACTTTACCGTGCCTTTAATGCATGAAATGGTTAAAGCCGGTGTTGACGTTATTGAGTTAGGCGTCCCCTTCTCTGACCCCATGGCCGATGGGCCGGTTATTCAACGCGCAAGTGAACGGGCTTTAGCTCATAAAATGAGCCTGAGACGGACACTTGAAACGGCTATAGAGTTTAGAAAAACAGATCAGGATACGCCGATTGTTTTAATGGGCTATCTCAATCCTATTGAAGCAATGGGTTACGAAGCCTTTGCTAATGCCGCACAACGAGCTGATATTGACGGGGTTTTAACCGTAGACTTACCGCCTGAAGAGGGCCTGGAATGCAGTGCCTTACTAAAGGCACGTGGTATAGACCCCATTTTTCTGTTAGCACCGAATAGTACAGATGAACGTGTTAAAAAAATGGATGCGGCAGGCAGTGGTTATATATATTATGTTTCCCTTAAAGGCGTCACTGGCGCAGGTCATTTAAATACGGCTGATGTTGAACATAAGTTACAACAAATAAGAGCGAACACAAACTTACCCATTGCTATTGGTTTTGGTGTAAAAGATGCAGTAACGGCAAAAACGATTGCTAACATTGGCGATGGCGTTGTGATTGGTAGCGCCCTCATTAATAAGATTGAAGATAACTTAGACGATCTTGATCTAGCTAAACAAGAAATTATTACGCTATTAGCCTCTATACGCCAAGCGCTGGATAGTTAAAGAGACCACTAATAGTACAAAGGAGCATACCCATGAGTTGGTTTGAAATACTACTACCCAAAACTATTAGAACAGACGGATCTAATAAAAAAGTAACAGTCCCGGAAGGATTATGGACTAAATGCCCTAGCTGCAATGCGATTCTTTACAATACAGAACTGGAAAGAAATCTCAGTGTTTGCCCAAAATGCGAACATCATATGCGCATTTCAGCAAGAGCACGTATTGATATGTTCCTTGATGAAGGAGGGCGTGAAGAAATTGGCAAAAATATTAAACCGGTTGACCCGCTAAAATTCAAAGACACCAAGAAATATAAAGAACGCATTACCATTGCCCAAAAACAAACCAAAGAAAGTGATGCGTTAGTGGTCATGAAGGGCAAACTTAATGGCATGGATCTGGTTGTCGCAGCCTTTGAGTTCAAATTCATGGGGGGGTCTATGGGCTCAGTCGTTGGAGAGCGATTTGTCCGTGGTGTCAATAAATGTGTTGAATTAGGCATACCTTTTATCGTATTCACTTCAAGTGGTGGCGCAAGAATGCAAGAATCACTATTCTCTTTGTTTCAAATGGCGAAGACCAGTGCTGCGTTAACCCGGTTATCCGATGCAGGCATTCCTTTTATCTCTTTTATGACTGACCCTACCATGGGAGGCGTTTCCGCAAGCTTAGCGATGTTAGGTGACATTAATATTGCTGAACCCAATGCGTTAATTGGTTTTGCAGGCCCGAGAGTAATAGAACAAACTGTACGTGAAAAATTGCCTGATGGCTTTCAGCGAAGTGAATTTCTTCAAGAGCATGGCGCCATAGACATGATTATTGATAGACGCGATATCCGCTGTAAAGTAACCAGCATTTTAGCGCTATTAACCGAAGCTAGAAATAAGCCATCATTCACTTTTCCACCCGCACCAATAACTATTGAAGCTGAAGAAACTGCTGAAAGCGAAGAAAATGCAGAAACAACTTCAGAGTTAGACTAACTGACTCTGAAAATTAGCAATAATGATGCGTTTTGACTCGTTAAAGGGTTGGCTGGCATGGCAGGAAAGCCTACATCCCTTAGCGATAGACCTTGGACTGGAAAGAGCCGCGAGAGTTTATCGTGCGCTTAATCCAGAGGGTATCAAACCCATAACCATTACCGTTGCTGGCACCAACGGCAAAGGCTCCTGCATAGCCTATCTTGAAGCTATTTATAAAGCCCAAGGGTATCGGGTTGGCTCTTATTCTTCGCCGCACATACTCAAATATAATGAAAGAATTAAAATAAATGGGCAACCCGTTTCAGATGAACTTATTTGCGATGCCTTTGCTAGAATAGAGTCCATTAGAGGGGACACTTCGTTAAGTTATTTCGAATTTGGCACGTTGGCCGCTCTTGACATATTCTGGCGATCTGATCTGGATATTCAATTACTTGAAGTCGGTTTAGGTGGGCGACTTGATGCCGTCAATATTGTGGACCCTAACATTGCCTTTATTTCAAGTATTGGTATTGACCATGTTGACTGGCTGGGGGCTACCCGAGAAGCCATCGGTGGTGAAAAAGCAGGTATCTTTAGAATTGACACACCGGCTATTGTTGGAGACCCGGCGCCACCCGATTCACTGATCAACTACGCTCTTAAAAAGGGGGCTCAGCTCTATTGTATTAATAAAGATTTCACGTATAGCAAACAAGCTTCGACGTGGAACTGGACTTTTGAAAATCAAGTTATTGATCAAATACCTGAACCCGGGTTAAAAGGCGAACATCAGTACCGTAACGCTTCAGCGGTAATCTTAGCCGTGCATTTATTGAGAGATATGCTACCTGTCAGTGATAACTCAATTAGAACAGGTATAAAAAATAACCATTTACTCGGTCGCTTTCAATTAATTAATGATAAAATTCCAATTCTATTAGATGTTGGGCATAATCCAGAAGCCGTCAGAACCCTGGCCGACTATCTTAAAGCAACTTTTCCTAACAAAAGAATACACGCTATTTTTTCAATGATGAAAGACAAAGACATAGCAAGTGTACTGGAAATTATGAATCCAGTGGTATACGATTGGTTTTTTTCACCGTTAGCCAACCCAAGAACAGCATCAGAAGCCATCATGCGAAGATTTTTCTCAGAAAGCCCGGTAGAGCGTGTCTATTTTGGCTTTAACGGTTTTAAGGATGCCTTCAACGCAGCAAAAAATCAATCGCGAGAAAATGATTTGCTACTGGTTTTTGGATCTTTCTTTTTAGTATCTGATTGTTTGAATGAATTTGAAAAATGTGAGTCGATAAAATGAATCCAGAATTAAAGCAACGATTAATTGGGGCCATAGTTGTTACAGCGCTTGCCGCTATTTTTATACCTATGCTGTTTGATGACCCTATTGATAACAGTGGTCAATCAGTTACTGCACTCAATATTCCCGCAACCCCTGATGTAACCGGTGAAGTATCAGCGAACAAATTACCTACCAGTGCTGATCAGGTTTTAAATGCACCGACTACCAAGCCTGAAAAAATCGTTGAGACCAATGAAGAAGCCGAACTTTCAGCAAGCCGCTCATCCTCCCCTACCGAGTCAATGGGTGATGAATCTGGGTCGGGTAATACAGATGAAAATGGACGTGGGCAATTTGATGAACCCATAGACCATAATTCAGCTAACTCTTTAGATACAGGCGTT
>SESD01001820.1_pt1 | contig 11306 bp, 10 predicted proteins | sample 3171411 | NCBI WGS metagenome assembly SESD01 (sample SAMN06051880, study PRJNA518727) | freshwater metagenome | biome: subpolar coniferous forest; feature: holomictic lake; material: water; isolation source: holomictic Lake 442, 16.5 m depth | place: Canada: near Kenora, Ontario | collected...
CTCCTTAGCGATCTTGCAGCACTAATACAGGCGATAAAGAAGGTGAGCAAAACAACTCCACCTGAGGCATAAAGCGGTGATAACGGACTATCTATTTGAGTAAAACCAATTCGACTCCAACCAAAGCCGGTAAAAGGTGATGTTCGCAGCAGCAACTCAATTAATACATAAGATGTTGCAAAGGTGAATTGATTAAATCTCCTACCTTTATCGACAAATAGTGCAGGTACTATAAAAAATATCGCTTGCATAAAACAAAGTGCTAGCCAAGGTGTATTGCCGACGTATATCCCAGTCCATTGCTGTGTTGGAAGTAGCAAACCCAAACCAAAAAGGTATGAAATTAACAAACGTGAACTTAATTTAGATCTAAGCAGCAGGTAGTACCAAAGTGAGAGTGCTATAAATGGTGCAGGCCAAAATGAGAGTGGGGCGAATGCGGCAGAGGCAATAGCACCTGAAATGATTGCAAGTAAGTAATTCATAATTAAACCCAATTAAGCGCACTTATTATGCGATCAATACTGGCACCTAATCCATACTCTGACTTTAATTTTTCAATCTTTGCAAGTGATTTAGGTTTTTTAGGAAGTGCGATATCCATCTCTGGAATTGCTACATCAAGTGCGCAACCAACTAACTTTGGCGCAATCGCAGCGTAATCTGCACTCTCTAAAAGCTTCTTACGCAAATTAGGAGTTAGCCGTTCATCACCTGCGGCAGCCGCCTTCATTACCTCACCAAGTGATGAGAATGAGTTAGCAATTGTTGCCGCTCCTTTTTCGCCAATTCCTCTAATTCCAGGCAGACCATCTGAAGCATCTCCCCTAATCATGGCAAAGAGTGCGTAGCGATCACCTGGTATCTCATACCGCTCCTTAATCCAAGCGCGATCTACTAAATCATGATTGGAGATTCCCTTAGCTAAATAAACAATCTTCACATCACGTTCATCATCTGCTAACTGAAAAAGATCACGATCACCGGTAACAATTCGAACTGGACCAGGTTGTTTAACAGCAAAGGTTGCCATTAAATCATCTGCCTCATAATCATCAACGCCAAGTAGTGGAATCCCAAGTGCATCTAATACATCTAGCAAGATAGGAATCTGTGGGCCTAAAGTATCTGGCTCCTCTTCATCCCCGCTCTCATCAACTCTATTTAATTTATAATCAGCAAATAACTCAACCCGCCAGGAAGGGCGCCAATCACCTTCTAGGCATGCAACCAATCGATTTGGTTGATATTTAACAAGTAGCCGTGAGGTCATATCTAAATAGCCACGAATTGCATTTACTGGCATACCAGCAGGTGATACCAAAGTATCTGGCATGCCAAAGTAGGCTCGATACCAAAGAGATGCACTATCTAACAACATTAATGTCATAACGCAGCTCCGGCATATGCAATTACGCCCCGATCAATTTTTGTTAACGCCAAATCGATAACTGTTTGCAATTGTGGGGCTGCCCCTCTTAATTGGCGCAGTAGATCAATAATTTGCTTCATTGATCTAACAAAATCTCCAACTGTTAACTCACTTCCCTTTAAAATTGAGGTTAAGGAGTGGCCACTTGCCCACCTATGGGAGGCCCAACAGAAACCAAAGTCTGGAGCTCGCATTGGCTCCAAATTTAAATCTGATTCAGCATCATGGATTTTTCCATAGATCTTAGATATTGCAGCAAGTGCTACCTGCACATCACCCCTTGGAATCTTTGCCGCCTCTTCATTTCTAGACTCATAAATACAGCTTGAGATAACCGATACTAAATCAGCGGGTGAAAGTGGGGTAAATACCTCAGCTTGGATTGCTTCTGCAATTAATAGATCAGTTTCACCATATATCTTTGCCAACATCTTTCCAGATTTAGCAATCGCATCCTCATGTATATAGCCAAACTTATCTAGCACTACCTTGATCCGATCAAATCGCTTTGCAATCACATTTGTTCTGGTGTTAATTCGCTCTGTTAGGCCATCAATCTCTCGCTGCAGTCGCAACGCCCGTTCTGCAACTCTTGAATGGCTCTCTCGATCACTACAGCCATGAGCAGGATGATTCTTTATTTGTTTTCTAATTGCTGCGATCTCATCCTCAATCTCAACTCGCTTGCGCTTGCTGCGCTTGCCATCACTTTCTAATTTTTTTATTTGACCGCGCAATTGGGCGTACTGCATAAAATCACCTAAGTGACACTTTGCCTCGGTGAATAAAAGATCGCGTGCGCCCTCATTTTTGCGAATCTGTTTTGCAAGCCCCACAACAGCTTTATCTGCTTGAAATTGCGCGAGGGATGACTCAAGTGAGGTGCGGGCACGCTCTGATCCAAATTGGGAGATCAAGTTAATGCTCATGTTATATGTTGGCTTAAATGAACTTTTAAGTGGGTATGTTCTAGTTGAAGCAAGGCCGCCAACTGAAGTGGAATCTAAATCATTTCCCCAAAGAATTACTGCATTACCTTCAATATCAATACCACGCCGGCCAGCTCTACCAGTTAATTGGGTGTACTCACCAGGGGAAACTGCCACATGTCCCTCACCATTCCACTTACTTAACTTCTCTAAAACAACTGTGCGAGCTGGCATATTAATACCAAGAGCTAGTGTCTCAGTGGCAAAGACAGCCTTTACTAATCCACGTTGAAATAACTCCTCCACCGTTACCTTAAAGGCTGGTAATAATCCGGCGTGGTGGGCCGCAATTCCCCGCTCTAATGCATCAGCCCACTCGTAATAACCCAGCACAACTAAATCCTCCTGCGCTAAATTTTTCATGTTCCGCGCAATTACCGATCTAATCTCAGCTCGCTCCTGAGTATTGGTTAATCGAAGCCCAGCGGTTAAGCATTGACGAACTGCAGCATCACAATTATTTCTAGAGAAAATAAAGGTAATCGCCGGTAATAAACTCTCTCGCTCTAGCTTCTCAACTATCTCAGATCTGGATAATGGTTTTGGTCCTTTAGATTTATTTTTCCAATTACCACGCACCTGCCGATATGAGTCTCGCTCTAATCTAGTTAACTCCGGATTTAACTTCTGATCATCGCCAAATAAATCAAGTAATCTGTTACCAAATAAAACATGTTGATAAAGCGGAACTGGCCGAATCTCACTAACAATTACCTCAGTATCTCCTCTAACAGTTTGTAGCCACTCACCAAACTCCTCAGCATTAGAGACGGTGGCAGAGAGGGAGATAATCTGAACCGCCTCTGAGAGGTGAATTAAAATCTCCTCCCAAACTGCACCCCTAAACTTATCTGCTAGGTAATGCACCTCATCCATCACTACATATTTAAGTTCATCAATAGTTGTGGAGTTGGCATAGATCATATTTCGCAATATCTCAGTAGTCATAACCACAATTTGCGCCTCAGAGTTGATTGAGGTGTCCCCCGTCAATAATCCAACCTTTGACTCACCATACTTTTCAGTTAATTCGGCAAATTTTTGATTTGATAAAGCTTTAATTGGTGTGGTGTAGAAGCACTTTCCGCTGGAGTTAATAACTAAATCAACTGCAAACTCGCCAACAATTGTCTTACCTGCTCCCGTTGGCGCAGCAACTAATACACCTTTACCACTTTCGATAGCATGGCAGGCATCAATTTGAAACTGATCTAACTCAAAGGGAAAACCTTCTGCGAATTTACGTGTCTTAGGAAATTTTCCAACTAGTTTTGCTCTGGCATAGTTTTGAGATGGGGTTAAAGTCATGGCACTAGCCAGGTATTTAACGCATTTGCCTCATTGATTACCTCAATTGGTAAATCACTAACTCGCTCACCATCGGCATAACAGGCGGTATCAGCTGATATTTTTATAACCTTAGCTTTATAGGTATCAATCTTTGGATGAGGAATATGATTTCCCTTGAAGACTTTAGGAAAAATAGTTAGTAAAACAATCCTGCTAACTGGGCGAACTAGCAATACATCAAGTAGGCCATCGGTGTTTGAGGCACCAGGGCATATTCGCATTCCCCCACCATAACTTTCGCCATTACCAATCGAAAGCAGCATTGCTTTTTGATCCATTTTTTTGCCATCAATCTCGATCTCATAACTTATCGGTTTAAATCTTGAGATGATCAATATGGTTGCAATTGTGTATTTGGACTTACCCCTTGGCCAGGAGATCTTATTTGCCAATGAGTTAACCACTGCATCAAAGCCAGTACTTAAAACCTGCACATACCATCGCACGCCACTGCTACTAGTTATTTTGCCTAAATCTAACTTAATTGGTTGCTGGGTAGTGACTAGATCAAAGATCTGTTTTGTAGATTTACCATTAACACCCACAGCCCTAGCAAAATCATTACCAGTCCCAGCTGGTATTACGCCAAGGGTAATATCTTTTTGAGCAACAAATTGTAGGCACAGGTTGACTAAGCCATCTCCCCCAACAGCAACTAATTTTGTGTACTTACCACTTGCTATCTCACTCTTTAGATACTCAGATGTTTTTTCAAATGTTGACTCATTTATTAACTTATACTCATAGTTTTTTTCCGCTAGCAGAGCAACAAACTCATTTGCTAACAGAGTTGCTTTGCCTTTGCCAGAGCTGGAATTAGTAACTACAAGCCACATTTAGATCTCTTCAGGCTTGCTTATTGAGGTGGCACCAATCGCCGTACTGCCCTCTTTCTTACGTCTTTTATCAACTAGTAATGCAAATAAACCACTCAAAAAGTAGAGAAGGCAAAGTGGGATTGCAAGAAGTGTCATTGTGATTGGATCTGGTGTTGGTGTAAAGGTTGCGGTAAAGAGGAAACATAGAAATATGGCTAGGCGCCATGGCTTTAAGATTGCTTTTCCTGATAGAACACCCAACAAATTAAGTGCGACCAAAAATAATGGCAGCACAAATGCAATACCAAATATTAAGATAAGCCGGAGTACAAAATCTAAGTACTCATCAAATCTAACAAGATTTCCCAGATTATTCGGAGTAAAGCCAAGCAGGACATCAACTGCATGAGGCAGAATCAGGTATGCAAGATAAGCACCGGTAGCAAAAAGTGGTGTTGCAATAGCAGCAAAAACCAAAGTTATTCGCCGCTCTTTCTTATGCAAAGCTGGCGTTACAAAAGCCCACAACTGATAGATCCAAACTGGGGCTGCAAGGATTATTCCGGATAGAAGTGCGATTTTTACCTGCAAATTAAATGGTCCTAAAATGCCATTTACATATAGATCTCCACACTTTCCTTCAACTACTGTTGCAGAACTTCCTAGATCACAAAATGGTAGTGTAAGTAGGCGAATGATTTTTTGATAGAAGATCCAGCCTATAACTGCACCGAGTGCAACAGCAATACTTGATTTGATTAACCGATCACGGAACTCACGCATGTGATCAAGCAGTGGCATCTTGTCGCCACGGCGCTTACTCATGGAGATTACTTATCAGAGCTTGGATCTGATTTTTTATCCCCTGCAGAGTCATCATTTTTCATCTCATTAATTTCACTCTTAAAGATACGTAATGATCTGCCTAGCGATCTAGCGGAATCTGGTAATCGCTTGGATCCAAATAAAACGATGAAAACTAATGCTAAAACTAATAGGTGCCATGGGCGAAGTGAATTCATGCCAAAATCCTACCCTAAATTGCTTTTGTAGCCTGATATGAGGCTAGTAGTGAGGTGGCTAACTGCCTTACCTCACCTACCAATAAGGTTGGCGATACCACCTTAATTCCTGGGGCATTACTTAGAATGCTTCGCTTTAGCCACTCTAAATTACTCATCTGAATATGGACCATAAAGTGATCTGGCATCTCTTCAGTTGCAGTAATGATTGAGGAGTTTCGCTCGATAAAGTTTCGATGAGATTTTTTAACCTGCAAAACAATATCAAATGATTTACTCTCACTACCAATAGCCTCTTTGCTAGCAACCTCACCTAGTAAGCACTTCTTTATAAGATCAACCTTAAATACCCGATCAGAGTTTATGGATAGATCAAGCGCAGATAAATATAAGTTACCATTCATAAAATATAGGTTATGCGGCAAAACTTCACGCTCTGTTATCGCATCTTTTATAAGTGAGTGATAGGTAAGGTTAATTCGTTTTCCTTGTGATATGGCTTGTGTAATTATCTCAAGATATGGTGATTCACTGCCGGTGGGTGAAAAGATAACTGAGCTACTGCTACCTAATTTAGTAATCTTTTCCGCTAATACTGAAAGCTTACCTAGCCGCTCAGAGTTAGAGCGATTTAGCTCCATCAGAATTTGTAAGCCTAAGGTGATTACCACCAACTCACTCTTGGCAAATCTTCTAGGGCGATTCAAAACTTGAGGATCAATTATTGAGACTACTCCATCTTCAAAAACTAAATCAATTAATTCATATGGCGTATAGCCTGGTAGGCCACACATAAAGACAAGCTGTAGATCAATCTCCAACTGTTTTTCAGTAACATTAAATTGTTTTGCCAACTCCCTAATAGAAATACCGGGATTTTCCAAAATATATGGAATCAGATCCATTGTGCGAAGGGCGCGGGTGGCGGCGGTATCAACCATTGGCTAGCTCTTTAATCTTAGAGATTATCTGCTTTTGTAAATTTTCTGGCTTAACTACTACAACATTTAAGCCATGCCAGAGAACTGTTTCAATTATCTCCTGCTCAAAATTGTACTCAACCTCCATCAGGTCCCACTCATCATCAATCTCAATAGTTGCATACTTACTTCGTAGTGCAAATGCCTGCTCTTTTCTAACATGAAGATGGGCAACAGTAATCTCTTCATTTTTAGAGTGTTCTAGAAATGCTGCTAAATCAAAATCAGATGGCTTCTTAAATCCACCTACTTTTCCAACTGTTGTTAATGCTCCCTCAATGCGTAGTAGTTTGAATGATTTAACTGAACGATCTTCGTGGGCAACTAAATACCAAAAGCCATCTCGGGTATAAAGGCCGTATGGCTCAACCTCTCTTGGCCGCTCTTTATATTGAAAACTCAGTTTTTGTTGCTTATCCACCGCATTAAATGCAATCGAGAGTACCTGTGAGCTTTGATTATCTCTGATTGCTGGCGTATTTATCTCATCGCTTCCGATCGGCCCACTTAAGGATTGAATTTTAAGCAATGCTGCCTTGGAATCATTTTGCAATGCTGAGTCATGCCAGAGATTTGCTGCCATCGTTAAATAAAGCAGCTCCTCCTTACTAAATTCATTACCTTGTAATTGAAAGGATTCACTTCTTATTAAGTAACCTTGATCATCCTCAAATAATGGGTCAAGCCCCTTAACCTCAATCTCAATACCCATACTTCTTAATTCATCTTTGTCACGTTCAAACATTCGTTCCATAGTCTCAGCTGATCCGCTATATCCAGCAACTACTCTAAATATCTCAGCCTTGGTCAGATATCGCTTGGTTGCTAAAAGTGCCAAAGTTAGGTTGATTAATCGCTCAGTTTTTTGGTCGCTCACCCCCTTAGGTTAGCGATTACTAAAATCTTTGCTAAGATTGGTTGTGCGAAAAATTCAAAAATTAACCCTCGCGATACTGCCAATTCTTATCCTGACAGCCTGTTCAACCGATGGAGGCGTAGAGAGTATGACCAATCAAGGCCAAGCCAGTTCATCATCCCTTCCTGCCGTAACTGGAGACAAGGGAGCAAAACCAAATATTGCAGCTCCGACCGGTGCTGCGCCAACAACTCTACAAAAACAGGATGTAATCGTAGGAAGTGGTAAAGAGGCGGTTGCTACCTCAACTCTTGAGGTTCATTACACATTAATGGCTTGGAGTACTAAAGCGATTGTGGAGTCATCATGGGATTCTGGACGATCTGCGACATTTCCATTAAGTGGAGTTATCGCTGGTTGGCAACAAGGAATTCCTGGCATGAAAGAGGGCGGTCGTCGCTTACTAGTTATCCCACCTGATCTTGGTTATGGCGCAACAGGTGCAGGTGGTGCAATTGGACCAAATGAAACGCTTGTCTTTGTTGTTGATTTAATAAAAGTTAGCTAATTACTCAACAACTCCGTAAGAGCCTTTAGAAGGTCGTCTACGTCTTTGCAATACTGGCACACCAGGTGCCATTCTCCTGGCAAATACTAAAAATCCAGTATGACCAATCATTCTATGTTGTGGCCTAACCGCTAAACCTTCATGGTGCCAACCTCGAACAATTGTCTCTGAGGACTCTGGCTCAGTAAAATTACCGCAATCCTTAATTGCTTCAGCAATCTTTGATAATTGAGTGGTAGTTGCAACATAAGCTAATAAAACTCCACCAGGGACTAATGCAGCCGATGCAGTTTCAACACACTCCCAGGGTGAGAGCATATCTAAAACAACACGGTCGTAATCGGCATCAAATTTTTGATCCTGTAAAGCACTAACTGTTAACTGCCAATTCTTTGGCTTACCAACAAAGTAATTTGTAACATTATCTTCTGAGATCTTTGCAAAATCATCTCTGATCTCAACTGAATGCAGATAGCCATCACTACCTATCGCTCGCAAGATAGCGATACTAAGTGCACCAGAGCCAACTCCAGCCTCTAGTACTCGCATATTTGGCCCAATATCTGCAACACCAAGAATCATCGCAGCATCCTTTGGATAGATAATTGTCGCTCCCCTGGGCATTGAAAGAACATAATCTGCAAGCAGTGGTCGAAATGCTTGAAATTTTAACTCACCATTTGTTGCCACAATTGAACCCTCAGGTAATCCAACCAACTCATCATGCTTAAGCATGCCCTTATGGGTATGCCACTCAGCACCTTTTGTTAGGGTAATTGAATAAAGCTTGCCTTTAGCATCGGTTAATTGAACCCGATCTCCATATTTAAAATTACGATCAATCACTTTGCACCTACCTCAGCATATAAAAATGGATACCAATCTAATAATTTAGGTAGATCAATATCAGAAAGTGATTTAACTACTCTTAAATTTGGATCATCTGGCATCTCTATAAGGTGTGGAATACCAATCACCTGCGCACCAGATCGCAATCCCGATTGCGCACCCGTGATCGAGTCCTCAAATACTAAACAACTCCTAATATCTACACCGATTAGCTTTGCTGCAAGCAGGTAGGGGGACGGATCAGGTTTTGTAATCTCAACATCATCTCTTGATACCACAGCCGCAAAGGTTTCATCTGGAAACCAAGTTAGCGCTGCTTGCATCAATCTGCGACTACTTGCAGTTACTAAAGCGACCTTAATATTTGCATTTTTACACTGCGCTAACAACTCCAATGCGTTTGGAATTAACTCTAAATGATTAGAGAGCTTCTCCTCCATTACGGCAAATAACTGCTCACCAAAGTATCCATAAGGTTTAATGTGATTGCTTCGCTCTTGCATATACTTCTCAGTTCGCTCAAGTGGGCCACCCAAACAATTAATTTGATCCTGCGCATCCCATTTACAACCTACCGCAGCCATTACCTCAATCTCTGCCTGTAGCCAAAGTGGTTCAGAATCAATTAACGTGCCATCCATATCAAACAAGATTGCACTCATGATGCGTTAAAGTACTTTGCTTCTGGGTGGTGTAGAACAATTGATGAGGTTGATTGCTCAGGATGTAATTGAAACTCCTCAGATAATGAAACACCGATTCGCGCTGGATCTAGTAATTCACAGATCTGCACCTGTTGCTCTAAATCAGGACATGCTGGATAACCAAATGAGTAACGAGAGCCTTGATAGCCTTGATCAAAGATTTCCTTTAAATCCTTTGAGTCATCCTTATCAATTCCAAGCTCCTGCCTAGTTCTTGCATGCCAATGCTCGGTAAGTGATTCAGTTAATTGAACCGATAAGCCATGTAACTCTAAATACTCACGGTATAGATTTGCATTAAATAGCTTACTAATAGCATCGCTGATTGATTGACCCATTGTTACAAATTGAAAACTAACCACATCTAACTGACCACTATCTTTACTGCGGAAGAAATCAGAGAGACATAATCTGCGATCTCTACTCTGTCTTGGGAAGGTAAATCTAACTCGCTCTTTACCTTTATCCTCACCCTCATGGTGAACAACTACTAAATCATTTCCTTCGCTGTAACAAGGAAAGTAGCCATAGACAACTGCAGCACTAAGCCAACCATTTGATTGCACATCATTTAATAGGGAACGAAGTTGCGGCCGTCCCTGATCGATCGCCATCTCTTCAAAATCTTTACCCTTAAGTCCCCATTGGCCAAGAAATAATGCCCGCTCATCTAACATGTGAACGTAATCTGCAAGAGCTATACCTTTAACAACACGAGAGCCAAAAAATGGTGGAGTAGGAAGCGGATTATTTGCTGCGACATCACTTCGCTTGGTATCAATCTCATCTGGACCACTTTTTTCTGTCTTTGCAGTTCTGCGTGGTTTAAGTGGTGGTAGCTGCGCACCAGCTACTCCTCGTTTAATTCCCATCAAAGTATCCATAAGCTTTAAGCCCTCAAATGCATCCTTTGCATATCTAACAGTTCCCGGAAATTGCTCACTTAAATCTTGCTCAACATAAGATCTAGTAAGCGCAGCTCCACCCAGCACTACCGGCCATTTTTGCGCTAATCCACGAGAATCTAACTCCTGCAAATTCTCCCTCATAATTACAGTTGATTTAACAAGTAATCCAGACATACCAATCACATCAACATTGTTTTCAGTTGCTGCATCGATAATTTGATTTACAGTCTGCTTAATTCCAATATTTACCGTCTCGTAACCATTATTAGACAAAATAATATCAACTAGATTTTTACCAATATCATGCACATCACCTTTTACGGTGGCAAGTAAAATCTTTCCACGACCTGCATCATCAGTCTTTTCAATAAATGGCTCAAGGTATGCAACAGCGCTCTTCATTACCTCAGCTGATTGCAGAACAAAGGGTAGTTGCATCTGTCCCTTACCAAATAACTCACCAACAGTTTTCATGCCAGAAAGTAGATGATCATTAATAATTGCTAGCGCTGGCATACCAGAGTCAAGTGCTACCTGCAGATCATCAGATAATCCAACCTTCTCACCATCAATAATCCGTCGCTGCAACCGCTCCTCAAGTGGCAGTGCAGCAAGCTCAGCTGCTCTACTCTCCTTTGTTGATGTCACCTCAACATTTTCAAACAACTGCAAAAACTTAGTTAATGGATCATAAGTTACTTCACCTTGTGCATCTCTCTTTCGTCGGTCATAAACTAAATCAAGTGCCACCTCTAACTGCTCAGCTGGTATGCGAATAATCGGGGTGATTTTAGAGGGATGAACTATCGCTGAATCAAGACCATTCTTAA
>SESD01001821.1_pt1 | contig 11303 bp, 10 predicted proteins | sample 3171411 | NCBI WGS metagenome assembly SESD01 (sample SAMN06051880, study PRJNA518727) | freshwater metagenome | biome: subpolar coniferous forest; feature: holomictic lake; material: water; isolation source: holomictic Lake 442, 16.5 m depth | place: Canada: near Kenora, Ontario | collected...
GCCTATTTTTCTCGTTAAATCTTCTGAATTTGGATTATTGTTTATTAGGGGGATTTATATGATAAAACAACTGCTATTTTGTCTTCTTGGCGGAATTGGGCTAAGTCAAATCACTCTTGCCGATGAAATTAATTTTGGCAAGAAAACACCCTCAGCGTCTCAAGTCATTGAAGCGCTAACCCCAGGCAAATCAAATCCTGATGTTAGCCCGGAAGATTCTGATTATGAAGGGGATATAAAACATGGCGCGAAAACCCGTTCCATAGACATGAGTGGACTAAAGGCTACACCGAAATCAAGCACGCCAAAAACGCTCCTGAAAGCAGCAACTGAAACCGCTTTATCAATGGAAATTGTTTTTGGTTATAACTCGGCAGAACTGACTAACGAAGCAAAAGAGCAGCTTAAACCTGTCGGTGAAGCCTTGGCATCAGGAAAATTATCTAATCTGGGATTTGTCGTCGAAGGTCATACCGATGCAGTGGGCGGCCAATCATACAACAAAACGCTTTCTGAACAACGCGCGGCTTCCGTAAAATATTTTTTGGTTAACAGCTTTAATATTAATTCTTCTGCTATCCAAATTGTTGGCAAAGGCAAAAGCGATTTGCTCGATCCCTCGCATCCAGACAGTGAAGTCAATCGTCGTGTTCGCATAATTTCCAGAAAATAGATCTATACCATTATTCTAAAAGCCAAATAAATCAATCCGGGCTTTTGAATAGTGAATAGGCAACAATATTTTGTCAAAGTTAATCTTTAAGGCTTGATTCTGTTATGCTTGAAAACTTGCACTCCCAGTCCAATGACACCGATGAAACAAGAATAATGTCGAATGAATCAAGTAGTGACCTAATCCATAACCCTTTATTCACGGCTACTGACTCCTCCGGGAACACCAACGAAGAAGCTACACGCCTGATGACCAGTTATTCAGAATCAGGTACGCCAACTGACCTTCACTTGGAAATTGGAAGTATTGTTAAAAATACTTATGAACTGGTCACCGTATTAGGTGAAGGCGGAATGGGAACCGTTTTTAAAGCCTTGAATAAAGTTTGGGAAGAAGTAGAAGCCCGCGATCCTTACGTAGCTATCAAAGTATTAAAGCCTGAATTATCTGCCAACAAACAACTGGTCCGGTCTCTATACAGCGATTTTGACAGAACCAAAATGCTGGCAAATTGCCCGAACATTATCAAGGTTCACGGTTTTGACAGAGATGGTCCACATGTCTACATGACTATGGAATATCTGACCGGGCAAACGCTGGGCGACTATCTCAACCGTACCCCACTGAGCCTCACTCAAGCCTGGTTCATCATTGAAGGCATAGGTAATGCTCTGGCTTACGCCCATGCCAACAACATCGTCCACCGTGACATTAAACCGGGCAATATTATCATCACCGAAGAAGGTATCGTTAAAGTGCTGGATTTTGGCATTGCGTCCAAAATCAATGAAAATGAAGGTGATGAAACCAAATTTGGCGGCCATGAGCTGGGGGCTTTAACAATCGCTTATGCGGCTCCAGAAATGCAAAGGGATTTCCCTCCTGATGCTCGTGATGATATTTATGCCTTCGCCTGTGTGATATACGAAATTCTGACTGGTAAACAATTTTACAAACAAAAGATTCACAAAGCCGCGCCTATACCTGGTTTAAATAATCGGCAGATGGAAATTTTAAACAAATCACTGGCTTTTGAAAGAGACCTGCGTACCGGCAGTATTAATGAATTACTGGAAAAATTGCGCCCCGTTAAAACTCCCTGGGCAAAATATCTCAGCATCAGTGGCGGCGTGTTCGTCATTATCGGACTGGTACTCTGGAAACTATTGGCAACAACCCCAGAACCAACCCAACCTGTCGAACCGCAAGCAACCTCAAAATCACCCGTTGTAACAAATCCTGTCGCCCAAATTACAACACCGGCTCCGGTTGCTACGCCCATTCAAAACCAAGAACCTGTTCACCAACAAGAGCCGCTTCCTGAACCAGCACCAATTAGAGAAGAGCTTACTTTTAACTCAACCAGTTCTGACGGCATTGTTCACTTACAAACATCAAAACCGGATTATAAAAATGGCGAGCCTTTCCAGTTAAATTTTTCCCTTACTGAACCACGTTATGTTCGTGTTATTGATCGCGATACAAAGGGTGAAGTAACGACCTTACGGCCTAATCCGCGTCAACCGGACAAGTTATTACCTGCCAATAAAGAACAGGTATTTCCACCCACTGGCGTTGAAACTCCAATCCAGGGTCCCTCTGGTGACGGCAGGGTTACCATCGTAACAAGCACAGAACCTTTTCCTAAAAACCTGAAAATACTTGATAACGATGGCAGTGTTTCAGATCAAGTACAAAGCGGCACTTATTCCTGGACACAAATCAGATATACCTTACATCGGTAATAACAGAATTCAGAAAACAGCTGATTAATCAAGCCAAGTCGGCCAGGTTACCTCTGGTTTCCAGCCACACTTTTCTATCCTGCGAGCGTTTTTTAGCCAGTAATAAATCCAGTTGACCACTAGTGTCATCATCTTCGGCAACCGTTAATTGAACCAGTCTTCGCGTATCAGGGTTCATAGTGGTTTCCCGAAGCTGGCTTGGATTCATCTCGCCCAGACCTTTAAAACGTTGCACATTGATTTGACCTTTCAGTTTTTCAGCGGCAATTCGATCCAATACACCTTGGCGCTCAGACTCATCCAGAGCATAAAATACCCGTTTGCCGACATCTATCCGATACAGCGGCGGCATAGCCACAAAAACATGACCGGCGACGACCAAGGCATTGAAATGTTGATAAAACAAAGCGCAGATTAAAGTAGCGATATGATTACCATCCGAATCAGCATCGGCCAAAATACAGACCTTGCCGTAGCGCAGGTTCTGTAAATCACTGGAACCCGGTTCTATGCCGAGCGCAACGGCGATATCATGAACCTCCTGCGAAGCCATTACCTGATTGGACTCCACTTCCCAGGTATTAAGAATCTTGCCACGCAATGGCATAATCGCCTGAAAGTCGCGCTCTCTGGCCTGTTTGGCCGAACCTCCCGCCGAGTCCCCTTCGACCAGGAACAATTCAGTCCGGTTTATATCTTGTGCCGAACAATCGGCCAATTTACCAGGCAGGGCCGGACCGGAAGTGATTTTTTTACGGATTATTTTTTTGTTGGAACGCAGCCGTTTTTGGGCGCTGGAAATAATGATCTCGGCAATTTTCTCGCCTTCGGAAGGATTCTGGTTCAGCCACAAACTAAAACCATCTTTGGCTACGCCAGAGACAAAAGCCACACATTCACGCGAACTTAAACGTTCTTTGGTTTGCCCTGAAAACTGGGGATCTTCCAGCTTTACCGACAATACAAAATGGCAGTTTTCCCAGACATCTTCCGGAGCGACTTTAACGCCGCGAGGCAAAATATTTCTGATATCGCAAAACTCGCGCATCGCTTCAGTCAAACCTGCCCGCAAACCGTTGACATGGGTTCCACCTTGCGCAGTCGGCACCAGATTAACGTAACTTTCGGCCAGCACTTCGGCCGGATTTTCTAATGCCCAGACAATGCCCCATTCCACCGCTTCATGATTGGCGGCCATATTACCCATGAACGGTTGTGTCGGTGAATAATCAATATCACCGATGCGATCGAGCAAATATTCTTTAAGACCATCCTGATAACACCAAAAATACTCTTCTTCAGTTTGATCAACTTTAAGGGATATTTTTAAACCGGGGCATAGAACTGCTTTGGCACGTAACACATGCTTAAGTTTTAAGACCGATACTTTATTAGAGTCAAAATATTTTTCATTGGGCCAGAAGCGGATAGCAGTCCCGGTATTATTCTTGCCGACCGTGCCTGTTTCAGTAAGTTCAGACAGCTTCTCGCCATCACCATAAGTCATACAATAAAGTCTGCCGTTTCTTTTGACTTCAATTTCAAGTTTTGCTGACAAGGCATTTACCACAGAAACACCCACACCATGCAAACCGCCAGAGAACTGGTAATTTTTATTGGAAAACTTTCCGCCCGCATGCAACTGGGTCAAAATCACTTCGACACCAGGAATGCCCTGCTCAGGATGGATATCGACAGGCATACCGCGGCCATTATCACTAACAAGCACCGAGCCATCTTTAAAGATAACCACATCAATAGCCGTGGCATGACCTGCCATCGCCTCATCAACACTGTTATCAACGACTTCTTGCACAAGATGGTTGGGGCGTGTAGTGTCCGTGTACATCCCCGGACGTTTTCGTACCGGTTCCAAGCCACTTAAAACTTCAATTGCCGCCGCGTTATATTCGTTACTCATACTTCCCAATCACTCAAAATTCAAATTCAGATATAATACCGAGGTGCAAGATTAAAGGTACAAGATAAAAGGTTTCCCCCCTTTCGCCTTGTACCTTTAATCTTTCTTCTTACTATCCTATCATTAAACATATTTTTATCTCATGCCGAAAAAGAAAACGACGACTTTATTTGAAGATTCGCTGGCGGAACTTGAGCAATTGGTCAGCCAACTTGAACAAGGCGACATTTCATTGGAAGAATCCTTAAAGTCATTTGAACGCGGCGTATTTTTAACCCGAACCTGCCAAAAAGCTTTGCAGGATGCAGAGCAGAAAGTTCAAATTTTAATTGAAAAAAACGGCACTCAATCTCTGGAGCCCTTTACTGATGAGTAATGCGTTAAAAGACTATCTTGATTTTTGTCAAAACCGTGTAGAAAGAGCTTTAGAATCTCGTCTGCCTAATGAAAATCTGCTACCACAGAAATTGCATCGTGCAATGCGTTACACTGTACTCGATGGCGGTAAACGCATGCGTCCAATGTTGACCTATTGCACCGGAAAAACACTGGGTATAGCGCCTGAAGCCTTAGATGGCGCAGCTTGCGCTGTGGAGTTTATTCATGTTTATTCGTTAATTCATGATGACCTTCCGGCAATGGATGACGATGATCTTAGACGCGGCAAAGCTACCTGTCATGTAGCGTTTGATGAAGCTACCGCAATTTTAACCGGCGATGCACTGCAAGCTTTAGCTTTCGAAATACTGGCCAATGACCCCAGCATAACCGCAACACCTGAAGGTCGCTTGAAAATGATTTCGATTTTAACCAAGGCCAGTGGATCTCAAGGTATGGTCGGTGGACAGGCTATTGATTTGGAATCGGTTGGCACGCGCTTAACGCTACCTGAACTGGAAAATATGCACATCCATAAAACTGGCGCTTTGATTCGTGCCAGCGTCAATATGGCTACCTTGGCTAAAGCGGATTTAGATCCGGATGTCGCCAAAAAACTGGATAATTACGCCAAGTGTATCGGTTTATCTTTCCAGGTAAAAGATGATATTCTCGATGAAGAAAGCGATACCGCAACTTTGGGAAAAACTCAAGGCAAAGACAAAGATAATGACAAACCCACCTACCCTGCACTTTTAGGAATGGCCGGCGCAAAACAAAAAGCTCAGGAACTTCATGAGCTGGCACTGGTTAATTTGAAAATTTTTGGCAGCGAAGCCGACTTGTTACGTGACTTGTCGTTGTATATTATTCAACGCGATCATTAGTTTAAGAGCATTTACATGGAACGGCTGTTCCAGTAATTTTTTTAAATGATTTCCATGTTTCAACATGGAAATCATTTTTAAGTAAAAGTTATTATAGCCTGCCATAAAATTGACATATTCCATTATAAAAAAACATGAATACAACCTAACAAGTTGTTATTTAATGATATTATATTTTCGGCATTTTTTATGCTTTAAATTCGATTAATATTTTAATCGTTTTTTGAGAGATAAAATCATGAACATGCAACCTACATTTGATTCGTCCTGGTCGGTATTTATAGAAATTTTAAGCGACGAATTCACCGAAAAAACCGGATTTGGTGTATATGCGCATATTACGCCCATAGATGTCAGTCTGGCATTCAAACAATATAAACAACTTAGCTCGCCAATGCGTTCCTTTGTACGTAACTATGTTCGGGATTATGTATAGACAAGCATCAGTTAAATCGGACTATTTTTGATTTTGGCATTTTAGATAACCGCCTTTATCACAAAACCGCATCCGACTCGACTGGTTGCCATTAATCATGGTATAAAAGGTATTAATAGTTACAAATATATAAAATTTATACCTCAAACTTACAATGAAAGACATTCTTATCGGGCGGCAACAGATTTTTGACCAGCATCTGAATGTTTACGGATATGAACTTCTTTTTAGAGGGCATGATTTTGACCTAAGCCATAAAAGCGGGGCTACGAAAGCAACTAATCAGGTCATAACCGATACGCTTTTAGAGCTTGGTCTAAATACCATTGTAGGCCATCACAAAGCATTTATTAATTTCACAACCCAAAACATCCTGGACAAAACACCATTACACTTGCCTAAGGATCGAATTGTCATTGAAGTGCTTGAAAATGTTGAAATTGACTCAATAATCATTGCTGACTTAAAAGAACTATCTGAACTGGGTTATGTGATTGCTCTGGATGATTTTGTCTTTTCCGAAGAATGGACACCTTTAGTCAAGTTTGCCGATATCATCAAACTCGATATTATGGAAATGGGCGAGACCAGAACGCGAGAATTGATTAAACAACTTAAACCCTACAAGGCAAAACTACTCGCCGAAAAAGTTGAAACTTACGCTGAATATAAATACCTGCTTGAATTGGGCTGTACTTATTTTCAAGGTTTTTTTTTCAACAAACCCAATATTGTTTCCGGAAAACGCCTAAGTGTTAATCAGACCGCTGCAATTCAACTTTTAAATACAGTTAACAACCCAGATGTTGAATTCGAAGATCTGTCTAAAATAATCTCAAAGGATGTTGGACTAAGCTTTAAATTGCTGCACTATATAAATTCTGCATTTTTTGCATTACCCAATAAAGTCTCATCTATTAATCATGCAATTTCATATTTAGGACTTAAGGAAATAAAACGCTGGATAAATATAATGACACTCTCATCATTATCCAACAAACCCGAAGCAGTGATGAATAATGCCTTGATTCGAGGCAAAATGTGTGAAGAATTAGCGAACCTGAGCGGTAGCAAATCGGACAACTTTTTTCTGATCGGCATTCTATCCAATCTGGACAGCTTGCTGGATATAAGCCTTAAGGACGCAATTAGCCAACTGCCACTATCTGACGATATTAGTTCTGCAATATTAGACAAAAAGGGACTGGGTGGCGAAGCTCTGAACTGTGTTATCAGTTATGAGAACTGGGACATTTCAGCTATAACATTTAAAGATATTGATCAATCTATTATTGGCGATGCTTATATAAAAAGCATCGGCTGGGCAAAAGACATTCTAAGTAATATAAAATAACTATGCCGTCAAATACAATCCACAACCAAACCCTTGCACTTGCCGGAATTGCTCAAGCTGTGGCACTGGTTCAACAACTGGCCACAACAGGAACTGCCGACTCGAATGCATTGGAGTCCAGCATTGGTAGCCTGTTCATTAATGATGAACATGGTGTACAAAATGTATACGGCGGATTATCTGGACTTAAATTGGGTATTAAGCAACTAAACGATCAAATGACCGGTTTCAAAATTGCCAACCCTGAACAAGCACGCTATGCCGCTTCACTGGTTTTTCTGGAAAGCCAGCTCGATACCCAACCGGCCATGCTTAAAACCATCTTTATTGGCATTGACCGGGCTCAAGCGCAAGCTGAACATTTTGGCTTGCTCCATGAAAATGTACTGGCCAATCTGGGCGACATTTATCATTCCTCCATTAGTACGCTTCAACCACGGATTATGGTCAATGGTGAACAGGAATACTTATCCAAACCCGACGTAGTCAATAAAATTCGTGCCTGTTTGCTGGCAGGAATACGTTCGGCGATACTCTGGAAACAATGCGGTGGCACCCGCTGGAAATTTATCTTTTTCCGTAAAAAAATTCAGATTGAAATACAACTATTGTTAAAACAGCTTTAGTTTCCGAAATGACTCCTCTTATCGAAGCCGAGCATCTTACACGCTATTACGACAAAAATTGCGCGGTAAAAGACGTCAGTTTTATTCTGGGCAAAGGTGAAGTACTCGGGTTTTTAGGTGCCAACGGCGCTGGTAAAACAACGACCATGCAGATGCTTTGTGGCAATCTCGCGCCCAGCGCTGGTCAAATCAAAATTAACGGCTTTGATCTTCTGGATCAACCCAAAGCCGCCAAACTAAATCTGGGCTATTTGCCGGACACTCCACCGTTATACAAAGAATTAACCGTACAAGAATTTTTGCTTTATTGCTGCGCCTTGCATGGTATTACAAAAGCCTCCAGAGCTGGCGCTATAAAGACTGCTCAAGAGCGCTGTGGCTTAACCAAAGTTACCGACCGACTGATCGCCAATCTGTCAAAAGGCTTTCAGCAAAGAGTTGGCATTGCCCAAGCCATCTTGCATAACCCTGAAGTTATCGTGCTGGACGAGCCAACAGTTGGCCTTGATCCGATTCAAATTCGGGAAATCCGAACGCTAATCCGGGAACTGGGCCAGGATCACGGCGTCATTTTGTCGACTCACATTCTCACAGAAGTGCAAGAATCTTGCTCACATGTGCAAATTATTCATCAGGGTCAGTTGATTTTCAATGAAACCATAGCTGGACTTAACCGGCAAATGAATACAGGCACGCTGCAAATCAGTACCCGACTGGCACCTGACATCAACTGTCTGTCAGCCTTACCGGGTATCAGTTCCATAGAACAAATTTCTGCAAACCAGCTGAAAGTTCATCACAGTATTACCGCAAATCCAGCCGAGCAGTTGGTCGAAACTATTATTGCTTGCGGCTGGGGCTTACAGGAATTAACACCAATAAAAAGATCAATGGAAGATATTTTTATCAGCCTGACCAAAGATCATCTTGATGCTTGAAAATGCGTGTAGACAAAAGTCCTCAAGACAAATCTGATCTGTGACACTTATTAAAACTTCAATAATAGCTAGGCTCCGCTTGTTTTTTTTGTGTCATTGTTGTCTTCGTGATGATATTTTCTAACTGATCGTTCTGTGTTGATTTACCTTAATAACTTATAAAAATACATGATCCTAACCATAGCCTCCCGTGAATTCAAATCCCTGTTTTTATCGCCCATGGCCTGGATTATTTTGGCTATTCTACAATTCATACTGGCGTTTTTATTTTTAACCCAAGTTGAAGCCTTCACTACACTACAGCCCAAACTGGCCGGTATTGAAGGTGCGCCGGGCTTGACCGACATTATCGTACCGCCTTTATTCGGTAACGCCGGCATCATCCTGCTACTGGTTACACCCTTGTTGACCATGCGTTTAATCTGCGAAGAACGCCGTAACAAAACCTTGTCTCTGCTACTATCAGCACCGGTTTCCAATAGCGACATTATCCTCGGCAAGTATTTAGGCATCCTTGGACTGATGCTATTGATCATTACCTTGGTCACGCTAATGCCACTGTCTTTATTGAGTGGTGGAGAACTTGATTTAGGTAAATTATTTGCCAATATACTGGGACTGCTGTTGCTGGTGGCCGCATTTACTGCAACTGGATTATTCATGTCTTGTATCAGCGGTCATCCCACGGTAGCGGCAATGAGCACTTTCGGGATTTTGCTGTTCCTGTGGATACTGGACTGGTCAGTCGGCCTCAATGACCAGCGCAGCGAACTGTTTGAATACCTGTCACTCCTGAGGCACTTCCAAAACATCCAAAGCGGCTTAATCAGTTCGACTGATGTCAGCTATTTTTTGTTGTTTATAGCAACATTTATTGCGCTCAGCATTCACAGTCTGGATAACGACCGGTTGCAAAAATGAAAATATCAGCCCATAAACATCGGCAAATTCGCTTGAAAAATGGACTCTTCACCCTGGTATTAATCTGTTTACTGGGAACGCTGGCCTGGTTAAGCGCCCGTTACAGCACTGAAACCGACATCACCCGCAATGCAGGCAACAGCTTGTCCGCAGCCTCAAAAAAACTGCTGGACTCTTTACCTGATAACATAGTGATCACCGCCTATATCAAAAAAGACACCGCGCTAAGAAGCCAAATTTCACAATTGGTAACCCGCTATAAACGTCATAAAAGCAACTTAAGCTTAACTTTTATAAATCCCGACTCGCAGCCGGAAAAAACCCGCGAACTTAATATCGAAGCTGCCGGACTATTTCTTGTCGAATATCAGGGTCGCACTGAAAAACTTAACTTTATCGATGAATCATCACTAACCAATGCCTTGCTGCAAGTGGCTAACGCTGACGAACGTTGGGTTACTTTTTTATCCGGTCATGGCGAAAGGACGCCAGATGGTATCGCCAATTTTGATTTGGGACAATTTGGCAAAGAACTGGAACGACGTAAAATCAAAGCCCTAGCAAGCAATCTGGCGACGCTACCGGCAATTCCGGACAATTCTGCTTTACTGGTGCTTAGCGCGCCTGCGGTTCCCTTTTTGAGCGGCGAACTTGACTTGGTCAAGCGTCATATCCAGCAAGGTGGCAATCTATTGTTAATGACCGATCCCGGCAACCACAAACTGGATGACTTGCTAAAAATACTGGGCTTACGTCAGTTACCTGGAACGCTTGTCGACAGTAAATCCAAGCTCTATGGTATTAACGACCCGAGTTTTGTGCTGGCCAGCGACTATCTTCCCCATCCCATCACACAAGGTTTCCAAACCATAACCGTTTATCCGGTTACTTCAGCACTGCTAAACGTCGAAGAAACCGATTTCCAACCGGTAGAATTACTAAAAAGCGCTGCCCAGTCATGGACTGAAACCGGACCGATAGAAGGAAAAATTGTTTTCGATGCTGATGGCGAAGAAAAACACGGTCCATTGGTTTTTGCTTATGCCTTGACCCGCAAGCTAGATGATCCAAACTCTAAAACCGGATCTGGACAAGATTCTGCAAAAACCTCGACCAAGTCTGCCGAACAAAGAATTGTGGTTGTCGGTGACGGTGATTTTCTATCCAACGCCTATCTCGGCAATGTTGGCAATATGGACATAGGACTACGAATGATCAACTGGCTAATTCACGACGACCGGTTTATCAACATCCCAACAAAAATTACCACCGATAAAAGCCTGCAATTAAGTCCAATTACCATCGGAATCATCGGGTTCGGCTTTTTGATCGCCATCCCTTTATTATTACTGGGAACGGGGGTTTACATCTGGCGTAAGCGTAAACAACGCTGATATTGGTTTATAGTTTGATAATTAGAATAT
>SESD01001822.1_pt1 | contig 11300 bp, 12 predicted proteins | sample 3171411 | NCBI WGS metagenome assembly SESD01 (sample SAMN06051880, study PRJNA518727) | freshwater metagenome | biome: subpolar coniferous forest; feature: holomictic lake; material: water; isolation source: holomictic Lake 442, 16.5 m depth | place: Canada: near Kenora, Ontario | collected...
TTATCGATTTTAAGCTTCCTTAACCCTACATTAGAAGGACAACCATGAGCGATAAAATATCAAATAATGCGGTCATTTACGCCACCCTAGCTCTTAACAGCGAAGTTGACTTACAGCGCGAATATTTGGAATCAGAAGATGTTCCTGATGATGAGCGTGATAATGAAGAAGAAATTTTAGCTGATCTCGAACAAGCGTTTATGGAGTTTGTTGATTTATATAAAAATCGTTGTAAAACCGACAAACAGCTACCGAGCATTGATGAATTATTAAATAGTCAGTTATAAAAAGAAGCATGTATACACTGTACGGAATAAAAACCTGTGATACGGTAAAGAAGGCACGACAGTGGCTTGATCAAAATGGCCTAGCCTATCAATTTCATGATTATCGAATTGATGGGCTAACGCCTCAACAACTTAATAATTTTGCTGAGCATTTGGATTGGACCGTGTTACTCAATAAGTCCAGTACCAGTTGGCGGCAGTTGAGTGTTGAACAAAAGACTGATTTAAATAAAGAAAAAGCACTTGCGTTAATGTTAAACAATCCCACTTTGATAAAGCGGCCTATCCTGGAAGTTGACGATAGATTGCTGATTGGCTTTAAAGCCGACACTTACAAAACTGAATTATTATGAGTGCAACGCTAGAACTTCTTAAAGATCTTATCCGACGCGAATCGGTCACGCCTGAAGATGCAGGATGCCAGGATACCCTTGCCACTCGACTCCAAGGCTTAAACTTTAAAGAAGAACGCCTAAACTTCAATGACACCCAAAATATTTGGCTTAGACGCGGTAACCAAAAGCCCCTATTTACGTTTTTAGGACATACTGATGTCGTTCCTCCTGGGCCTTTAAGCACCTGGCAGTCACCACCCTTTGAACCAACACTAACGGATGGTAAGCTTTATGGGCGAGGTACCGCCGACATGAAAGGTGGAATTGCCTGTTTTATCACAGCTGTTGAACGATTTATTGAGAACCATCCTAACCATCAAGGATCAATTGCGATTTTGTTAACCAGTGATGAAGAGGGTATCGCGACTAATGGTGTTGTTAAGGTCGTTGAGGTTTTAGAACAGCGTCAAGAAAAAATCGATTGGTGTCTGGTGGGGGAGCCGTCCAGCGATAAAAAGTTAGGCGATGTCATTCGAGTCGGTAGACGCGGGTCTTTATGTGCCAAATTAACAGTGATTGGGATTCAGGGTCATGTGGCTTATCCTGAATTAGCTGATAATCCAATTCATCGTTTTGCACCCGCTTTAAAAGAATTAACTGAGGAAGTTTGGGATCAAGGTAATGCTTTTTTTCCACCGACTAGTCTTCAGGTTTCAAATATTAATGCAGGAACCGGTGCCGAAAACATTATTCCAGGGTCGGCGGAGGTACAGTTTAATTTGCGTTTTTGCACTGAATTAGATGAAGATATGATTAAACAGCGTACCAAAGCTATTCTGGACAAACATAATTTTAACTATGACATGCAATGGCGATTATCAGGTCACCCCTTTTTAACTGAAAGAGGTGCTTTAATTGACGCGACACATGCAGCCATTAAAACAGTGACCGGATTTGAACCACTCGATGATACCGGTGGCGGAACTTCAGACGGACGGTTTATTGCCCCTACCGGTGCGCAAGTGATTGAGCTAGGTCCTTTAAATGAGACGATTCATAAAATCAATGAGCATATTGCCGTAGCTGATCTTGAAATACTGACTCAGATTTATGAACAAATTCTAGTTAATTTGTTGGCTAAGCCAAATGAATAAACGTTGATTACCGGATCGATTCTTATTAGATCCAGATTTTTGTACTTTAGAAGAAGCTATAGATAAGGAATGAACTTACTTATAAAGACTATTATTTTAGTGACTCTGTCATTTATCCTCGTGGGGTGTTCTGTGCGAAATCAGGAACAAAGCAGACAGCAATCTGTTGAAGATCTTCTTGAATCCATGACGATTGAAGAGAAAGTCGGACAAATGACCCAGATTGATTTTTCAGTCTTTGGAGCTCAAACACCACAAGGTGATGACCTGATTGATCAGGCCAAGTTAGAAGAGGCCATATTAAAGTATCATGTTGGCTCGATTCTTAATACACCGTCCACGCCGAATAACAAAGCTCAGACTTTTCAGACTTGGCGAAAATTAATGCAGACCATTCATTCGGTCACAGCACAGTCAAGATTAAGAATACCGGTGATTTATGGTATCGATGCCATACACGGTGCAACTTACATACAGCACTCGACTTTATTTCCGCAAGCCATCAATATGGCGGCTACCTTTAACCCGGATCTAAGTGTTAAAGAAGGTGAAATTACGGCCCGAGAATTAAGGGTTGCTGGATTACAGTGGAATTTTTCACCGGTTATGGATATCGGTCGTCAGCCTTTGTGGCCACGTTTGTGGGAAACTTATGGTGAAGATGTTCATTTGGCTTCAATATTGGGAACCGCTTATATAAAGGGTCATCAAGGCGATGATTTTTCATTACCTAACAAGGGGCCGACTTGTTTGAAACATTATGTGGGGTATAGCTATCCTTTTAATGGCAAAGACCGTACACCTGCCTGGATTAGTGAGCGAATGCTGCGAGAATATTTTCTCCCCAGCTTTGAAGCTGGTATAAAAGCAGGAGCACCCTCTATCATGGTTAACTCATCTGAAGTTGATGGCATTCCAGGCCATGCAAATTATCAGTATTTAACGACTATTCTTCGGGGGGAACTCGGCTTTAAAGGCTTCACAGTGTCTGATTGGGAAGATATTAAACGCCTTTATACCCGTGATAAATTAGCGGCATCACCTAAAGAAGCCGTTAAAATTGCAGTCATGGCGGGGGTTGACATGAGTATGGTACCCTCCGACTTTTCTTTTTACGAGTTATTGCTTCAGTTGGCACAGTCAGGTGAAGTGCCTATGGCTCGAATTGACGAAGCCGTCACTAGAATCCTTAATGTAAAGTTTCAGGCTGGATTGTTTGATCAACAACAGACTGTACCCCTAACCGCTGAAGGTAACTTTGCAACGCATGAAGCGTTAGAGATTAATCAACAGGCAGCGAGAGAGTCTATCGTTCTTGCTAAAAATGATCACAATATTCTGCCACTCAAAAAAGACGCCCGTATTTTAGTCACGGGGCCAACGGCTAATTTATTGAGTGTACTTAATGGTGGATGGACGTTCACCTGGCAAGGTGATGATGAAAGTTTATATCCAGCCGATAAGTTAACGGTCTTAAAAGCATTACAAAAGAAATCCACGGGTAAAGTTACCTATGTGGGTGGAACTTCTTTTGCTGACAGAATAGATATTAAAAAAGCAGTTGAATCCGCTAAGAATCAAGATATCATCATCTTATGTTTAGGTGAAAAACCTTATACTGAGGTTTTTGGTAATATTGATACTTTAAATCTTGATCAAGCTCAACTTGATCTGGCGAATGCACTACTTGCTACTGGAAAGCCGGTTATTCTAGTGACCTTAGGAGGGCGACCACGGGTTATTACCGCTCAGGCAGAACTGGCTAAGGGAGTCATTCTAGGTTTCTTGCCGGGTATGGAAGGTGGTGAAGCGATTGCGGATATTATATACGGTGACTACAATCCAAATGGCAAGCTACCTATTTCTTATCCAAGAAATACCAATGATATCGTCTTATATGATCATAAGCCGATTGAAGCGCTGGAACCCAATGCCTATAGACCTCTCTATCCGTTTGGTCATGGCTTAAGCTATAGTCACTTTGAAACCAGTGGTCTAGCGGTAGAAAAAGACACTTATGCAATGGATGAATCGATTAATTTATCGGTAACCGTTAAAAATACCGGTCACTTAAAAGGTAAAGAGGCTGTATTGGTTTATATCAATGATGTTGCTGCCTCTGTGACTCGACCTAACAAGCAATTAAAAGCCTTTAAAAAGGTAGACCTAAACCCCGGTCAAGCAGAAAAATTAAACTTTACCTTAACGCCACGAGATCTTTCATTCATTGGTGTTGATCTTAAACGAATGGTTGAGCCAGGTGAGTTTAAAGTGCTGGTTGGCAATGAGACCGTCGTATTTACGGTTAAGAATTAAGAGTCATCTAGCATGGTTAATATAACAAACAACACGTCAAAGCCAGTTAACGTAACGAATCCTTCGGATAACAACCCTTACTTCGGCTCGTTAACTATTTTAACGTCGTTGTTTTTTATGTGGGGTTTTATCACCTGCTTAAATGATATTTTAATTCCGCACTTAAAAGCTGTCTTTACCTTGAGTTATGCACAAGCCATGCTGGTGCAATTTTGTTTCTTTATCGCCTACTTTGTGGTCTCTGTGCCCAGTGGTTATTTAGTTGAAAAGATCGATTATAAAGGCGGTATTATTGTGGGCTTATTGGTGGCGAGCCTGGGTTGTTTGTTGTTTTATCCAGCCGCCAGCTTACAGTCTTACCCTTTATTTTTAACGGCGTTTTTCGTGTTAGCTTCTGGCATCACTTTATTACAAGTCTCTGCCAATCCTTATGTGACTATTTTAGGCCCTACGGAAACGGCCTCTAGTCGTTTAACCATGACTCAGGCTTTTAATTCGCTGGGAACCACCTTAGCGCCTTATTTTGGAACGTTGTTTATTTTATCGACAGCGGTTAAGAGTGCCGAAGAAATTAAGACTCTGGATACAGATGCCTTATCCACGTATCAAGCGGCTCAAGCGGTCGCCGTGCAAAGTCCTTATTTATTACTGGCTGCGGTTTTATTGGGTATTGCCGTTATTTTCGCCTTCCTTAAACTCCCCAAAATACAGGCTAGCAGACCCTTAGCTGACAGTGATAGCAGGGTGACGGACTTAACTGCTGACACTGTTAGTGCCTGGAGTTATCCACATTTGGTTTTAGGCGCTTTGGGTATTTTTATTTATGTGGGTAGTGAAGTCTCGATTGGTAGCTTCTTAATCAGCTTTTTAGGTGAACCCAGCATTGCTCACTTATCAGAACAGGACGCTGGACATTATGTAGCTTTTTATTGGGGTGGGGCGATGGTTGGGCGCTTTATCGGTGCCTTAGCTATGCAAAAGATTCATCCAGCCAAAGCCTTATTATTTAATGCCTTCATGGCCATGAGCCTGGTCATTGTCACTATTTTTAGTGAAGGTGAAATAGCTAAATGGAGTATTCTTGGCGTGGGATTATTTAACTCTATTATGTTCCCTACCCTATTTTCCTTAGCAGTTAAAAACTTAGGCAGACATACCGGTCAAGGCTCTGGCATTATTTGCGCAGCCATTGTAGGAGGCGCTATCTTGCCTCCGATACAGGGTATTTTTGCAGACAGCATCGGCATTCAACACGCTTTTTTCATACCAGCCCTCGGATATTTGTATATCTGCTACTATGGCTGGAAGGGGCATGAGGTTAAAGTGGATAAATAAAGTGTTTGATTTTAGTCCGGAGTAACAACAAACCATATCAGCTTTTTATCCAATATCTAATCCCTTTCATACCCCAGCTTTAACCTGGCTCGTATCAAGGCAGTGATCACCACAATCAATAACAGTGCCAGTGAAAGCTCTAGCGATAAAAACGCAGCAATTTTAAAGTACACAAAGCTAGGGTGTACAAAACGAACCAACCAGCCGGCAGCTTCATCAGAGATAGCCGACAAATATGTAGCGGCACTTAACCAAATTTTTAATCGAACCGAGAACTCAGTCATTAACATTAAATGGGTTAAGGTCACTACCAGCATTCCCATAGAAAACAAATGAAAATGCGATACTTCAAGCATCCCTTCATAACTTCTAGGCTGTGTAAACTGCTCTTCAGATCCTAGATAATAAGCGCTCACTGAACTGGGATTTAAGTTCATGTGATGAAAATACATTAAAGCATTGCTTATCCATAGCAATACGATATAACCTAAAAACATTAGTACCAGGGCATTCAACAACGATTTACGTTGCTGCTCACCAGTAACAAAATACCGCATTAATCTGTTCCCTTATTATTTTTTATCATTTCTTGATAAATCGCCATCACTTTACGAATACTGGTAAGACCCGTACGGGTACTTAAGGTTGCTCCACTGATGCCATCGACACCTTTATTAAAATCCATCTCAGTAAGAGGGCGCTTATACAGTTTTTCAAACCAAGAGTCCGGCGGTTGATATTCAGTAGGTTCGTGAAAAGCCAGGGTGACTACTTTACTTAATTCACCCTCTGGGCTTAAGACAATCATCAAGGTTTCTGGTTTGGTTCTAACTGTACTTGTTTCAATTGCGGCATAACCGAGGATCTTATCTTGATTCTTACCGACATAAAAAGTAAACAGACCTGATTCTAAGTTTACTTTAGCTATCTGCTGAATCTTAGCAGTCTGTGTGTCATCAGGAAATAAAGATAAGGACTCAATCGTCGCACCCGTACCAAACGCAAGTTCCATCGCTTCCGTTTTACTATAAAAAACCGTCGCAAAACTAGACGCGCTCGTCGCTGTTAGCACCACCCCTAAAATAAGTTGTTTAAATACTTTCATCAGTGTCTTTTAATAAATAGATCTCTGCTTAACCTAGAAAATAAAACCAAAACCTAAATTGAAGTCATCGGGCTGTGAGCCTTGCTTAGCCACAAAGTTTCTATAATCAGCCTTTAAAACAACCTGAGGCAACGGTTTGTACTGTAAACCGAATTGGAATATTTGCCAATCTTTAGTTGGATCAGTTGAGAAACCCGTAGGTGCTTTTGCAATAGTATTCAGTTTTTCAAAACGGAAAAAGGGGGCTAAATATTGCGGGGTATCCTTAATGATTAAAGGCAACACATCATAACCTAACTCTGAATACCAGCCGTAGTTTTGTGAGCCAATCACTGTGCCACCATTAGCAACAGAGGCCGCACTTAAAATAGCGGCATCATTGATTAATCCCCAAGACCCTAAAGTTCTAAATTCTAGGCCACGATACTTCCATTGCACGTGTCCTTCGTATAATTGTGTTAAAACATTAGGCTTTAAGCCATTAAAGACCTGGTCTTGTCCGGCATTGCCTACATACGCAGAGCCACCAACGGTGACACCTGGCAAAGCATCAGGATCATAATTCATTTGAGCAACATAGCCAAAACTTTGCGCTTTTGCATTACTTCCACCGCCTTTACCTTCATAAATGCCATTGGAAGTAAAGCCTTTAGCGTCTAAGCCATTCACCACATAAGTGGTATAACTTAAATTAGGGGTGATAGAACCAAAGATACCTGCACCCATTTCCCGCCACGTGGTCGGAATAATGGTTTGTTCAACCACGGGTCGATGATTACCAAAATAGAATAACGGTTCATGCATACGGTTGGTCATACCCATAGGCATTAATACTAGCCCTGCCCGTGCGTTAATCATTGGATTAAAAAAGAAATCAAGTGAGGCAAATTCAGCGGATACCTCTCCTTTCGCCTCTGCACCTTCACCGGTGGTAGCGTGTTCAAACTCTAGCTCACTATTGAATAGAATTTTATCGCTAAATTTATAACCCACATATAACACCATCCGTTCAAGATCTGCTGTAGAACGGGCTGCACCTTTATCCCCAACTACATCTTGATAAAAACCTTCACCATAGCCACCAATAGAAAGCCCTTTACCTACCTGATAAACCTTAGAAGCAGCGGGGCCCATGCCATAAGCACTTTTAAGCTGCTTTTCTTCAGGAATAGCTAAGTTAGTTCTTAGCTTCTCTACTTCTTGGCTTAAGATATTTGTTTTGCGTTCCAGATTTTTAACACTGGTTGTTGAGACCTTATTATCGGCAGATGGATTTGTGTTAGAGCTCACGTTATTTTCAACGGTTTGCTGAGTAGTGTTAGTAATATCGACTTTTGGAGTTGTCGAAGAAACGACGGGCGTTGAAGTGGTGTTCGTTTTAACTTTAGTTGCAGCAGTTTCTGCAGAGGCTGCCATACTTGCCTTCATCTCATCAATTTGTTTTTGCTGGGCTTGGATAATCTTCCACATATCATCCATGGATTGAGGTCTGTCTAAAGCACTTGCTGAGGCACTAGACACCATTAGTAAAGCAATTAAAGAATATTTTATTGATGATTTTTCCTGATTTATCATTTGCATACCCTAAGCTAGTCAGTTTATTCATTGTAGTCTGATAGCTATTTAGATGCAAATGATTTTCATTTGGAGTGATGTATCTATAAGCAGATGTAATTTAAATTGTTTACCACTCGAATATTTTCCACATATTAATTTTACTATTACCATGATCCAAGTCATCTCGACGGACATCCATTTGCCCGTCACCATCGTTATCAATAAAATAATAGGCTGGGCCAATAACCGGTATCACTTTTATCATATAAAGTCTGCCACCCCTACGATATTCTTCTATCGTTTTTGTACTTTTACGCGTAATCGTGATATCAGGCTCTAACGTTTCTCCACTTTGAGCAGGCAAAATAGGGTCTGGAGCTTCAGGGAGAGCTTCAAGTTTAGGGGGGTGCTCATCAACAGCAAATGCGGGTAGAGCAAGTAAACTCAGTAGGATAAAACGACGCATGGCAGCTAGACTCTTCATATTAAAAAACATCGACTATCTTATTATAGTTTTTGCCTGTGCGTTAACTAAAATAATGCATAATTAATGACAGTACGGCATAAATACTAGTTATGGACTTCAAGTAGGATTTATTTTCTATTCTCAAACATCGATCGGTTTAACTCGTTTAACGCTGAGTTATAATGTCCGATTTTAAGAGCGTTGGGTAGATGAAAAGATTAATTGAAACCAGGGTAGTTAATCCCTTGCTTGAAAAATACGGCATACCTGCCTATAAAACGACAGGCTCTGCGGGCATGGATTTAATCGCCTGTATCGAAGAACCTGTAGTGATTGAAGCAGGCAAAAATAAACTGATTGGCTCAGGCTTAGCCGTTAATATTCAAGACCCTGGTTTAGTTGCCGTCGTAGCGAGTCGAAGTGGCTTGTGCCTCAATAACCAGGTTCGGGTTGGACAAGGTTTAGGCATTATCGATTCAGATTATCACGGAGAAATAGGCGTTATCTTACATAACGATGGTGAGTCTGATTACACTGTTCAGCCCGGTGAAAGAATTGCTCAACTACTCTTTATACCCGTTGTTCAAGTCGCTCTTAAACTAGTTGATACCTTTACTACCCATACTGATAGAGGTGAAGGTGGTTTTGGACATACTGGTCGTCATTAAAACTCAACTCTATAGTAGTTAATCATAACGTTTCAAATTAACCCAATAAATATTTTATTCCTTAGCAAACTTTTTTAAATAATGGAAAATCAGAAAATGATTCAAGAAAGAACTGCTTACCAAATAGCTGATGTGCTGATTGAAGCACTGCCTTATATTCAACGATTTAAAGGTAAAACTGTCGTGGTTAAGTTCGGCGGAAATGCTATGGTTGATGAAGCACTTAAACATAGTTTTGCCAGAGACATCGTGTTAATGAAACTGGTCGGGATTAACCCCATCGTTGTTCATGGCGGTGGCCCTCAAATAGGCCAACTGTTAACTAAACTAGGAAAAACAACCGGTTTTGTTGATGGCATGCGTATCACTGACAGTGAAACGATGGATGTAGTTGAAATGGTCCTGGGCGGTTTAGTTAATAAGGAAATCGTTAATCTCATTAACAGGAATGGCGGCAAAGCAGTTGGCTTAACAGGTAAAGATGGAGATTTTATTCGGGCTAAAAAAATTCACTTGAAACCCTCAGTTGAAGACGATGCTACAGAAATAATAGATTTGGGACATGTTGGAGAAGTCAGCAGCATTGATCCATCTGTAGTTGATATGTTGGGTAATAGTGATTTTATTCCTGTTATTGCGCCTATTGGCGTGGGTGTCGACGGTCGTTCATATAATATCAATGCAGATTTAGTTGCAGGTAAAATTGCAGAGGTATTGAAAGCAGAAAAATTAATTTTGTTGACCAATACAGCGGGTATTTTGGATAAAGAAGGTGGCTTGCTGACGGGTTTATCAGTCGATGATATTGACGGCTTAATAGCCGATGGCACAATATCTGGCGGTATGATTCCCAAAACACGCTGCGCTACTGATGCCTTAAAAGGCGGCGTAAATAGTGTCCATATTATTGACGGTCGTGTAGAACACGCGGTATTACTTGAGTTGTTTACTAATCAAGGGGTAGGCACTTTACTGTTAAGAACGGTACGAGATAAAACAGCCTATACTTGAGATTATCAAAAAACATTTTAACAGCTAACTTTTTGCAGGAGTGGCGAAAGCCACTCCTTTGAGATTATTATTTGATTATTTCTTTAACTAAGCAAGTTTGCTAATTGTTGCAAGGGCGGTAAGATAAGCATTTTTGCTAATTGTAAAAGCACCAATGCGACTAATGGTGATAAGTCGATGCCACCGAGATCAGGAATGCCCCTACGAATGATATTAAGTAAGGGATTCGATAAAGTCGTTAAAATCGAAGCCGTCGAATAAAAGCTACCTGGATTCACCCAGCTCAGTATCGCACTCGCAAAAATAGTAAAGACAAATATGTTTAGGAGTAAGGAGATCAATTGAGCAATGGCCGTCAGAGTAAGCGCTCCAATGTTGACCATGCTGCCACTCAATAATAAACTGATAGAGAAATCAGCCAGCATTTGTAAGGCGAGAATAAGAACCAGCGAAGAGGTGTCTATTTTTCCAATAGACGGCACAAAGCGGCGCAGGATTTTTAACGGTGGATGTGTTACTTTGACCAAAAACTGAGAAATAGGATTGTAGAAATCGGCGCCACACCATTGCAATAAGAAGCGTAGTAATACCGCAAGAATATAGAGAGAAAAAACGGTGTCGATTACAAAGATAATCGGGTCAGTGACGTAAGTAGATCCCATTAGTGAGTCTCCGAAGGTTTGGACATTTCAATTGAACGGTCTTTTGCTGCGTGTAATGCTTTTGATACTAATTCGGTAAATCCACCTTGTTCAAACGTTTCAATAGCGCGTTGCGTTGTACCGCCAGGAGACGTAACCCGCTTACGTAATTGTTCTGGAGACTCAGAGGATTCCAGGGCAATTTTGGCAGCACCCAATGCGGTTTGTTGTACTAACAATCGAGCCGTTGTTTCATTTAAGCCTAGCTCTAAAGCGGCTTTTTCCATCGCTTCCATTAATAGAAAATAATAAGCGGGGCCACTTCCAGAAACGGCAGTAACCGCATCCAGATCGCTTTCATCATCAACCCATAAGGCAATCCCTACAGAACGCATGATATTTTCAGCGAGATCATGTTGTTCAGC
>SESD01001825.1_pt1 | contig 11294 bp, 9 predicted proteins | sample 3171411 | NCBI WGS metagenome assembly SESD01 (sample SAMN06051880, study PRJNA518727) | freshwater metagenome | biome: subpolar coniferous forest; feature: holomictic lake; material: water; isolation source: holomictic Lake 442, 16.5 m depth | place: Canada: near Kenora, Ontario | collected...
ACGTTTAACACCAATACCGCCACGACGACCATTAACGACACCAGCGTCGTTTTAGAATCTAACAAATTCTTTTTGTCGGGGTCAACGTCCGTTAACGAAGGCAATACGGCGGTTTACACCATCAGTCACGCGGCAACAAATAGTGTCGTCACCGTCAATTACGCAATTACTAACAGCAACGAAATCGGCAAGGTCAACAGCAACGATTACCGCGATTACACTGGTGCGAGTTCCGGTTTACTTACTTTTAACGTGGGCGAGACAAGTAAAACGCTTTCCGTACCGATTACGGCAGATTTAACTACCGAAGGCAATGAAGCCTTAACGGTAACGTTGAGTTCGCCTTCACCTGCCATAGAAACTATTGCCGCCGGTCAAACGTCCATCACGACAACCGTTTTCGATACCAGTATCACCAGCGTGAATAATTCGTTTACATTAACCACGGCAATCGAATCAATTACTGGCACAACCAGTGATGATGTGATTTCAGCTTACATTGACGCAAGCGGCACAACCGATACGTTAAACGCGGGCGATACTATCAATGGTGGCGTGGGAAATGATACGTTGTTAATTACAGTTAATGGCGCGGATGCGGGAGCATTTCCAACAGCAACCATTGCGGGCATTGAAACAATTAGTATTCGAGAAACGGGCGGTGTGGCGGGAAGTTATAACCTGGGTTTAATTTCAGATGAAACAACGGTGGTTAACAATAAAAGTAGTGACGATGTGAGCTTTACAAATATCACATTCGGTACACGACTGATTGTTGTCGGTGATAGTGTTAATACAAATGCGAATACGACGTTTGATAATGCGACAGAATTAACATTCAAAGACGGCGTAAAGGGTGGCAATGTCACGCGCACGACGACTTCTGGAGGAGTATTTATAATCAATTCAATTGGCGCGGAAAACGTAATTGATACACTGGATTTAGATTCCGCTACGGCATTAAATGGATTAACCATCAACGCATCGACCAATTTTACGGCAACTTTGTCGGTGGATTATGCAGCAAATTCCACGCTCACTGTGACGGGCGCAGCGGCGAAAGTGGATTTATCCGGTGCGGCGTTATCAGCGGCAATCACAAACGTTTACGCAGCTAATTTCTCTGGCGGCGTAATGGTGCAAGTTAATCAAGCCGATAAAATTGCAGATACTTCATTTACTGGCGGCAATGGCGATGACACGTTAGATATTGGCAAAGTGAAATACAACACAGGCTTAAAAGTAGACGGTGGACTCGGTGTCGATACGTTAAAAGTTTCCGATCAAGATACGTTGAGCGTGACAACCGTTGGCAATATCACCAATTTTGAACGATTAGAAATAGTCGATGACAACGACGGTAACGTGGATAATTTTGATGTGTCGTTGTTAAAAGGCATTACGACCATTCAAATCGACGCGGATTCAGCGGGCGATGGTTATGTTTTAAATAATTTATCAGCCAGTCAATCGATGAATTTGGTGATTGCAGGCAATCAAACGGTTGCGCCAGTTATCAATGTGGCTAACGCGACTGTGATTGGTAACATTGATACACTAGGTTTAACTATCGATGCAGGTGTGACGGGTAATAGGGTGACGGTTGCTGACATTAACGCAGCAGGCATTGAAAAAATAAATCTAAATGCAGTGGACGGCTTTACTGCGACGGCATTAACGGGTTTGAAGGCGTTAGCGACGTTGACTATTTTGGGTCGTGGCGATGTCAATTTAACCACCGGTAATTTACAGCTCAATTTGAATAGTACAATTGATGCGACCGCTTCAACTGGCATGATTACCGTTGATGCGAGTTTGGCAACGACAGCGACTGTAACAGGCATATCTATTAACGGAAGTTTGAGCCAAGCGAACTTTTTAACCGGTTCGGCACTGCCTGATATTTTAACAGGTGGCGCGGGGGCAGATTCATTCATCGGTGGTCTGGGTAATGATACGTTAAGCGGTGGTGCAAATGCCGATATGTTGAACGGCGGCGATGGCAACGATGTTATTAACGGCGGCGCAGGTGCCGATGCAATCAGTGGTGGCGCGGGGGTTGATATGTTGAACGGTGGCAGCGGTGATGATTTATTCAGCTACGCGGCAACTGCTGATTTATTCGACACGCTTACACATACATTAAGTGACAGTATTGTTGGTGGAACGGGAACCAATAGTTTGTTATTGGGTACGGCTGGAACGGCTTTTGCCATTGCCGCAACGGATATTTGGACAGGTCGGGCGAGTGGAATTGACGCGCTCATTGGCGTGGCAAATTCAACCGCGAATACTTTAGTTTTAGATAAAAGTGCCGAAACGGAGGGCGTTAAATTGGTTGATTTGTCGAACAATACTGCGTTGACAGGAAATATCATCAATGTAGCTAGTTTCACCGTGACAAACACCGCGTTAATCGGTAGTGCAGCAGGCGCATCGTTGATGGTCGGTGGCGCGGGGAGCGATACGATTATCGGTGGTGCTGGTAGCGATACAATTACGAGTGGTTCAGGCAGTGACGTTATCAATATCACGGCGGGAACCGACACGATTACCGACTTTACCTCCGCTGATTCCTTAAATGTATCTTTGGGTGCAACGGCGAAAATCAGTGTGGCGGCAATTGGCGGAATCGTCGATGTCAGTGGCGCGAATGTTAATAACGCGGGTATGTTATTTATCGATGGCTCGGCAGGAACCGCCGCAGAAACTATTACTGGTTCAATCAGTGCAGACAGTATTACGGGTGGCGCGGGTTCGGACGTGATTACAGGAGGCGCTGGGGTTGATACCATGACTGGCGGCGCGGGAGCGGATAAATTCGTCTTTACCGATTTGCCTAATCTAAGCACGCTTGGCACCACCGTTACTGATGAAATTGTGGGTTTTGCTACGGGCGATAGCATTAGTTTGGGCGTGGTGGGTACAACTACTAATTTTCTTGCTATTACTGCCGCTGCGACGAGTTTGACGGCATTATTAACTGCTGCGGATGTGGCACTTAATGGCACAATTGATTACTATTTTGGTGTTGTGGGTGCCGATGGTTATCTTGTCACGGATTCAGACGGCATTGGTTACACGGATATTATTAAACTAACCGCTGTGACGACTATTGCCGCTGGTGATATTGTCATTTAATTGATTTGCCAGGGATTCCAAAGAAAAATAACTCGAATTTAAAAAACTTCGCTATAATGGAACCTCGTCAGAAAACAGCTGTTGAGTTAAGAGATTCCTAGTTGTAGGTTGTCTGGTTATCGATATTGTATGTTCTGTGTAACCGTATTTTTTTATTTAGGAGTTTCAAAATGGCAACAGGTACCGTTAAGTGGTTTAACAACACGAAAGGTTTTGGTTTTATTGCACCCGCTGATGGTGGTGAAGATGTTTTCGTTCATCACTCTGTGATTCAAGGCGATGGCTTTAAAACTTTGAATGAAGGCGACACGGTTTCATTTGATGTTGAAACAGGTCCTAAAGGTCTAACAGCAACAAATGTACGCGCTAATTAAGATTCAAAAAGTGTGTTGATGTTGTGAGTTTGTGTTAGCTAAAAAGCGCGATTGAAACATTCAACCGCGCTTTTTTTATGTCTGCGATAAGCGATTTTGGCTTTATTTCAACGGACGATTTTTGGCATCTTTGTTAATGTGTCCAGCGAAAAGTAATACGGCTTCAATAAAGCCCCACAATACGCCATAACCTTGAGTTAGTGCAGTCACCGCAATTTGCGCTAATCCCAATTTATAATAACCCAAATAAAAACGATGTACGCCAGCAAAGCCTAAAAATAACGCAAGCAAAGCGGCGATGGATTTACGTTTCACAGCTTCAATTGGTTTTAAACTTTCAATCGCCAGTCGTATATTTATTGCTGCGCCTTCATTAAGTTCAAATGTCACTTCGTCGCCTTGATCGGGTGGCACACTCGATTTCCAGCTGTTCGCGTCAAACTCAAAACAATCATCTTGGCTTTTAATAGTTCCGGTTTGTTTTTCGCTATCGTAAGATTCAACTTGTCCGATAATCATGTTAGTTTCCTTGCGTAATTCGCGTGGTTAATCGATTTAGTTTTTCAGCTAAAGCACATTCAGCACGCTGCAATTTTTCAACGTGTTCATAAAACCTTTCAGCTTCAGTCATTGCAGGTAAATCACGGGTTTCGTCTTGTAAAAATTCCACCACATTAAGCTGCAAAGTTGTCAGTGTTTCCTCGTGCCACGCTTGCCCCGCACGAAGGAGCGTTTCTAAAAACAGCACTAGATTTTATAGCCACGATGCACAGCAACAATGCCTTGCGTCATATTGAAATAATTACACCGCTCCAAGCCCGCAACTTCCATCATGTTTTTTAATTCGTCTTGTTTCGGGTGCATTCGAATCGATTCCGCTAAATAACGGTAACTTTGTTCGTCATTCGCCACGAATTTTCCAATTTGCGGTAATAATTTAAACGAGTAAAAATCATAAATTTTTTCAGTAATCGGATCAATCGGATGCGAGAATTCTAAAACAATCACGCAGCCACCTGGTTTCAAAACACGGTGCATGGATTTTAACGCCGCCGCTTTATCCGTCACATTCCGCAAACCAAAGCCAATACAAACGCAATCAAACGTATTATCGGCAAAAGGCAAACATTCGGCATTCACTTGCGCGTAACGAATGCCTGTTAAACCGCGATCAATTAAGCGATCACGACCTGTGCAAAGCATGGCAGCGTTGATGTCCGCTAAAACGACTTGCCCCGTTTCGCCGACACGTTTATTAAATAATGTTGTTAAATCGCCCGTTCCGCCTGCTAAATCCAACACGCTATATCCAGCGCGAACTTGACTTAAATCCACGGCAATACGTTTCCAAATACGATGAACACCCATCGACATTAAGTCATTCATAATATCGTAGCGTCCAGCAACCGAATCAAAAACGCCGCGTACCAGTTTGACTTTATCTTCGGTAGCGACTTGTTTAAAGCCAAAATGAGTAGTGTTTTGCGTCATGAAAATGGTTCCTTGCAAACGATAATAAAAAGGGAAGGTTAAGAGCGCGGAATTATAGCGTTAAAATAGCCGTACTAAAAACAACAGGCACAAAAAAACCAGCTTTAAGCTGGTCTTAGTGTTTATTTGGTGGGTCGTGTGCGATTCGAACGCACGACCATCGCATTAAAAGTGCGGTGCTCTACCGGCTGAGCTAACGACCCTGAAAAGAAGGGTAATTATACTGTCGATTTTTAAAAATGTAAATCTCAATTTTCATTTTTATCATAATTCGTTCATTGCCCAGCGCGGTTTTGCCAAAATTGCTAAGTCCTGTAACTCTCCCATAAGAAAACGCTGATAACCCGCATACGCAATCATTGCGCCGTTATCAGTACAAAATTCCAATCGCGGGAAATAAATTTCTCCCACTTCTTTTATGACCATTTCAGTCAGAGTTGCGCGAATTTGTGTATTTGCACTCACGCCACCCGCCACTACTAACCTTTTTAAACCTGTTTTTTGCAACGCCCGACGACATTTAATTGCTAATGTATCGGCAACCGCATCTTGAAAAGCCAACGCAATATCGGCTTTATCTTGTTCTATTTGATCACTTTTTTGAAAAGTATTCAGCGCAAATGTTTTTAAACCACTAAAACTAAAATCTAATCCTGGTCTGTCCGTCATCGGACGCGGAAAACGAAAACGCGCTTGTCCCAATTTAGCTAATTCTCCCAATTTCGCGCCACCGGGATAACCCAAACCCAATAATTTCGCCGTTTTATCAAAGGCTTCTCCCGCTGCATCGTCCAACGACTCGCCCAATAATTCATAATTTCCCACGCCCGTCACTTGCACCAATAACGTATGTCCGCCTGAAATTAACAACGCCACAAATGGAAACTCTGGCGGATTTTCTTCTAACATTGGCGCAAGCAAATGTCCTTCCAAATGATGCACAGCGACGGCGGGAATTTGCCACGCGAAAGCTAAACTTTGTGCGGTTGCTGCGCCGACTAACAACGCCCCCATCAATCCAGGCCCAGCAGTGTATGCAATCGCTGTGATATTTGTCGACGTTAAATTACTTTCGTGCAGAATTTGTTTAATCAATGGAATCAACTTCCGAATATGATCCCGCGACGCAAGTTCTGGCACCACGCCGCCATATTCGCTGTGCATGTCGATTTGGCTATAAAGTAAATGATGAATCAAACCACGTTCCGAATGGTAAATTGCCACGCCCGTTTCATCGCACGACGTTTCGATGCCTAAAATATACATTGAGTTTTTAAATTATAAAAAGTGAAGTTTGCAGAATCATATTTAGAATCGAGTGGTTGCACAAACTTTTTAACAAAATGCCACGGTCTTTCAGTGCGTTGCGCCGTCAGGTTTTTAGTTTTTTGAACTCATTAAAACGTCTTGACACTGACAAACCGACATTGTGTTTTTGAAAATTAGTGAAATAAGGTACAATTAGCCGTTCAATTTAGGCGGTAATTGTGCCGCCGAACCTGTTTTATCATCTTAATATAACTGGAATTATTCTATGCCATCAGTAAAACTTAAAGAAAATGAACCTTTCGACATCGCGATTCGTCGCTTCAAACGCGCGTGCGAAAAAGCCGGTGTTTTGGCTGAAGTTCGTCGTCGTGAAGCCTACGAAAAACCCACCACCGAACGTAAACGCAAAGGTGCCGCAGCGGTTAAACGTCATTTGAAAAAATTGGCGCGTGAACGTTATGCGTTGAAAAATTTACGTCGTGGTCGTCCTGCGCTTTAATTCATGAGTGAATTATTAGCACACATTAAAAACGAAATGAAAGTCGCCATGAAAAGTGGCGAAAAAGCGCGATTGGGCGTGATTCGATTGATGTTAGCGGGCGTGAAACAAATTGAAGTTGACGAACGCATCGAACTCGACGACAGCCGTGTTCTGCTCGTTTTAGACAAAATGGTCAAACAACGTCGTGAATCGATTCGTCAATATACCGACGGAAATCGCACCGATTTAGCCGACATCGAAGCCGCCGAAATTATCATCATTCAAGATTTTCTTCCCCAGCCTTTAACCGAAGCTGAAATCGATGCAATGGTCGCGCAAGCGGTCGCCGATTCGGGTGCAACATCGATTAAAGAAATGGGAAAAGTCATGGCGTTATTAAAAGAACCCATGCAAGGTCGCGCCGATATGTCTGTTGTCAGCGTGAAAATCAAGGCAGCATTCGCAGAATAATGACGTTTCACGTTCATTATGTCCGGTAGGATTCCCCGCCAATTCATTGATGACCTTTTAGTGCGAGTTGATATTGTTGATATTATCGATTCGCACGTCCCTTTAAAAAAAACGGGTTCCAATTACACCGCCCGTTGTCCTTTTCATAACGAAAAAAGCCCCAGTTTCAACGTTAGTCGAAACAAGCAGTTTTACCATTGCTTCGGTTGTGGCGTTGGCGGCAATGTCATTACTTTTTTGATAGAGTTTAATCACCTCAGTTTTGTCGAAGCAATTGAAGAATTAGCGACCGCCGCAGGCGTTGAAATTCCGTACGAAAATTCAACGTTCAACGAACCGCAAGCCAAAAATAAACTCCTCGATTTACAGCAACTCACGGCACAAATCGCCACATTTTATATTGAACAACTTAAACAACATCCACACAAAAAAATCGCGGTCGATTACCTGAAAGGGCGTGGCATTCAAGGTACTATTGCGCGTGATTTCATGGTGGGTTATGCGCCCGACGGTTGGCAAATTCTCGCGCCACATTTTAATAATATCGAATTATTGTGTGAAGCAGGAATGCTCGCCTATAAAAATGAACAGTATTTCGACCGTTTTCGTCAACGCATTATGTTTCCGATTCGCAATAAACGCGGTCACGTCATAGGTTTTGGTGGGCGTGTTCTGGACGATTCACAACCGAAATATCTCAATTCGCCTGAAACGCCGCTATTTCATAAAAGCAACGAAGTTTACGGTTTATACGAATTGCTGAAAAAAAATTCCCGCCCGTCACGCATTTTGCTGGTCGAAGGTTATATGGACGTGATTATGTTGGCACAATTTGGCATTGATTATGGCGTTGCGGCATTGGGAACAAATTTAACGGCAACGCAATTACAGCTTTTATTTCGTTCCACGCCCGAAGTAATTCTGTGTTTTGATGGCGATAAAGCCGGTCAAGATGCCGCATGGAAATCGATGGATGCCGTGTTTTCCGTGTTGAACGACAATCGACAAGTGCGCGTTTTAATTTTGCCGCCTGCACACGATCCCGATTCTTTATTGCGTGCCGAAGGCGCGGAAGCCTTTACGCAGCGAATCGAATGTGCCGAAATGGTGTCTGCGTATTTTTTCAATCATCTGACTGCGACGTTGGATTTAACCACCATTGAAGGTCGCGCCAAACTCGCGCATCAAGCCAAACCTTATTTGTTCAAATTGGTGAATGGACATTTTAAAAAACTGATGTTGGCAAAATTAAAAGAGCTGACAGAATTAGACGTTGTTATTCCAGCATTAGAAAATACCCCGTCGCCACCGCGTACCGAAAAAAATGAACGCCCTTCGCTACCGCGTTTGACATTAGCGTTACTGGTTCAAAATCTGTCATTGTCTGAAAAATTAGCGAAAAATCCAATCGATTGGCAAGCGTTAGATTTTTCGGGAATTGAAACTTTTAAAGCAATTGTGCAGAAAATTTGTGCCGAAAAACCAGCGACTACGGCACATTTATTGGAACATTATCGCGGGCAAAAAGAAGAGAAAATGCTTAATACATTGGCATTTTTGCCGATTCCTTTGCCAGAAGAAAGCGTTGAAGCCGAATTTATGGGTGCATTAAATCAACTTCTCGCACAAGCCAAACAAACTCGTTTAGAAAAATTACTCGTTCAAGAAAATACGGTCGGTTTAAACGACTCAGAAAAAGAAATTTTGCGCCATTTATTATTGCGGTGATGACGCGCCGCGTTTTATTCACTCTTAGTTTATTCGGTGTTTTCATGTTAAAAAAATCCCTTCGCACACTTTTAAAACTGCTTTATCGCGTTGAAGTCATTGGTTTAGAAAATTATCACCAAGCGGGAAATCGGGTGTTAATTGTCGCGAATCATTGCTCCCTGCTTGATCCGCCGTTATTGGGCGCATTTTTGCCTGACGAAATTACCTTTGCGATTAACACTTACATTGCTGAAAAATGGTACATCAAACCGTTTTTGGGTTTGGCAAAAGTGTTTCCCATCGATCCCACGCATCCGATGTCGTTGAAAAACCTCATTCACCATTTGCAAAACGACACCAAAACCGTGATTTTTCCCGAAGGACGCATCACCACGACCGGTTCGTTGATGAAAATTTACGACGGAACCGGCATGGTCGCGGACAAATCGGACGCGATGATTTTGCCGATTCATATTTCTGGCACGCAATACACGCCGTTTTCAAAATTGAGCGGCATTGTGCGGTTGCGCTGGTTTCCGAAAATTATGCTGACGATTTTGCCGCCGACGCACATTCACGCGCGTAAAGCATTGACGGGTAAAAATCGCCGTAAATCGAGCGGTCACATTTTGGCGGATTTGATGGCAGAAATGCAATTTATCAGCAGTCCGACGCGCCAAACGATTTTTGCGAGTTTATTAAATGCGCGACACATTCACGGCGGCAAACATTTTGTGGCTGAAGATTTGGAACGCCAACCGCTTAGTTACGATGCGCTGATTACGCGCACGTTGATTATGGGTCACGCGCTGCAAAAAATCACCCAGCCGAATGAAAATGTCGGCGTGTTGTTACCGAATTCGAGCAAAACGTTGTGCGTGGTATTGGGTTTGCAGCAACAACAGCGCGTTCCAGCCATGTTGAATTATTCGACAGGCGCGGCGGGCATGATTTCAGCGTGTCAGACCGCGCAAATTAAAACCGTTTTGAGTTCACGAAAATTTGTTGAACTGGCACATTTGCAAACAGATTTAGATTTATTAAGCGAAAAAGTAGACGTTATTTATTTGGAAGATTTAGCGGAAATGATTACGACTTCCGATAAATTGCGTGGCGCGTGGCAAAGTAAAACGGCGCAGTTTTGGCACAAAAATGATGTCAATCCTGACAGCCCAGCGGTTATTTTATTTACGTCGGGTTCAGAAGGAACGCCAAAAGGTGTGGTGTTATCGCACGCCAACATTTTGTCTAATCATCAACAAGTTTCCGCGCGAATCGATTTTAATCCGCAAGATGTCATTTTGAATTTTTTGCCGATGTTCCACTCGTTTGGTTTTACCGTTGGAACGTTGTTGCCTGTGTTGAACGGCATGAAAACGTTTTTTTATCCAACGCCGCTGCATTTTTCCATCATTCCCGAAATGGCGTATGAAACGAATGCGACGATTATGTTTGGCACCAATACGTTTTTGGCGGCTTACGGTAAAAAGGCGCATCCGTATGATTTTTATAAATTGCGTTACGTCGTGGCGGGCGCGGAAAAATTGCAGAATAGCACGCGCGAATTGTGGGCAGAAAAATTTGGTGTGCGAATTTTAGAAGGTTATGGCGCGACTGAAACGGCTCCCGTCGCGGCGGTCAATACGCCAATGGATTATAAAGTGGGAACGGTCGGGCGATTATTGCCGCATTTGGAATACCGTTTAGAACCCGTTGAAGGCATTGACGACGCGGGACGATTACATTTGCGCGGCGCAAATATCATGCTCGGTTATTTGCTTTCGGATAACGCGGGGAAATTGCAACCGACCGAATCCATTTATGGTGCGGGTTGGTACGACACGGGCGATATTGTTCACATCGATGACGACGGGTTTTTGAGTATTCGCGGTCGCTGTAAACGCTTTGCGAAAATTGGCGGCGAAATGGTGTCGCTCCCGTTTGTTGAACAGCTCGCGATGACAGCGTGGGAAAAATCGTATCATGCGGTGATTAGTTTGCCCGACGCAAAAAAAGGCGAACAAATTGTGTTAATTACCACCCAAAAAGATGCAACGTTGCGCGGATTGGCAAAAATTTCGGACGGTGTCGCGGCGATAAATCTACCGAAAAAGATTTTATTTATCGATGCAATTCCCGTGATGGCGACCGGCAAAACGGATTATGTGGCGTTGACGACGTGGGCGATTGATTCAAATCATCGCAAAATCGATTGAAATTCGCCATTCAAATCCCAAAATATGCTCGAAAACACGGGGTTTATACCGATTTTTTGGAAAATCCGCCGTTTTGACTGTGCCAAATTCGTCACCACTGAAGCGCGATTTTGTAAAAATGTTTAGGTTTCAATCGGTTAA
>SESD01001830.1_pt1 | contig 11274 bp, 12 predicted proteins | sample 3171411 | NCBI WGS metagenome assembly SESD01 (sample SAMN06051880, study PRJNA518727) | freshwater metagenome | biome: subpolar coniferous forest; feature: holomictic lake; material: water; isolation source: holomictic Lake 442, 16.5 m depth | place: Canada: near Kenora, Ontario | collected...
TCTTTCCTGGATTTTATTAATGAGGCAGAAACTTTTTATGGGTGTGAATCGACATGAGAATGCCAAAGCCAGCAAGCAAAGTTACGATTGATGTTCCTCCATAACTGACTAAAGGTAATGGGACACCAACCACAGGCAATACGCCAATGACCATGCCGATGTTAACGAACACATAAACAAAAAAGGTAAAAGCCAAGCTACTGGCTAATAGACGGCTGTAAGTGTCTTGAGCTTGTGAGGCAATAAACAGGCAGCGGCTAATGATCAGTAAGTATAAAGTGAGCAAACCAAGGCAGCCGAAAAGTCCAAATTCTTCGGCAAAAACCGCAAAGATAAAGTCGGTAGAGCTTTCCGGTAAAAAGTCCAGCTCTGACTGGGTGCTGCCTAGCCAGCCTTTGCCATAGATACCGCCCGAGCCAATCGCAATTTTGGATTGAATAATATGATAACCACGACCCAAGGGATCAGCTTCCGGGTTCAAAAAGGTAAGTACCCGGTCACGTTGATAGGGGCGCATAAAATGCCAGAGTACCGGTGTCATTCCTCCAAGCATTGCAGTAATAGCCAGAATGAAGCGCCAGGAAAGTCCTGCAAAAAATAGTACCGCAGCCCCGGAGCTGGCAACCAGTAATGCTGTGCCTAGGTCGGGTTGTTTCGCAATCAACAATGTTGGAATAATGATAAGTATGCTGGCAACCAATAATTGCTTTGATTTAGGGGGTAAGGCATGCTCGGCCAAATACCAGGCGACCATCATCGGTGTGGTGATTTTGATCATTTCAGAAGGCTGGAAACGAAATATCCCAAGGTCTAGCCAGCGCTGTGCGCCTTTGCCGAATTGCCCAAGAATGAGCACGGCAATCAGCAATAATATTCCAAAGCTAAATAGTAATGCTGAATAGCGCTTAAATTGATAGGGATCAACATGAGCCAGCGCTGTCATTAATAGAAAAGCCAATCCCACTCGGGCTGCTTGGCGCATCAGTACGTCGATATCCTGACTGCCGGCACTATATAAAATTGTAAAGCTTAATAGGGCAATCAGAATCAAACCAATAAACAAAGGAATATCAATGTGAAGTCTAATAAGAATTTTGCCGAGTACGGAAGGAGGATGAAATTGTTCACTACGGGTTTCAGTTTTCATTATTACCTTCCAAATATTGTTTGATAACCTGTCCAGCGATTGGAGCTGCGACCGAACCGCCGTGGCCCCCATTTTCAACAATTACAGCGATGGCAATTTTTGGATCATCAGCTGGAGCAAAAGATATAAATAAAGCATGGTCGCGTAATTTGAAGTCAATGTCATTTTCGTTGTATTTGGCATCCTGCTTAATGTTGAAAACTTGTGCTGTACCGGTTTTACCTGCGATTTGATAGTTAATGTTTTTGCTGATCCCCTTTGCTGTGCCATGAGGATCATGAATAACATTAATCATTGCCGAAATGATGGTGTTGATATTTTCGGATTTAATTGTAATGTTATCTGTAGGCGTGACTTTTTCGGGCTCTGAATCCTCGGTGTTAACGGAATTTTTTACCAGAAAAGGTGTGACAATTTTTCCTTTATTGGCCAGGGTTGCAGTAGCTTTGGCAAGTTGTATTGGCGTGACCTGAAGATAGCCTTGGCCAATGCCGGTAATCAAGGTTTCACCAGGATACCAGGATTGGTTATGTTGCTGGCGTTTCCATTCTTTTGAGGGCAGCAGTCCTGTTTTTTCACCGGATAGATCAATTCCGGACTTTTCGCCAAAGCCAAAGTGTTGCAGGAAGCTATGCATACGGTCTATGCCTAGTGTAGAAGCCAGACTATAAAAATATACATCGCAAGATTCAGTTATGGCTTCGGTCATATTAACAGAACCATGCCCGCCTTTTTTCCAATCCCGATAATGATGGCTGACATTGGGTAGTTGATAATAGCCTGGACAGAACAGCTGGTGTTCGGCGCTGATGGCATTAAATTCAAGGCCGGCAAGTGCAATAAACGGCTTTACGGTTGATCCTGGCGGATATAGTCCACGCAGGGCGCGATTATAAAGGGGTTGATTTTCTGAAGATTGGAGTGCTTGGTAGGCATCGTTGGCTATGCCGATAACAAATGGATTGGGATCAAAGCCCGGACGACTTGCGAAGACCAATACGCCGCCGGTTTTTATTTCAATGGCGACAACGGCACCGTTATACTTATCCAATGCATCGAAGGCAGTTTTTTGTAAATCGATATCCAGTGTCAGGTATAGATTATCACCCGGTATCGGAGGAACCGAGTTTACGGTATTGATGGCACGCGCCTGGACATTGGTTTCTATTTCCGCATAACCGGTTTTGCCATGGAGTTCGGTTTCGTAGGTGTTTTCTATGCCGATTTTGCCGACATGGGTTGAGCCACGATATTCTGCGATGGGTAATGATTTCATTTCTGCTTCATTGATCCGACCTACGTAACCGACAACATGCGATGCCAAATCTGCGTATGGATAATGTCTTACCAAGCGAGCCTGAATATCAACACCAGGAAAATAAGGTCTTACTACAGCAAATTTGGCGATTTCTTCATCATTCATGCTGATGAGTAATGGCGTACTGGTAAAGCGTTTTTGTCGTTTACGCTGTTTTTGGTATTGGTCGATTTTCTCGTCAGAAATATTGAGTAATTTTTGTAGGCGTTGCAAGGTATCGTCAAGATCTTTGATTTGCTCAGGGATCAGTTCAAGACTGAACGACTGGGTGTTGTCAGCCAACACCTTGCCGCGTCGGTCATAAATAATGCCGCGCGTTGGAACCAGGGGCTCAATCTTAATGCTGTTGTCTTTTGCCAGCGTTGCGTAATGTTCGTGTCCGACAATTTGAAGATAAACCAGTCGGACAATCAGGCCGGATGTTAATAGCAAGATCAAAATAAAGGCCGCAATAATGCGGTTGATAAATAAACGGCTCTCTTCCAGCTTGTTTTTTACGGTATAAATACGAGACATAACTGCGCGGATGAATTTATTTAGTGCGCCGTGACAAACGGACGCGGCGCAGAACTGTATAGATAAAAGGCCAGCAAAATGTACCGGTAAAAACGGGCAGCCAAAAAGAGGCATGTAGTTGAGCGGGGTTTTGAATATTCTTTAGCCAGAATAGAAGTATTTGGGTAAATAACAGGCAAAAGAAAATAAAAAATGCTTGTTGGTGTAAAGGAAATTGGCGCAACCGTTTGTGCATGATCAGGCAGATGTAAATAACTAATGAATAGGCCAGTGCATATTGTCCAAATAGTCTTCCTGTTAACACATCAGTCAATAAGCCGATTGTCCAGGCATGAAAAATACCGACGCGTTCAGGAATTGCGATTGACCAGTAGATCAGTACTAATAGAACCCAATCTGGATTTATGCCGGTTAAGAAGCCCGGCCAAGGTACAATTCTGAGGCACATCGCCATGATAATGGTCGTAATAATACGGCCAGAGCCGATGTAATTATTCATCATCTGGTTTCACCCGTATGTTTGTTTTCAGGTGTTTCGTGTTGTGTCCGGTTTTTAGGAGGTGGGGTAGATGTATGAACTTCCGGATTTGTTTCGTTAGTTGTTGTTGATGTGCCCAGCGAAACGGGAGACGTATCACTCCAAACTATTAACAGTTCTCTGTTTCGGTCGAGCATGGCTTTGGGTGTGGCGGTAATGTTAACAAAGGGTTTGTTAGTCATGGGGGTGAAATCATCGACAACGGCAACCGGATAACCGGAAGGAAAAGTTCCGCCCAGTCCGGAGGTTATCAACAAGTCGCCGGGGCGAATATCCGCATTATTGGGTAAAAAGGGCAAGTTAAGCCGATTAAGTTGGCCGCTGCCGACAGCAATGGTTAGCAAGCCGTTACGATTGACCTGAACTGGGATGGCATGATTCGGGTCGGTGATTAACATGATTTCGGAGCTGAAAGGCAAAGCCCGGAACACTTGCCCAACTACGCCATTGGCGTCTAATACCGGTTGTTGGGGGTGCACGCCAAATCGTGTTCCTTTGTTGACGACTACGATATTTTCATAGGGAGCTGTATTAATAGATAATAATTCTGCTATGAGAAGTTGTTCGCCAAGCTTGAAGGAGTTTTCAAGCAAAGCGCGAAGCCGAATATTCTCTTTTTCCAGGGAATCGAATTTGAGTAAGCGGGTTTTGTCGATGAATTGTTCATCGCGCAACTTGTTGTTTTCATTCTTCAGGCTTGAATAGGAGCGAACGGAGTCGGATGTTTGCTCAATCAAAATTGTTGGTAAATTGACCAGATATTTTAATGGGTCAACCAAAATGGAGAGTGAGGCCCTTAATGAATCCAAACGTTGGCTTGTGTGCTCAGTTATCAGTAAGGCAACTGACGCAATTATTGCCACAAGCAAACGGGTATTAATGGATGGGCCGGTAGCAAATAAAAGTTTTATAGCGGGATGCCTCTTTAAAGTAGGTTGGGTTAGCGTTGCGTAACCCAACTGGGGGGCATTGGTTTGTCTGATTATGCTAATCCAACCTAAGTTTATATAAGATAACTTTGATTATTCTAAGGAGAAAGTTGAAACGCCTTTTTTATCCAGCATCTCCAGAACCATGCCGCCACCTCTGGCAACACAGGTCAACGGATCATCAGCAATATATACTGGAAGGCCGGTTTCTTCTGCTATCAGGCGATCAATGTCTTTTAATAAAGCACCGCCGCCGGTTAAGAATATGCCCCGAGTAGCAACATCTGAACCCAGTTCAGGCGGAGTTTGTTCCAAAGCCAGTTTTACTGCGCCAACGATGCCAGAGAGCGGTTCTTGTAGCGCTTCCAGAATTTCATTGCTGTTCAAAGAAAAGCTGCGTGGCACGCCTTCCGCCAAATTGCGTCCTTTAACTTCTATTTCTCTAACTTCGCTGCCGGGATAAGCGGTACCAATTTCATGTTTGATTCTTTCAGCGGTGGCTTCGCCAATCAAGGTGCCGTAATTTCTACGGACATAATTAATGATGGCTTCGTCAAAACGGTCGCCGCCGATACGGACAGAAGAAGAATAGACAATGCCGTTGATTGAAATCACGGCAACTTCGGAAGTGCCACCGCCAATGTCCAAAACCATTGAGCCGCAAGCTTCATCGACAGGCAAACCAGCGCCGATCGCAGCCGACATGGGTTCCTCAATCAAATAAACTTCGCGGGCACCGGCCATGGCTGCTGATTCACGAATGGCGCGACGCTCAACCTGAGTTGAACCGCAAGGTACACAGATCAAAATACGTGGACTGGGCCGTAACAGTTTGCTTTGATGTACTTTTTCAATAAAAAATCGCAGCATGCGTTCGGTGACAGCAAAGTCAGCGATTACGCCATCTTTTAAGGGACGAATTGCAGTGATATTGCCAGGTGTGCGTCCAAGCATGCGTTTTGCATCAAGCCCGACAGCGGCAATGGTTTTGGCTCCGCGAATTTTGTCTTCTTTGATGGCAACAACCGAGGGTTCATTGAGAACAATTCCCTGGCCGGGGATGTAAATCAATGTATTGGCGGTTCCTAAGTCAATAGCGAGGTCGTTGGAGAAAAGGCCGCGAATTCTTTTGAACATTTTTAACTGTATCCTTTGGGGGAATAAAAATAGTATTACTCTAGCAATCAAGCGAGTGTTTGAGCAAGATATAAAGTATTATAAACAGAATAGTTTGTAGAATCTCTGAAATTTTTTATTGGGAGTAAATCGTGTCTTTATCAGAAAGTGAAGTCGTCGCTTGTGCGCATTTAGCGCGACTGGGAATAGAGCAGCAAAATATCGCTTCTTATGCCAAGGATTTGTCAGGAATGTTGGAATTGATGACGCAAATGGGTGATGTAAATACCGATGGCATTGAGCCTATGGCGCATCCTATGGATCAGGTGCAAAGATTAAGAACAGATGTGGTCACTGAGACGGACAATCGTGAAAAATTTCAAATGATCGCTCCACAAGTTGAAGCAGGGCTTTATCTAGTGCCCAAAGTCATTGAGTGAAAAAAGGGATAAGAAATCACTATGCATAACAAATCAATTACAGAATTAGCCAAAAGTCTGCGTTCCGGCGAGTTTTCAAGCGTGGAATTGACGCAGGCATTTTTAGACAGAATCAATCAGCACAGCGCGTTAAATGCCTATATAACGGTCACCGAAGAACGGGCTTTAGAGCAGGCCCAGCAAGCCGATGTCAGACTGGCAGCGGGTGATGCTGAACTTTTAACCGGTATTCCGTTTGCGCAAAAAGATATTTTTTGTACCCAAAACGTTAAAACCAGCTGCGGTTCAAAAATGCTGGATAATTTTATCGCACCTTATAATGCGACAGTGGTGGAAAAGTTTAATCAAGCCGGTGCAGTAATGCTGGGCAAACTGAATATGGACGAGTTTGCGATGGGTTCTTCCAACGAAACCAGTTATTACGGCGCTGTCAGAAATCCTTGGGATACAAATACCGTTCCCGGTGGTTCGTCTGGTGGTTCGGCTGCGGCAGTTGCTGCCAAGCTGGCAGTTTGTGCAACAGGAACCGATACCGGCGGCTCTATACGTCAACCTGCAGCTTTGTGTGGGATCACTGGCTTAAAGCCAACTTATGGTCGCGTATCCCGTTACGGTATGATTGCTTATGCGTCCAGTCTGGATCAAGGCGGACCGATGACCCGTAGCGCCGAAGATGCCGCTATTATGTTGCAAACCATGGCGGGCTTTGATGAAAAAGATTCAACCAGCGTTGATTTGCCGGTTCCTGATTATAGAATTGGATTAACTAACAGTCTTGAAGGATTAAAAATCGGTCTGCCCAAAGAGTTTTTTGGTGAGGGCTTAAACAGTGATGTGGCGGCAACGCTTGAAGCCGCCATCAATGAATATCGTAAGTTGGGCGCAACGGTAACGGAAATCTCCATGCCCAGTTTTAAGTTGGCTATTCCCGCTTATTATGTGATTGCCCCGGCTGAATGTTCCGCTAACCTGTCCCGTTTTGATGGGGTGCGTTTTGGTTACCGTTGTGAAAATCCAGTCGATTTAACAGATCTTTATACCCGCTCACGCGGCGAAGGTTTTGGCAAGGAAGTTAAACGTCGTATTTTAATGGGCACTTATGCCTTGTCTACGGGTTATTACGATGCCTATTATATAAAAGCGCAAAAAATTCGCCGCGTGATTAGCGAAGACTTTAAAAAAGCATTGTCGGAAGTTGATGTCATTATGGGACCGGTCACACCTTCAACCGCGTTTGGTATCGGCGAGAAAATTGCCAATCCGGTAGAAATGTATTTATCCGATATTTATACCATTGCGATTAACTTGGCCGGTGTTCCTGCAATGTCGATTCCAGCAGGATTTGCAAATAATTTGCCGGTAGGTTTGCAGATTATCGGCAATTATTTTGCCGAAGCTAAGTTGCTAAATATTGCTCATCTATATCAACAAGTGACCGACTGGCATACGCAATCACCTAAAGGTTTCGAATAAGGAACAGGCTGATGATTAAAGTTACTGAACTTTCGCAATTAGATTTGAATGCCACCTACAGTTATGCCGATTATTTGACCTGGCAGTTGGATGAAACGGTTGAGTTGATTAAGGGCAAGATTATGGCGATGTCGCCAGCGCCAAACCTTAAGCACCAGCGTATTTCGCGTAATATATTGCGGCCTATCGACAGCTATTTACGCCATAAACGGTGTGAAGTTTTTGTTGCTCCATTTGATGTCAAGCTTTATAACAGTCAAAAATCAAAGCTGCAAGATCAGGACGTGTACAGTGCGGTTCAACCCGATTTATGCGTGATTTGCGATAAAGAAAAGCTTACCGAGCAAGGTTGCAACGGAGCGCCAGATTGGATTATCGAGATACTTTCTCCAGGTAACACCAAAAAAGAAATGCGCCTGAAGTTTGATCTTTACCAGGAAAATGGCGTCATCGAATATTGGTTGGTGTATCCCTACGAACAAGCGCTTTATCAATTTGTGTTGAATCAGGAAACCGAAAAATATCAATTATTTGCCATGCATGCGGGTGACGAAATTGCGCAACCCTATCTCTTTCCTGAGCTTAATATTGATTTAACTGACGTTTTTGCCGAATAACAAGGAATTACCAAAATGAACTCACAATGGGAAACAGTCATCGGCCTGGAAATCCACGCCCAACTCGCTACCAAATCAAAAATATTTTCCGGGGCCTCTACTGCTTACGGTGCAGAACCCAATACCCAAGCCTGTGCGGTTGATTTGGGATTGCCTGGGGTATTGCCGGTACTAAACGAAGAGGCCGTGCGCATGGCTGTCATCTTCGGTATGGCCATTGAGGCGCACATTGCACCTTATTCAGTGTTCGCCAGAAAGAACTATTTTTATCCGGACTTACCTAAAGGCTATCAAATAAGCCAGATGGAACTGCCTATTGTCGGTGTAGGTCATTTGGATATTGACGTTGACGGCGTTAGTAAGCGCATCGGTATTACTCGTGCTCATCTTGAAGAAGATGCCGGCAAATCCCTGCATGAAAACTTTCATGGTTTGACCGGTATCGATTTAAATCGTGCCGGTACGCCGTTGCTGGAAATCGTTTCCGAACCGGAAATGAGTTCGGCTAAAGAAGCCGTGGCCTACATGAAAAAAATGCACGAATTGGTGCGTTATCTGGGTATTTGCGACGGCAATATGCAGGAAGGATCATTCCGCTGTGATGCCAATGTCTCGGTCCGACCCAAAGGCCAAAAAGAATTTGGTACGCGTGCCGAAATCAAAAACATCAATTCCTTTAAATTTGTTGAAAAAGCCATTAATCATGAAGTTGAACGGCAAATAGAACTGATAGAAAATGGTGGTAAAGTTGTTCAGGAAACGCGTTTGTATGATTCGGTCAAGGATGAAACCCGTTCCATGCGCAGCAAGGAAGAAGCCAATGATTACCGGTATTTCCCAGATCCTGATCTGTTGCCGGTGCTTATAGACGAAGACTTTAAAGTGCAAATTAAAGCCGAATTACCGGAATTGCCGCAAGCTAAAAAACAACGATTCAAAGAAGAGTATGGTTTGGATGATGAAAGCGCCCTTCAACTGACATCCTCCCGAGCGTTGGCTAATTATTTTGAAATCGTAGTAAAAGAATCGTCCTGTGCAGCAAAAATCTGTGCTAATTGGGTGACAGGTGATTTGTTAGCCGCGCTTAATAAAGCTGATTTGGAAATTACTGACTCGCCGGTCAGTCATGAACGCTTGGCAGGATTGTTAAGGCGTATCAGCGACGATACTATTTCCGGCAAAATAGCCAAACAGGTTTTTGAAGAGCTTTGGCAAGGTCAAGCTTCCGCAGATGAGATTATTGAAGCCAAAGGCCTGAAGCAAATTACAGATACCGGCGCAATTGAAACTATTATTGATAAAATCATTGCCGATAATATGGATCAAGTCGAGCAATACCGTAGCGGTAAAGATAAAGTTTTTGGTTTTTTTGTCGGGCAAGTAATGAAAGAAATGCAGGGTAAAGCTAATCCAGGTGAAGTGAATAAGATGCTTAAGGATAAGTTGAAGTAAATAAATTGATGAATCAGGTAGGGGTGCATCGCACCCCTTTTTTTGTTTGCTGGTATTTATAAATGGGCCGCGAAGCTCTCAGTATCCATGAAAAAGAAAGTCTAGTGCCGCAGTAATTATAAACCGGCTGGATGCAAGCGATGCGACTGGTATTTTCAATAAGCGAAGTGGTACTGCGGCTAGTTTTGGTGTTTCCAGCAGGCATTCGGTACCTTCTATTTCAAACGTTGGTGTAAGATTGGTGGGTAGACTGGCTACGGGAAAATGATCGCGTCTACGTAGCGGCACAACAACGCGTGTTTCCAAGCCTTTCAATAAATCACTTTGTATATCCAAAAAGTATGGCGTCACTTCAGCGTGTTCCCCATTATTTCTAAAGACATCAAATTGCGCCATATTAAAATGTTCGCCATGAATCCAGCGGTAAACCTTCGCTCGCTACAATCTTGTTATAAGCGGCGATAAAGTCTGCGTTATCCTGTTGCCAGCGCCGTTCTCGCTCAGTACGCACCAGTTCACGCAAGAATTGGTCGCAAGACTGTGAAATATTAATACCCAATGCTTTTGCCTCGGACAATACATCTGACGAGAGAGTAATGTTGGTTGCTTTTTTGGTAGGGGCTATAGTCGGCATTATGGGGTACCTGAGATATTGGCTTGTTATGCGCATTTTATAGCAACATAAATAAGGTTGCATTATTTTTTTGATGTGCTCGATTTTGGTTAAATTGAGGTTATTTAGCCCTGTCGTATCGCCTGAATTTGCTCAATTGCTATCGAATGATCCAATGACGCGGCTTTGGATATCCACATAAGGGCAAGATTTTCGTCTTTAGCTAAACCGTAACCTTCCAGATAACAACGTCCCAGTAACTGCATGGCATCGGCAACTTGTTGTTTGGCCGCCAACTCCAGCCAATAAATAGCGCTTTTTGGTTTATTTTTTTCCAAAAAAAGCAAAGCCAGATCAGTTTGTGCGTTTGAATCTCCGGCATCGGCTTCTTCGATAAGCTCAAGATCTTTTGGGGTAAGAGTAACGCATATGTCATCTTTTATAGAATCGAAACAAATCATGGTTTTGTAATAAGCCTGCTCGTCGGTCGCGCATTTTAAAGTGCCGTCGGCAATGCGGCGTCTAATGGTGCGAACACTACATTCGGTTAGTGTTGTGACTGCTTGAAGGCTGACGAATTGCATTTGCATCCTTGGGTTTAAAGCCAGAGCACTTTGCTTGGCAGTGTTTTTTAAGGAGCATATTATCATGGCACAGGTTTTTTACAGGCAATTGGGTAGTGGCAAGTTTTTTATAGATGGTATATGAGAGATTTAGTTGTAGGTTGGGTTAGCGTAGCGTAACCTGACATTTGCTGCTTGGATGTATCGGGTTACGCTGCGCTAACCCGATAAACATGACTGGAAGGCACGAGCGGTAAGCTCTGCACAAAGGAAAATGGCGATACAGTTAAAGCCATATTTAAGTGATTACAGTTGCTCTCAATAATCGCCATTACAGTATGCCTAATAGATTGGCATAACTTCTGCTTATGTCTTTGTGAAGTTTGTTTTTCACCCAAAGAGGATTTAATCATGAACACATTATCTATGAAAAAAGCACAACAAGGTTTCACCTTAATCGAATTAATGATCGTTGTGGCGATCATTGGTATTTTGGCGTCAATTGCGGTTCCTGCGTACCAAACATATACTAAAAAGGCAAAATTTTCTGAA
>SESD01001831.1_pt1 | contig 11272 bp, 7 predicted proteins | sample 3171411 | NCBI WGS metagenome assembly SESD01 (sample SAMN06051880, study PRJNA518727) | freshwater metagenome | biome: subpolar coniferous forest; feature: holomictic lake; material: water; isolation source: holomictic Lake 442, 16.5 m depth | place: Canada: near Kenora, Ontario | collected...
CTACAGCACCATCCGCACGCCTTCGACCGCCCGCAGGTCGCGATCGAGGCGCACCAGCTCCGCGCGGTCCTTCACGCGCACCGTAACCTGCAGCGAGCGGTACTTACCGCCCGAGGAGGCGTTGCCATGCGCCAGGGGCAAGGTGATCTCGCACGCCTCCAGCACCTGCCGCAGCCGGTCATCCGCACAAAAATCAGCCGCCACCACGATCCGGAAATGGCACTCCGCCGGGTAGATCATGGCAGGGTCAGGCACGGCCCAGCCGTCCACATGGTGCCCGGTCGTGCCGCTGGTGTCTGTGTGCGTCTTCACCGCCGTCACTATATCCTCAGCCGCGCCCTTGGCTCAAGCCCCCGTTCCGCATTCAGGCGCGGTGTGTCGCGCCCCTACTCCACGGTCACGCTCTTGGCCAGGTTGCGGGGCTGGTCGATCGGGCAGCCGCGCAGGCGCGCCACGTGATAGGCCAGAAGCTGCAGCGCCACCACGACCGGGATCGCCGTGGTATAGACACCGGTCCGCGGCACGCGGATGCAATCCGGCACGAGTGCGGCAGCCTCGGCATCCCCTTCGCTGACGATTCCGATCACCGGCGCGTGCCGGGCAAGGCATTCCTGCACATTGCCCAGGGTCTTGTCGCGCCCCGGGACGTCGTTCAGCAGCGCCACCACCGGCGTCTGCTCATCCAGCAGCGCGATCGGGCCGTGCTTGAGCTCCGCGGCGTGATACCCCTCGGCGTGTATGTAGCTGATCTCCTTGAGCTTGAGCGCGCCTTCCAGCGCCGCCGGGTAGAGCACGCCGCGCCCGATGAAGAATGCGCTCCGGGCCGGCGCGAGCCGGACAGCCAGCGCGGCAATTGCCGCGTCCTGCTCCAGCACGCGCCGCACGAGCTCCGGCACGCCGGCAATCTCCCGGCAAAGGGCCGCCCCCTCCTCGCGCGACAGCCGGCGGCCGCGGCCGAACGCCAGCGCCAGCAGGGTCAGCGCCAGCACCTGCGACGTAAACGCCTTGGTGGATGCCACGCCGATCTCGGGCCCGGCGTGCAGGTAAATGCCACGCCCGGCCTCGCGGGCAATGGTCGAGCCCACCACGTTGCAGACGCCGGCCACCAGCGCGCCCTTGCGCTGCGCCTCGCGCACCGCCGCCAGCGTGTCGGCGGTCTCGCCGGACTGGCTCACGGCCACCACCATGCTGTCCGACCCGACAATCGGGTTGCGGTAGCGGAACTCCGCCGCCTGCTCGGCGTCGGTCGGGATGCCGGCCAGCCCTTCAAACGCGTACCGGCCCGTCATGCCGGCGTACAGCGACGTGCCGCACGCCACAAGGGCGATGCGGTTCACGGCCGCCAGCTCGCGAGGTGTCAGGTTCAGGCCCGCAAGCACCGCGCACCCGCTCCGCTCGTCCAGGCGCCCGCGCAGGGTGTTCTGCAGCGATTCAGGCTGCTCAAAGATCTCCTTGCGCATGAAGTGCGCGTGCCCGCCCTTCTCCACGGCGGCATCCTCCCAGTCGATTCTCGACACGGCGCGGTCAACCGGAATCTGGTCCAGGTTGCGGATGTCGATCCCGTCGGCCCGCACCGACGCCACATCGCCGTCCTGCAGATAGATGACCTGCCGCGTATGCGCCATGATGGCGGAGGCGTCGCTCGCGACGATCGAGGCGCCCTCGCACAGGCCAACCAGGAGCGGGCTGCCATTGCGCGCCACCACGATTTCTCCGGGGTGCGCCGCAGCCAGCACGGCAATGCCGTAGGCACCCTCGACATGCTTGAGCGCCTGCGAGACAGCCTCAAACAGATTGCCGCGATAGCATTCGCCCACGAGATGCGCCAGCACCTCCGTGTCGGTCTGCGAATGGAAGACGTGGCCGCGTCCCTCCAGTTGCCGCCGGAGCGAGGCAAAGTTCTCGATGATGCCGTTGTGCACCAGCAGCAGGCGACCCGACGCGTCGGCATGCGGGTGGGCGTTGGCCTCCGTGGGTGCCCCGTGCGTGGCCCAGCGCGTGTGGGCAATGCCCGCGGTCGCGCTGGCGCGCAACGCGGCCGGCCAGTTGGACGTGATCCGCTCGGCGAGGCACGCCACGTTGCCGACGCTCCGCGCCACATGCACCTGCCCGCCGGAAAGAATGGCGATTCCAGCCGAGTCGTAGCCGCGGTATTCCAGCCGGCGCAGGCCGTTCAGCAGGATTTCGCAGGCGTCCGCGTTACCAACATAGCCAACAATGCCGCACATGGGCTTTCTCCAGGGGATGGGATTGAGAAAAAAGGTGCTTACCCCAGCTCGGCGCGCACGGCTTCGGTCAGGCGGGCGATCCACTTCTCGACCAGGACCTGCTCGCGGGCCTCCACCAGGAGGCGGATCTTCTTCTCCGTGCCGGAGTAGCGCACCAGCACCCGTCCGTTTGCCGCCAGCTCGTCCCCGGCCTGCCGGATGGCGTCCGACAATCCGGGGAGCGTGTCGATCGGAAGCATCTCGCGCACCGGCAGGCTCACAATACGGTGCGGGTACTCGGTCATGCAGTCGGCCAGCGCGGCCAGCGGCGCCTGCTTCAGGCGCATCAGGCGCATCACCTGCAGCGCGGTGATGATGCCGTCGCCGGTGGTGGCATAGTCGTGGAAGATCACGTGGCCGGACTTCTCGCCGCCCACCGAGAAGCCGTGCGTGCGCATGGCGTCGATGACGTGGCGGTCGCCGACGTCCGTGGTGACGACGCCGATCTTGTGCCGCGCCATGGCCTCGTGCAGCCCCAGGTTGCTCATGGTGGTGCAGACGAGCGTATCCCGGGCCAGGGCGCCGCGGCGCTGGAACTCCACGGCGCACATGGCCAGGATACGGTCGCCGTCGACCGTGTGCCCGTGCGCGTCGCAAAAGATCACGCGGTCGGCATCGCCGTCCAGCGCGATGCCCAGGTCGGCCTTCCGCTCCCGGACCTGTTCCGCGACCACGCGGGGGTGGAGTGCGCCGCAGTTGTTGTTGATGTTATAGCCATCCGGGGCGACGTTGATCTTCACCACCTCGGCGCCCAGCTCGCGGAAGATCAGCGGGGCGATGTGATAGGCGGCGCCATTGGCGCAGTCGAGGACGATCGTGAGCGGGTTGAGCTTCTCGTTGCGGATGGTGCTCTTGGCAAACTCGATGTAGCGGCCGCTGGCGTCGTCGATGCGGTAGGCCTTGCCGATCTGGTCGCTGCGGATGTGCTCGCTGCTGATCTCGCCCGAGAGCACGAGCCGGGCGATCTCCGCCTCCATGGCGTCATCCAGTTTGTAGCCGTCGGGGCTGAAGAGCTTGATGCCGTTGTCGTCGAACGGATTGTGCGACGCCGTCACCATGATCCCGGCGTCCGCGGCGAGCGACTTGGTCAGGTGCGCCACCGCGGGCGTCGGCACCGGCCCCACAAGGAAGACGTCCGCGCCCATGGAGACCAGCCCGCTGGTGAGGGCGGTTTCGATCATGTAGCCGGAGAGGCGGGTATCCTTGCCGATCACGGCGCGCTTGCTGCCATGCCCGCGCGCGCCCATGGCGCGGGCAATGGCCTTGCCCACCTGCAGCGCCATCTCGGGCGTGATGGGGTGGCGGTTGGCCTGGCCGCGGATGCCGTCGGTTCCAAAGAGTTTGTCCATGCGCATGGCTTTCCGATAGATGAAACGGACCGGAGTATAGCGCCTATGGGGCGGCGGGGGAAGCCGCGGCAGGGGGCAAGCCAAAGTTGACGCCCTGTCCCGCACACGCGTTTTTCCAAACCAGCTTGCTGTCGAATCAGGTGGCCCGGGCGCTCCGCGCACGGGCCGTGTCCGGTCTTGCAGCCGCGCAGTCACCGCCCGTGCGCGGAGCGCCCGGGCCACCTTTTCAGCTCACCCGCATTCGAAATCACTCCGTAAACCTTGACTTGCGCCCGCCGCGGCAGGGCGCGCCCATTGTTGGTGATTGACCGTTCCGGTCACGAACGTTACCTTTTGCCTGCCAGCACCAACCACATGAACATCAACGGCACCCCATACCGCACCGTCTGGATGGCGAACGAAAATCCGGCTTGCGTCCGCATCATTGACCAGCGCGCCCTGCCGCACCGTTTTGAGATCCTGCGCCTGCAATCCGTGGCCGGGGTCTGCGCCGCCATCCGCGACATGGCGGTGCGCGGCGCCGGGTGCATTGGCGCCACGGCCGGCTATGGCATGGTTCTGGCGGCACGGGAAGCCAGCCCGGAGGCCTTCGACGCCGACGTGGCGGAAGCGGCCCGCGCCCTCTGCGCCACCCGCCCCACCGCGGTCAACCTGGCCTGGGCCGTGGGGCGGCAGCTGCAGGCCATGCAGGCCGGTGACACGCCCGCCGCAAAGATTGCCATCGCCCGGCAGACGGCACAAAGCATCGCCGACGAGGACGTCGCCTTCTGCCAGAGCATCGGCCGGCACGGGCTGGCCATCATCCGGGAAATCGCCTCGCGCAAGCGCGGCGACCCGGTCAACATCCTCACACACTGCAATGCCGGGTGGCTCGCCTTCGTGGACTGCGGCAGCGCCACCGCCCCGATCTACGCGGCCCATGCTGCCGGCGTTCCGGTGCACGTGTGGGTCTCGGAAACACGCCCGCGCAACCAGGGGGCATCGCTCACGGCCTGGGAACTCACGCGCCATGGCGTCCCCTGCAGCCTGATTGTCGACAATGCCGCAGGCCACCTCATGCAGCACGGCCGGGTCGACCTCGTGATCGTGGGCACGGACCGCACCACGGTCACCGGCGACGTGGCCAACAAGATCGGCACCTACCTCAAGGCCCTGGCCGCGGCTGACAACCAGATCCCGTTCTACGTCGCAGCCCCCTCCTCCAGCATCGACTGGCAGATGACCGACGGCCTGAAGGAGATCCCGATCGAAGAGCGCGACCCGCAGGAGGTGCTCACGGTGCGCGGCACGCTCGAAGGCCGGGCCGCCGACGTGCGCATCGCCCCGGACGGCATGCAGGCAGGCAATTACGGCTTCGATGTGACACCGCGGCGGCTGGTGACCGGCCTGATCACGGAGCGCGGCATCTGCCGCGCGGAGCGCGAGGCGATCCTGGCGCTATTTCCCGAGAAATCTTCCTGAGACCTGGCAGTCCTATGCCTTGTACTTTTCCCGCGGTTCCAACAACAGTAATTGTTCCTGGCATTCTGGACGAAGTGCATTGACTTCGGGACACTCCAATTTTTCGCCATTCATGTCCGGGTAGAGCGTAGCGAGTTCTGGTATTGCACGTTCTGCAAGTGCAAAGAACTCAGGGTCAATCTCAATACCGACGCCACCGTACCCCAGAAAGAGCGCCGCGGCCATGGTTGATCCTGACCCCATGAACGGATCGAGTACAACGCCTTGTCCTAACGGCAACAGCGCACGGACCAAAATCCGCAAGAGATGTTGCGGTTTTAGCGATGGGTGATCGGCAATCTCCCGCTCTCGCGCCGGCGTCTTGAAACTCGCGATCACATCCGGGAGAGGACTTCCCCCTGCAAGCATTCTCAATCCACCAGTCCCCCACTTGCGCAAGTTCTCGGCTACGGTTCGTTCGGAAATCGGTTTACGGAATAACATCCATGGTTCATAGTTTCCTCTCGGTGTCACGCACACATCGGGAAACTCTGTTTCCGCGTTCTTGGGTCGGTCTCCGCCGCGAAATCCATGATACACGCGAAGAATTGTAGCCCGGTTTTCAAACCCCGATGCGACCATTGCGTTTTGAACATACATCTGGAGAACCGAATTTCCCGCGATCAAGACATGGCCGCCGGGCCGGATCTTGGGCAGAAGCGCACCACCCCATTTCAGGAAGAACGCCTCGATCCCTTCCTTCTGCTCCGAGGTAAGAATACTGAAACGCGGCAGCGGGCGCCGCTCGCATCCATCCCATTTGGGCGGAAGTCGCCACACACCACCGCGCCCGGCGCGAAGTTTGGCCACTTCACCAGCCGAAAACTCCACGAGACCGTAGGGAGGGTCGGTGCAAACCGCATGAATAGAGTTCGAACCGAATCCGGAAAACTCCTCCATACAATCGCCACGGACTAGCCTGATGTCGTTCATGTTTTCGACTATAGTTGAAAGACGCTCCAAACGTCAAGTGCTACCTTACCACCCATGAAAATGGATGCCAAGGGGGTTATCGGCAAAACCATCCGCCTTCTGCGCGAGACGGCCGGATTATCGCAGGAAAAACTGGCCGAAAAGGCAGGAATTACGTATCAGTACGTTTCCACTGTGGAAAACGGGAAGGGAAATTTCACGATTGGCATTCTGGAATCAGTCGCGAGCGCACTTGGCACGGATGTGCCCAATCTTGTTGACAAATCCTATGGCGACCCGACACCAATACCCGTCGTGAAGCAAACCGGTTTCATTTCCGGCGCGTCACTCCCCCCGCAACTTCGGCCGGAACATGTCGAAGCTGCCCTTAATGAAACCCACCGGATCGTTCGTTTAATCAACACAACGTTGAAACGCGCCGCGGGGCACCCCTTGCCCGCGTATATCCAAAGCAATAACTTCAGTGGCATCGTCTCCAACATCCTGTGCGATTCGTTCTCGCGCCATACACCCTACAAGCACAACCATTCACAACGCTATCCTGACTTGATTTGCGGGGACAGCAAATGCAACGTCGTGACCGGACTTGAAGTCAAGAGTACCATACGACCAGGCAAAGGCGGGGAGAGTCATAACGGGCACTCCGGTTGGCATGTGGTTGCCTGCTTCAACCTCGACGAGTCTTCTGGAGACATTCGCTTCGTCCATGTGATGTTCGCCGACCTAATCGGGCATGGGAACCCCCACACTGATTGGAAGTACTGCAAAAGCAAGGTAAACAAGAAGACCGGCAGTCAACGGACGGAAACATACATGACGAATCTCGATGGTACTACCAAACTACGGCATGGAACCGTCTATCTTGACATTGATCTTGTCTCCTTCTCGCGACTACGGATTTCTCGCAGATTGCCGGCGCCTACGCATTCGCCTTTTCAGCAGAAAGGAAAAAAATGAACACCATCGGCATCATTGGCGGCAGCGGACTCGACAACCCGGACATCCTGCAGCAGCCGTCCGACCGGACCGTGACCACGCCGTACGGCGAGCCCTCCTCGCCGCTGCGGTCCGGCGTCATCGGCAACGTGCCGGTCGTGCTGCTGGCGCGGCACGGGCGGGAGCACACCATCCCGCCGGCGCAGGTCAACTACCGCGCCAACATCCACGCCCTGCGGGAGGCCGGCTGCACGCACGTGCTGGCATCCACCGCCGTGGGCTCGCTCCGGGAGGAGATCGGCCGCGGCGACTTCGTCATCCTCGACCAGTTCATCGACTTCACGCGCCAGCGCCGCATGACCTTTCACGAGGCCTTTCCCCCGCACGCGCCGGTGCACACGCCCATGGCCGACCCGTTTGCGGCGCCGCTGCGGCAGGTGCTGCTGACGGCGTGCCGCGAGCTCGGCATCCGGCACCACGACCGCGGCACCGTGGTCACCATCGAGGGGCCCCGCTTTTCGACCCGCGCGGAGTCGCGCATGTTCCAGGCCTGGGGTGCGGACGTGATCAACATGAGCGTGGCCACGGAGGCGATCCTGGCCAACGAGGCCGGTCTCCCCTACGCGGCCGTGGCCATGAGCACCGACTACGACTGCTGGAAGACCGACGAGGCCCCGGTGAACTGGGATGCCATCCTGGCGGTGTTCCAGTCCAACGCCAAGAAGATGACCGACCTGCTCTGCCGCGCTATCCCGCGCATCTAGCAGCCTGTCGGATTTAGCCTTGTATAGACACAAACCGTCTGCCGACCAGGCTGCTAGTTTTGGAAACCCGCCGCCAAACGGCAGATCCGCGTACAAGTAGATGCCAAAGGTCTGGCAAAATAGCTAAAATTCTGGTTTTGATGCTGTGGGCCTGTCCGTTTGCGGCGGTTGCGTCCCACGAACTAGCAGCTTTGTCGGCACAAAGTTTGTGAAGATCTGAGGCTAAGTCCGACAAGCTGCTAGGGGGCGTTCGTTGTCACGCTCACGCGATAGTAATTGATGCTGTTGGTGATCGGGATGGCCAGCGTGCAGACATTGGTTGGCGGGTTGCGGGTCAGGTTGGTGCCCGCCTCGCCCCATGCGGCCGCAAGCAGGTCTGTGGTGCTCTGGATCCGGTACGGATAGCCGGGGCCATTGGTCGTGCTGGGCCACGCCAGGCGCACGGTTCCGTTGCTGACGCTGAACTCCGCCACCTGCAGCACCGAACTGCCGTTGGTCGGATCCGTACCCGCCCAGTATTCCTGCCAGGCCAGGCTGCCATCGTGGTCGATGTCCGTCAGTTCAGCCTGAGCCGGCGTGCCACTGGTAAGCCCGTAGAGGCCCAGCCACCACTCCGGCGCGCCCCTGGGCGCCAGATTCGCCCCGAAGCCGGCCAGAATCGAGCCGGCTCCGGCGATGTTCTGCCACTGCACATTGGTCGTGGCCACACCCTGCACGCCGGCGACAGCCGCACCGTTGGTCAGTATGCTGCCGACATGATAGTACGCGTCCGCCGTCACCACGAACGTGGTGCTCCCGCCACGCGTCACGACCACGCTGCCGCTGGGGGCAATCGCGCCGTGCGGCAGCGCAGAGGCCGTGATCGTCACCAGCTCCGCCAGCACGAAGTTTTGCGTCGTGACCCCAAGGTCCGCAATCACCACGCCGGTCGTGCCAGCCGAAATGCAATTCGCCGCTGCGGCCGTCACCGCGTAGGCGCCTGACAAGAGATCCAGATAATAGCCCCCGGAAGTGCCGGTTGTGGTTGCCCAATTGGTGTTCACGTCGGCTGCCGTGAGGATCACGCCCGTCAGCCCCAGGCCGGACCAGGCCCCTGTGACCAGCCCGGTCAGCACACCGGCCGAAGCGCGTCCATCCACCGACACATCCACCTGTGGCGTGTCGTTGTCGTCGCTCGCAACCGCCACAATCGTCTGGTTGGATCCGGGTGTCGCCGGGGCATAAACGACGTCGAAGGTCACAGACGAACCCGGCGTCAGCACAGCGGGGAAAGCCGGCAGGTTATTGATTGCAAAGGGGCCCCAGATCAGCCCGCTGCCGGCCGGGAAGAGCGTTCCGTCATGCGCATCGCCGTCGTCTGCGCCCCCTGCCGGCAGCGCCAAAATATCGACGGCATCGCATCCCTGCGGCAGGCTTTTCGGCTGCTGCAGCCCGTTCAGGTAGCGCTGCTTGCCGCCGGGATTCAGCCCGGTCACCCGCGGCTTATCCACGACCAGGTTGTCGAAGTAATGCGTCGTTGGAGAAGCAGTCTCGGTGTAGCCCATGATTCCGACCCTGCCGCTGGCAAGAAGGTTGTCCTCGCCGGTCCAGACCAGCGCGCCATTGATGTAGAATCGCAGCTGGCTGCCTTGCGCACTGGCCACCAGCACGTTCGTGGCGGCGCCGGTGAGAATGCGCGGCGACGCAGACCAGCCCTGCAATGCAACTGCAGATGCGCCATCCAAAATGAAAACCGCATACGAGCCGCCTGAAATCAGGCACAGGTAGCACTGCCCGGAAACACCCAGATTGAGGTTTGCCGATGCGCGCAGCACGACTCCTGCCGAATTATTGCTATTACCCACACGGCGAAGTGCTGCTTGCGCGGAACAGTCCGCCCAGGTCTGTGCCGCATAGACGGATGTCATAAAAACTGTGCTGTCGGTCTGGGCACGGTATTCACCGTCCACAACCGCCCAGGCAGAGGCCTGGTCAGGCTGCCAGCCCACGGCCGTCCCGGAGCTGAAATTCTCACTGTAATAACCGAAGAAAACATTGTTGAGCGTCAGATTGCGGCTGGCATGCACGTTGCCGATGGTCATGTGCTCGGTTCGCGGAGAACTGGCCGACACAGTGCCAAACGACAGTGCAAGATCGTTGGTCGGAGAAATTGAATCGAACACACGGATATTGCCGGTGATGGTGACCACCGTAACGGTGATTGCCTGCGACAGCGTCATGCCTGTCATCAAGTTGGAGAACACGACAGCGCCGGCATACGTTCCCGGCACGGTCAATGCATTCGTGTTCAAGGTCAGCGCAACCTCCTGTGCGCTAACCGGCGGCACGCTGCCGCAGCACGGCGTCACACTCAGCCAGGCCTGCGACCAGAGCGAGGTCCACGTCACGGCATGGCTCGACAGGTTGCTGAGCGTGCAGGTCCGGGCGGCGGGCGTAAAGAGCCCGCCCTCAAACCCGGACGACACAAATGCGCCGACTGGGGCGACAGCCAGCGGCTCGAGCACCGTCAGGTGCAGCGCACGGTTCTGCGCCCCCACGTCCGTGCGATTGGAGAACACGACGCTGTCGGCGTACGCCCCCGGCAGCAGGGTATTCGCCGTGGCATTGACCTGTACGGACGCATCAACCACCGCCCCGGCACCCAGAACGCCTCCTTGCGGCGAGAGGCTGATCCAGGCTGCCGAGCAAATCCCTGTCCAGGTCAGCGCCGACACCGCGCTGTTGGTCAGCCGGTATTGCCGGTTCGGCACAAAAGGCCCGCCGTAGTATCCGGATGCATCCAGGCCTCCTTCCGGGAAAACACCCGGGTTGCCCGCGGTGCTGCCGGATGTGGCAATCAGCACATCATCCACCTGCCACCACCACTCGTAATTGGCGTTCCAGTAGCGGAAACGAAAGGCCACATTGGTCTTTCCCGCTGCCTGCGCGCTGACGTTCAGCACGATGTTGGTGGGGCCGCGCACGTCCACGCCGGTGCGCCGCCAGATGTTCGACCATGCACCCGCTGCGCCGTTCGTGCGGATGTCCACATCGGCATACTCGGTGGAGTAATAATTGAAATCAGTCCGGAACTGCAGCATCACGTTCGTGGCGCCGGCATAGTTGAATGCCGGGGTGCGCAGTTCGGTGTCAACATTGATAGATCCCTCAAAATCACTGTCAATGATTGCAAACCCGCCGCTGCCGCCGGTCAGGTTGCCACGCGGTTTGGGGTCGTCGAAACGCCATTTGGCGCCGGCGCCGGCATTGTCGACGATCGTCCATCCTGCCGGCAGCCCGGCGCTGAAATCGTACAACCCGGCGCGCGTCACGGTCAGCGTCACGGGGCGCACCCAGATGGTGCCGCCGGTCAAATTGCTGAAGGTGACGCTGGCGCTGTAGTTCGTCGGCGCAAGGAAATCAGCCTGGTGGTTGATCGCCATGGTCACAACCGTGGCGGCGCCGGGAGCCAGCGTGCCGCCGGCCGGCGCAATGTCCAGCCAGACAACGGGGCAGGCGGCAGTCCAGGCGAGCGCCGACAGGG
>SESD01001833.1_pt1 | contig 11265 bp, 7 predicted proteins | sample 3171411 | NCBI WGS metagenome assembly SESD01 (sample SAMN06051880, study PRJNA518727) | freshwater metagenome | biome: subpolar coniferous forest; feature: holomictic lake; material: water; isolation source: holomictic Lake 442, 16.5 m depth | place: Canada: near Kenora, Ontario | collected...
GAAGTAGAGGTAGGGCGAGGGGTTGACGAACCGCTGTGCGCGGTAGAGTCCGACAATATCCTCTGGCGCTTCGCACACGAAACTCTGCGAGAGCACGGTCTGGATCACGTCGCCTTCGTAGATGTGGCGCTTGATGATCTCGACGTTGTCGCGATAGGTCTGCTCCGGGATAGTGGGTGTCGGGACGCACGCGCGCGGCGGCGCGCGGCCCGGCTGATCCGCAGGCGGCGGTGTGCGCAACGTGGCAAGCAGGCCGGCTACGCGGTGGCAGGTGGCGTCGTAAAGCGTGTCCGGGTCGTCGCCGGGCACTGCAAAGGCCATGGCTGCGAGTGTGAGCGTATGGCTGACGTTGTCAAACACCAGCAGGGCATCCGGGATCATGAATTCAGCCAGCGGTTCCTCCGCCGGCAGGCGGTTGGGGACGCGGGTTTCGAAAAATGAGACCATCTCGTAGGCCATGGTGCCAACAAGGCCGCCGCAAAAACGCGGCAGGCCGGGGATGGCGGCCAGCTTATAGCGTGCGAGCAGGGTGCGCAACACGGCCAGCGGATCGCCGTGGTGGGGCGTGCGGGTTTCCATGTTTTGTTCGCGCACCACGACCTCGTCGCGCAGTACGGTGACGCGGACACGCGCGGATACGCCCATGAAGCTGAAGCGCCCCCAGCGTTCGCCACCCTCGACGCTTTCGAAAAGGAAGAGGTTCTCCGCACTTGATTCAAAGCGCGCGAGCACCGAGACGGGCGTTTCCGAGTCCGCCAAAACGCGCACCGTCACAGGCACGACATTGGCCTGCTGCAACGCCTCGCGAAACTGCCGCCGGTCAGGAAACGAATTCAGGTACATAACGGCTCTCCCATCGCAGGCCCGGGAACACCTTTCCCGCCCGCATGTGTTTCTTTATACAGAAACAGAGGACGGAAAGCAAGACTAAAGTGGGTAAGGCTAAAGTGCAAAGGCTAAAGGCTAAAGTGAAAGGCAACTTTAGCCTTTAGCCTTTAGACTTCAGCCTTACCCCCGAAACGCCTTGTCCAGCACCGACGGCAACAGCGCATCCAGTTCCGACTCGGTCTCGGCCTGCAACTTCTTCAATTTATCCACCTCCGCCTGCAACGCATCCAGTTCCGCCACGATGCGGCGCTGGGTGGGGAGGGGAGGGACGGGAATGGTTGTCGAAAAGATATGTCCTTGGTTGATCTTCCAAATCCCGGAAGTTGTTTTTGCCTTCTCCTCAATGATGCACCGTGTTAATGAAGAATTCCATACTGCGACAAAGAATTCCGGCAATATCCGGTCTTTGGGCAATGCCACTTGGATGAACAAATCAGGAAATATGACGCCATCAGCATCGTCTTCGATTAACCCTGCGCACCCACAGAGATGCTTGCTTCCATTACCGCGAATCACGTACACATCCCCAATATGAACTTGAAACGGTTCAGACTCCGCACGTGTCATTGGAATCAATTTTGTTTCTTGCAAATCAATACGCCCATTTCGCATCGCAGATAAGGTCAGACATCGTGTTTCGGATGCGAGACCGTCAGGTTTTACAGACTTTCCATTGCGCAATCCGTTAACTCCCACCAATTCGGCGATTGTAATGTTGGAAACTTTTCCAAGTTGTGAAAGCAAAGATTGCGCAGATGAGAGGACTGCCGAAGTTTCTGCGGTTGCCTTCCGCCGCAACCTCCGCGCCTCCTCGATCTCCCCCGCCACCTCCTCGATCCGCGCCACCACGCGCCGCTGTTCGGCGAGCGGGGGGAGGGGGATTTCGTAGTTGAGCACATGCGAGGGACGAATTGCAGCGTAGTTTGTCGATCCTTGCGCTTCGACCTGTTCTCTGAATGCAGGCGTCCGAGTGTAGAAATCGAGAAAACAGCGATTGATGTTCGTTTCGTCAATGGCAAAGAGGAAATAGTGGCTGCTGACAATTGAACCGTCGAGTGCGTCAGGCACAATGCCAAAACCGCCGACCTTGGCGTCAATCTCGGCCACAAGAAATTCGCCCTTCCGGCACACTTGCTGCGACTTTGTCTTGATCAATGCGCCTGGCACTTCGTCGCGCAAGACAATGCCTTTTGCATGTAGTTGAACGCGAGGGCGCCTGTAGGTCGTGAGGTCATCGATTGTGATGAACTCCTTCCGATGCCGGAGCACCTCCCCCAACTTCACCTTTGGCCATTTTTCAGTCATTTTCTTCTCTCTGACGTAGGGCGTCCGCTGCGAGGCCGCCGGATGTCGGGCGCGTAGCGCCCGACCTGCTTTTGTTACGATGGGGGTTGACTTTTGGGGCGATTCTGGCATCCTACATATCAGCACGAGGGATGAAAGTCGGCCCCAAGCCGTGTGAACGGGTCATTTAGGTGATTCGCTCCTATATCCCTCGGCCTCTTTCAAAGCCGCTGTTGTCAGCGGCTTTTTGTTTGTGTAAAAGGATGTGGTCGCCAGCTTCATCGACGAAGTAGCGCTTGACGCCCTCTATGATGGCTTCTTTCATTGTATCCGTAGGGCGGCCGCTACGAGGCCGCCGGATGTCGGGCTCGTAGCGCCCGACCTACTGGCCTTTCAACATGACTTGGATTTTTCCCATGATCTCCGCAATGCGCTGTTCCTTTGCCAGGATGCTTGCAGCCAACTCCTCCGGTGGCAGGTGGGTGATGTCGTCCTTGGCGCTGGGGTTCTTGCGGTCGAGGTTGCAGTTGTTGGCCAGGAGGTCGGCAGCGGAGACTTTCCAGGCGTTGTCGCCGGCCTTGCGCTTGTGCCACCACTTTATGAGCGGTGCGAAATCCTCGAACTGGATCGGCGCGGTCTTTGTGTAGTTCTTCCGCCCCTCGGGCAGGGGTTGCTCGTAGTACCAGACGTCCTTGGTCGGACCAGAGCGGTCGAAAAAGAGCAGGTTTGTGGGGATGCTGGTGTAGGGGGCAAACACGCCGTTGGGCAGGCGTACGATGGTGTGCAGGTTGAAGTCACGCAGCAGCTCTTCCTTGATCCGGGCGCAGACGCCATCGCCGAAGAGGGTGCCGTTGGGGACGACCACGGCGGCGCGGGCGCAGGACGCGGCGGACACGGAGGTCCGCCCTCCATTCATTTCCCGGGCGTTGGATGGTGAACTGGAGGGCCCGCCTCCGTGCGGGCCGGTTCCGCGCCGGAGTTTGCGCATGATCAGTTGCAGGAAGAGCATCGCCGTTTCGGCGGTTTGCTTGTCCTCCGGGAAGTTGGCCTGAACGCCTTTCTCCTCTTCGCCGCCAAATGGCGGGTTGGTGAGGATCACGTCCACGCGCTCCTTCTCGCCGATCTCGGTGAGCTTGAAGCGCAGGGCATTGCCGGGATCGATCTGCGGCGCGTCGAGTCCATGCAGCAGCAGGTTCATCTGGCAAAGCAGGTACGGCAGAGGCTTGGCCTCGCATCCGAGCAGGGACTTTTCCTGGAGAATCTTACGATCCGCCACGGTACTGACCTGCTCAGAAAGGTGTTTGTACGCCTCGACCAGGAACCCGCCGGTGCCGCTGGCCGGGTCGAGCACGGTTTCGCCCAGGCGCGGGTCAGTCACGGTGACCATGAACCGCACGACCGCGCGCGGCGTGTAGAACTCGCCCGAGTCGCCGGCTGCGTCGCGCATCTCGCGCAGGAGGCTTTCGTAGAGCGACCCGAGCGTGTGCAACTCCTCGCTGGAGGTAAAGTGGATGGCCGCGACCTTGTTCAAGATATCGCGCAGCAGATAGCCGCTCTTCATGCGGTTATCCACGCCGCGGAAGACGGTGGAGATCACGTCCCGCCGGTCATCGCCATTGGCATTGGTCAACTTGCGCAGGTAGGCAAAGAGCCCGGCACCGCGCTTCCCATCCGGCCGCACGCATTCGTCCTGATTGATAAACGCCAGCAGTTCGTCCCCGGTGATCCCATCCGGCTTTGCCGCCCAATCCCGCCACCTATACGGTGCCTCCACGGCCGGGCGAAACTTGCGTCCCGCCAGCTTCGCCTCATCCTCGCGCTGTGCCTCCAGATCGTCCAGAAACTTGAGGAACATGATCCAGGTTAGCAGAGGCAGGCGGTCCAGGTCCCCATTCAGCCCCTTGTCCTTGCGCATAATGTCGCGGGCGGACTTGAGCAAGGAACCGAGAGACTGTGTGGTTGTGGCTGAGGGTGTGGGTTTCATAAGTTTGTAAGGCTAAAGTCTGAAGGCTAAAGGCTAAAGCGAATGGCAACATCAGTAAGGCTAAAGTGCAAAGGCCAAAGGCTAAAGTGAACGGCCACTTTAGCCTTCAGCCTTTAGACTTTAGCCTTACTCTTAGCTTTCTTATCAATGGTTGTGAAGATTGCGATCAACTGTCTTGTCTCGTCCAGCACGCCAGACATCTTCGCAACCGGCACCAGGCCGCTTTCGACAAGTAGTTCAAGCCAATATTCGGTCTCGTCGATCTCCCGCAGACAGTCGCCAATCTTGGCAATGAACTCAGCCTTCGACCGTCCGCGCGAGGCCTCGCGATAATTAGCGCCCACGGAAGTGCCCGACCTGACGACTTGCTTGCCAAGAATGCTCGCCACCGTATCGCGTTTCGGCAACTCCGTATACATCCGAATCACCATGAGGGCAAAGAGTTTCGTCCGCTGTCGCAGGTCGTTCATTAGCTTTCTCCTATTGCTTGGTATCATCTCTTCAGTTACAAAGGCTGAAGGCTAAAGGCTAAAGCGAAAGGTAACTTTAGCCTTTAGTCTTTGCTCTTTAACCTTACCGAACGGTTGCAATTAACTGCCCAGTCGGTAAAGCTTCGCTGCGCGGCAATGGTATCCCGACACTTTGTCGGAATACTTGTCGGGATAGTCAACTGCAGGGACCTTTTTGCCGTCCTCTCGACCATCATGGATAAAATTGCGTATGACATTTCTGTTTTGCTCGACTTCTCGGTAAGGCTAAAGTCTAAAGGCTGAAGGCTAAAGTTGCCGTTCACTTTAGCCTTTAGCCTTCAGACTTCAGCCTTGCCTCTCATGCGATGTGCCTGAGAATGGCGTCTAGTTCCGCACAAGCGGTGCGGCGCGTTTGCAGGAAATCCTTCGAAAATGGTTTCTGATAGGCCGAAGGCTCGGTTTTGTGTCGTGCTTCCACGTAGGTTTCATACCATACGCGCTTGCATTGTTCCACGGAAGAATTGACAGAGATGCCGGCGTGCGCGACGATCCGCAGCAGCAGGCCCTCCAGGCACGGTTTGGCTGGGATGAATTCCAAACGCGTACGGTCAAACTTGCGTGGCAGGTGTTTCGGCCAGGGGCGGTCTGTGTCCATCAATATCAGGCACGTGTCGTATTCGCGTTGCCGTAACAATTTGCGTGCCGTGGCAATGACAATCTCGGGCGCGCCGCCATGCGCGTTTTCCACCCGCGCGGCCACCGGACCGGCGCGGTCTTGGAACAACCCCACGATGTGACGCAGAAACGCCCATTCTGTCGGCCCTTCGCCAACCAGCAGCACGGTGCGTTTCTGTTGGCAACGCAGGGCATGCTTATATGGAATTGGCGTCATGCGGGTTTCCGGTCAGATATTCGGCACAGCACCGTAGGCGCCGGACATGTACTTGGCGTACAGGTCCACGTCGCGCCGCACGCCCTTGATTTCGTCCAGACGGCAGACATGACTCCGGCACCGCTCGTCCTTATCCACCAGCAGCACCTGCGTTTTGTCGAGTTTTCGCAGGACTTCGATGGAGTGCGTGCTGAAGAGCAATTGCGCGTTTTTCGGATTGGTTTCAGGGTCGAGGAACAGGTCGAGGATCGGAGAGATCATCTGCGGATGCAGGTCCACCTCGAACTCGTCAATCACGGCCAGACCGCCGGTGCGTAAGACGGGCAGCAGTTTATGCAGTAGGACAAACGAGTTCTGCGTGCCGCTGGACTCTTCCATCAGGGCGAGGCGGTATTCGTGTCCATCCACCTTGTGCAGTCCATACGGCACGAACAAGACGCCAGGTTCGCCTTTGTCGGATGATTTGTATTTTTCTTCCTGGATGGCGATGCCGCTTAGGCCGAAATCAAGTTTTCCGGTCAGTAACCGTTCGGCATCAGCTTTGTAATCGGGATGCTTGTGGAAAAACTTCGCGGCTGCCAGGAGGTGCCCCAAATGCTCGGCGGACCGGTGCGGATCGCGACCCCAGCGGTCCACATTTGTTTGCATGTCGTCAAGATAGTCGAACACCGGCTGCAAAGCCTTGTTTTCCGTCTGGTGCAGCACGGAGAGGAGCGAACAGTTGTCGCGCACGAGCGTCTTGACGGCGTCAACATCGAACGCCAGGTTTTGCTCCCGGATATCCACCGACTTTGTGGTGGCATTCCACTCGCGACGAAATAGATAACCGAAATTCCGATCGGTCTTTCGTTCCAGAATTTCCCGCGTCACCTGGTCGCCGACGATCTCTACTTCGTACTGGTAGACGCCGCCATTGATCTCGAATACCAGACGAAAGGACATGGCTGTTTGCGGGTCTTTCGCGAACGCGAACCGGTCAACGGGGAGCGTTTCCTTTGGATCCAGCATGCGAAATGACATCAGCATAAACCACTTGAGAAACGAGAGCCCTTTCAGGAGGTTTGTTTTGCCGCTGGCGTTTGGACCGATCGCAGTCAACATCCGGCTCAGGCGCTGGCCGGACGGTGCGACAAGGAACAGCGAGTTGTCCGGCGCGTGTTGTCCCACGCAGAACGACACGGTCACTTCATCGGCAAACGAGTAGAAGTTCTTCAGTTTGAATTCATGCAACATGGCGGAATACCTCATAGCACGGCAAAACCCCCGTACCGCCGCCTATAATACGGGCGCTAAAGACGGGTTTCAACAGAAAAATGTTAAAACTCGCAATTTGTCTGGTATTGGATGGCGGCGGGCGGCAGCAAGTAGCCCCAGCCCGCCCCGGGCCGAGGGCGGAGTTTGGCATTGGGTTTGCGCTTTGCGTGCGCTGGGCTCGAGGGCGAGCCCGCGCTACTGGCCGCAACCGCCCGCCGCCATCCCATAACTGACCCATTACTAAAATGCTAAATTTCTGGTAGGTCGTCTTTGGGGTAAGGCTAAAGTTGCCGTTCACTTCAGCCTTCAGACTTTAGCCTTGCCACACACTCACGCCGCATACAGCAGCGCCTGTAGTTGATTCACTGCTTCCCGTAACTTCTCCGCCCCTCCGAACTTTCCAATGATGTCGTTGATCGTCCCGTGTTGCGAAAGCGGCGGTACCTTGAGCACATCCGGCAGGAGGAACTGGGCGTCGCCGTGTTCGGCGTACTTTTCCAGCAACTCCTCCAGCACCTGCCGCGCTTCGGGACCGAACTTGGTGAAAAAGTCGGGGCGGGATTGCTTTAACTGCTGGGCGCGTTCGCGGCGGGTGCGGAGTGGGGCGTTGTAGGCGAGGTGGCAGAGGAGATCGAACGGATCGGCGTCCGGCTGTTTGGCTGCGGCTGCCAACTCCTCAAACCCGATGCCGCGTTCTTCCAGACGCCGAATCAGCTCGGAGCGTTTTTGCGGGTCTGACCATTGCGCACGTAACTCGGGCGAGGTCGGGCAGAGGGAACGGACTTTGTCAGCCGCATATTCCGTGTACCGCACCACGCGCAACTGTTTGCCATCCGGGTCCAGTTCATAAACCAGATGCGCGGCAATCTGCACCTGCCCACCATCGAAGTAGAATTTGCGCGGATTCGCCTGCGGCGCCTCCGCACAAATTCTTTCTTCGGTGGTGTATTCGTTTTCGGGATCGGGTGGCGGTTCCTGAATGGAATCGGATTTGTGGTTGGCGGCATCCAGTTGTTCCTCTGTAATGCGCGCTGGGTCGCCGTCGAAGTCGGGGTCGGCGAAGAGGCGCGTGGCAGAGCCGGTGTAGTCGAGGATGTTGAACCAGAGTTTGCCGTAGTCGTCGCGCACACGGGTGCCGCGACCGATGATCTGCTTGAATTCGCTCATGCTGCCGACCACACGGGCCAGAACAATGTTCTTGCAGGTGGGGGCGTCAATGCCGGTGGTGAGCAGTTGGGATGTGGTGAGAATGGTCGGCGTGCGGGTTTCCACGTCCTGAAAGCGACTGAGGTGCCCGCGGCCGATGTCGCCTTCGTCAGAGGTGACACGGCAGACGTAGTCCGGGGATTGGCGTACCAGGTCGGTATTGAGGTTGGAGAGCGCGGTGAGCATTTCGGAGGCGTGTTCCTGGTCCACGCAGAAGACGATGGTCTTGGCAAAGCGGTCCGTGGACTTGAGGAAATTCGTGAGGTGGCGGGCGATGGCCTCGGTGCGGGCGCGCAGGGCTACGGCGCGTTCGAAATCCTTGGTCTGGTATTCGTCGTCCGGGATGGGGCGTCCGTAGCGGTCGAGGTCGGCCTTGCTTGGGCGCCAGCCGGCGGCGTCCCATTCGGTGACGATGCGGTGAACACGGTACGGGGCAAGGAAGCCGTCTTCGATCCCTTGGCGCAGTGAGTATTCGTAGAGCGGGTTGCCGAAGTAGAGATAGGTGTCGCGGTTGTCGTCGCGCAGCGGGGTGGCGGTCATTCCGAGCTGCACGGCGGGCTTGAAGTGGTCGAGGATGATGCGCCAGGCGGAGTCGTCGCGGGCGGAGCCGCGGTGGCATTCGTCCACGATGACGAGGTCGAAGAAATCCGGGGCAAAGGCGCGGAAGAGCCCTTCGCGGCGTTCGTCCTCGGCCATGGCCTGGTAGATGCCGAAATACATTTCGCGGCTATGCACGATTTTGCCGGACTCGATCTTGGTGCGGGCGTCGCCGAAGGCGGCGAAGATGCCGTCCTTGGGCTGGTCTACGAGGATATTGCGGTCCGCCAGGTAGAGGATGCGCGGCCGGCGGTTCCCCTTGGATCCGGCGCGGTTCCAGCGGGCGTTCCAGAGCTTCCAGCAGATCTGAAAAGCGACAAGGGTTTTGCCTGTGCCTGTGGCCATGGTGAGCAGGAGGCGGTCGCGTCCGCCTTGCAGGATGGCTTCCACGGTTCGATTGATGGCGATTTGCTGGTAGTAGCGTTCGCATTTGCCGAGCTGGTAGTTGGACGGGGTGAGGAGGCGGTCGGCGACGACGGGAGAGGTGATGCCGCGGCCGGCCTGGTAGCGTTGCCAAAGGGCTGCAGGCGTGGGGTAGGCGGTGAGGCGGGTGGTGCGGCCGGTGAAGTAGTCAAACTCAAGGATTTCGGCGCCATTAGTGGCATAGGCGAACATGAGGCCGAGGCGTTCGGCGTAAAGCTTGGCCTGTTGCAGGCCGTCGGCGGCGGATTTGTACGCGGCCTTGGCCTCGACCACGGCCAGGAGAAAATTGCGGCGGAAGAAGAGGAGGTAGTCGGCGCGCAGCGGTGGTTTACGGATGAAACGCTGGCCCACGGGGACGATGCGGCCATCGGTGATGCTGCGCTGCTCGGCAATGGCATGCGGTTCCGTGTCCCAGCCCGCGGCTTGCAGCAGCGGTGTCACGGAAGTGCGGCAGGTGTCAGCTTCGGTTGGCATGGATGAAATCGAGGCAAAGGATGTTGCAGGTAAACGTACCACGGTCGGGAATGAGGAGCAAGGAGAAGCTGGTAAGGCAGCAAGGCTAAAGTCTGAAGGCTAAAGGCTAAAGTGAACGGCAACTTTAGCCTTCAGCCTTTAGCCTTTAGACTTCAGCCTTCAGCCTTACCCAGCAGCACCTCGACCTGGATGCGGCGGGCGAGGGGGATGAGCCAGTCGCGGAAGACACCTGCCACGGTGTCGGCGAAGGTGATGGACAGATCCTGGGGCGGGAGTTCGCGCGCGGCGGTGACGGCGCGGGCAATGACCTGTTCTTCCACGTCGCGCTGGGTGATGGCGCTTTCCAGCGCCACAGCGTCGCGGGCTTCCACCAGTGCACAGAAGCGCGGGTGCTGGCCTGCAGCCTTGGCCCGGGCGATTTCACGGGCCACGCGCAGGCGATTGCGCACGGCCTCCAGCAGCACCGCGTCGGCGGCTTCACAGGCGGCGGTTTCGCTGGCGGCAGCCGGACGCGTACAGATCTTCCTGGCGACCAGCTGCGCATATTCCGCGCGTATGGCGGGCGTGATCAGGTCCGATGCGTCGCTGGAGCTCGCAGGCGCGCGCGCGCCGGACCGGCTGCGCACCGCCAGCGCCGCCACAATCTCACGGTCAATGGCTGCCACCTGATCTCGCAATTCGTTAAGGCGTGTGTTCAAGTTAAATTCCAATGCGCCCTCTGTACTACTACTCGTCAAAAACGTGTTTTTCAAACAAGTTGTTTGAACAGGAGGCAACGGAGATAACAGAGTGAGGCAACCCTCCGTTCTCTCTGTTGCCTCCTGTTCAAACTCGATTGGGTTGCGGGCTCGCGCCCGCGCTGGGTCCTTTCCGTGTTGCGCGATAACTAGACACGTCGTTTCTTCCCATTCCCCAACCCATAGCAGGCGTAGGAGCTGATTACGCGGCAGACTTGCGTCTGGCGGGTCAGGGCCTGCAGCGTGCGCAGCAGTGCCGGCTTTCTGGCATCGGCGGCTACTTCAACAAAAAAGCCGTAATCCCAGGCGCGCCCGGCGATCGGGCGGCTTTGGATAAAGGTCAGGTTCATGCCGAAGCGGTCGAACGGCTTCAGCGCAGCCAGCAGCGAGCCCGGGCGGTTATGCAGAATCAGGTAGAGAAGCGTGCGTGTTCTGGGGCGCACGGCAGCCTTGCGCTTAGGGATGGTGGCATGCGGACGGTTGGGCGGGGTCAACAGCAGGAACCTCGTGGCATTGTGGGCCCTGTCCTGAACGTCACTGGCTAGCAACCGGAGGTGATGAATGTCAATGGCGGCCTGGCCGGCAATGGCGGCGGCGTGGCGCTCGGTGGCGGCCCGGCGCGCCGCTTCGGCCGTGCTGGCCAATGGGACGAGGTCCGCGTGTGGCAGGTGTTGGCGCAGCCACTGCTCGCACTGGCCCAGCACCTGCGGGTGGCTGTAGACCGTGCGAATGGCGGCGAGGGAGGTAACGGCTGCGCGGGCAGCCAGATGGTTGCGGATGGGGATGTCGAACGCTTCCTGCACCGCGATGTCCGTGCGCTGCGCCAACAGGTCCAGCACCTGTGTCACCGGCCCTTCGACGGAGTTCTCGACCGGCAGCAGGATGGCATCCACAGTCGCCAGGGCGTCCAGCGCCTCCCGGAACGAACGGCAGGGGTGGGGGGTAAAGCACGGACCAAAGCGGCGCAGGCAGGCTTCGTGCGAATGGGTCCCTTCCGGTCCGAGAAAGGCCACCGTGAGTTGCGTCTTTGGCGGTTTGCTCATTTGCCGGTGATTA
>SESD01001834.1_pt1 | contig 11253 bp, 9 predicted proteins | sample 3171411 | NCBI WGS metagenome assembly SESD01 (sample SAMN06051880, study PRJNA518727) | freshwater metagenome | biome: subpolar coniferous forest; feature: holomictic lake; material: water; isolation source: holomictic Lake 442, 16.5 m depth | place: Canada: near Kenora, Ontario | collected...
GGGACGGCTTTCGGAGCCACCGGTAGATCAGGATTTGAGACCGCCAGACGTGTTTCCGGCACCGTCTCCTGCGGGCGAAAGACGTTCTTTTCCGGCTGAGAACTGCCGTTTCCGCTCGGTGGCTCCGGCTTGTCGGGATGACCTGCGGAGGCGATCGACTGGTCAGGCGGTGTTGATTTTGTAACTGTTTCATGTGCAACAGGATACGATTTTATAGCCGTCGCGGTGTTGACTTGTTTCCCGACTGTTCCCTGATTGCCGGCAACCTGGGTTCCCATGCGGCCAGGGAAGTGCGGTACAACCAGCGCCACAATCAGCGCCGCAGCAGCAGCGGCGACCGGAATCCAAAGCCAGGAAGGGCGCCAATAAATCGTCTTTGCCCGGGGAAGGTCAGCCACATCGATCACAGCGTCTGTTTCCATCGACTCAGAAGGCACGGCCGGGGCGTTTTTCAGCAGATACCGCAACTGGCATTCAAAGGCGGACTCTTTCAAAAGCTCCAGGCGCAAGGCAGGGCTGGAGCGCAGGCGTCCTTCAAGCACGGCAAACTCTTCCGGCGAAGCGATGCCTTCGAGATATTTCTCAATCAAGTTGTTATCGGACGTCTTCATGGTTGCCGCCGTACGCCAACTTCAGGCTGGACTGCTGGAAATTCCTCTTGCATACGCTGGTCAATGCATTCCTTCAGCGCGCGCCGCGCCCGAACCAGGGTCATCTCAATCGCCGCGACATTTCGTCCCATCCGGATGGCGACTTCGGCGATCTTCATTTCCTGCAAATACTTCAGTTCCATGATCTTACGACAAGATTGTGTGAGCCTTCCCAGACACTCATGCAGAAACGACAACCGTACGTCGATCTCGTCTGCATGCTCTTCCGCCGTGGCTGCCAGAAGGTCCAGAACCTCACTGGACGGAATCTCGCGGTTACGCCCTTTTTCCTGCCTCCACTTTCGAATCTGCATCCGCGCCACACCCAGCGCCCAGGGGCGAAACGGGCGGTTGTTGTCGTATTGATCCAGTTTGACCATGAGCGTCCGCCAGACATCCTGCAGCACATCATCGGCATCGGCATAACTGCGGGTTGCGGCATATACATAGGCGCGCAAAACAGCATCTTCCTCTACAAAATGCTTCAGCAGCCGTTCTGTGTCAGTTCTCTGCATATCCACACTATATCCACAACCGCAGGCAAAACCCAACATCCGTGTTGTTTCCGTTGACAGACAAAGCCGAGTTGCGGACACTGACACGGACCACAGAAGAATTTCTGTCCGCGGCCGACTTCCCGGCCAAAGCAACCAGAAATTGACTCTGTGCTCTCTTTCTTTACTCTGTGACCTCTGTGTCCTTCCACTTGGATGCTCAAAAATAAACGCAAGACATGTGTTAGCCTCTTACCTCTTCCCTCTTCCCTATTCCCTCTTCCCATGAAGATCCTACAGAAATACGTCCTCCGCGAGTTCCTTCTGCCATTCACCTACTGTTTTTGCACTTTTTACGGGCTCTACGTGCTCTGCACGCTCTTTTCGACCTTTAAAAAAATCACGGAGGCGCATCCGCCGGCGTGGTTTGTGGTCCGCTACCTGGTTGACTACATGTCGCCCTATGTCGTCTGGCTGCTCCCGGCCTCCCTGATGCTGGCCGCGCTGTACACCATGTGGCGCTTCTGTCATCACAGCGAAATCATTGCCATGCGCGCCAACGGGCTGAGCTACGCCACGGTGGTCGCGCCCATTCTGGGCGTGGCGGCTGTCGCGGCGGTCCTGTGCCTGCTCAACCAGGAGTTCTACGCCCCGCAGGGGCGCGAGTTTGCACGCCGCGCCGAGGCGGCCGACTTCCGCTATGCCGTCGAACCCAAAACAAACCAGGCCGGTAACCTTCCCCCGGCTATCCGGTCGGTCGACTACTATAACTATGCGGCGCGGCGCTACTGGCACGTCAACAGCATGAATCTGGACGCCCCGCGTATCCTGGAAGGCGTGCGGATCACGATCGAGCGGCCGGACGGACGCAAGATCGTGGACATTTCCTGCCAGCGCGCCGAGTTTCTCGACGGGCTCTGGTGGCTCTACTCGCCCCAGTACCGGTACTTCAACGAAAATGGAAACCTGATCAATCCGCCGGCCAATCCGCTGCTGAGCCTGACCGTGCGCCCCATGCCGCACTTCAACGAGATGCCGCGCGACTTCGTAATCGAGGGCAAGGATTGGGACTACCTGTCGCTGCGCGACATGCTCGCGTGGGTCAAGGCACACCCCCAGACCGACGCCCCCGGAAAGGTGTACGACATCCACGCGCGCCTGGCCATGCCGTGGGCCTGCATCGTGATCACGCTTTTCGCCATCCCGGCAGGTGTCGCCTCCGGCCGCCAGAGCGTCTTCAAGGGCGTTCTGCTGGCCATTGCGCTCTTCTTTGCCTTCTACATGGCCAGCATGGGGTGCGCGCTGCTGGCCAAGAACAAGGATGTCCAGCTGACCCCCTGGATTGCCGCCTGGCTGCCGAACATCACCTTCCTGGGCGCCGGGCTGGGGTTGTTTGCGAGGTTGCGGTAGACGGAGGAGCCACCATGTCCATCATCCGCGAACTTCTGGCGCTCGCCGTCGAGACCGGCGCCTCCGACGTGCACATCAAGGCGCAGCAGAAGGCCTACTTCCGCATCAACAGCATGCTGCAGCCCGCGTCCGAGGACCCCTACTCCGCCGAGGCGGTGCGCGCCATCGCGGAGAACATCGTGCCGGCGCATGCTGTCGCCAAGCTGGCGCAGACGCACGAGGCGGACTTCTCGCTCCACGAGCCGGGCGTCGGCCGTTTCCGCGTCAACGTCTTCTACGGCAAGGGCGAGCCGGCGATCGCCCTGCGGCACGTGAAAGCGCGCATCCCGTCGCTCGAAGACCTCAACCTGCCGGAGGCGCTCAGCGCGCTGATTGACGCGCCGCGCGGCATTGTGATCCTTTCCGGCGCCACCGGGTCAGGCAAGTCCAGCACGCTCGCGGCCATCATTGGCGGCATCAACCGCAAGTATGATCGCCGCATCATCACGGTCGAAGACCCGATCGAGTTCACGTTCGAGGATGATCGCAGCATCATCACGCAGCGCGAAGTCGGCCTCGACACAGCCTCCTTCGGCGAAGCGCTGCGGCAGGTGCTGCGGCAGGACCCGGACATCATCCTGATCGGCGAGGTTCGCGATGCCGAGACGCTGCGCATCGCGCTGCTGGCCTCGGAAACCGGGCACCTGGTCTTCACCACGCTGCATGCCTCCAGCGCGGCCCAGGCCGTGCCCCGGCTGCTGGACGAGTTCCCGAAAAGCGAGCGCGACCAGTCGCGCCAGGCGCTGGCCGGAAACCTTCATGCCATCATCTGCCAGCGCCTGATCCCGGATGTGGACGGCGTGGTCATCCCGGCGGTGGAGATCCTCTTCAACACGCCGACGGTCAGGAAGATCCTGATGCGCGACCAGCTCGACGTCCTACCGGCCGCCATCGAAACCGGCAACGAGGACGGCATGCAGACCTTTGACCAGTCGATCTACAAGCTAATCAAGGAAGGGCGCGTCACGGAGGCGGACGGCATGGAGTACGCCTCCAACCCGGACAAGCTGCGCATGCACCTGCAGGGCATCATCCTCGACGACTCCCGCCGCATCCTCTCCTCGCTGGGCTAGCAGCTTGTCGGACGTAGCCTCAGTTCTTCACAAACTTTGTGCCGACAAAGCTGCTAGTTTGGATAAGTCAGGGACGGCCCTAGGGGATAAGTCAGGGACGGCCCTAGACTTTAGACTTTAGACTTTAGCAGTTTCCGCACCGCATCGACGCGAGCCCGCAGGGCGGGGTCGTTGGCCATCGCTGCCCGCAGCTTCCGGCGTTGCTTGCCGACCGCATGCTCGCTCATGGTTCCCAGGACGCGCGCCACCTCGCGCTGCCGCAAGAGCCCATCCGTACACGCCAGCTCATAGAACACGCCGCGTGCAGCACCCACCCGTCGGCGAGTCGTGTGCAGCGCATCGACCCCAACCCCGAATACTTCTGCCACCGCGCGTGCCACGTGCTCGATCGGCACAGGTGCCGGCGCAGGCACATCAAAGTCCGCACGGGATGCCCAGCGCGGCGCCTGCCCGTTCACCCACTCGTCCACTTCCGCACGAAAAGCAGCATCCCCGATGGCATACCGGCTAGACTTCATCGCAACATCCAGCACATCATCGGGCGTGTGCAACACCTGCCGCAGGTACCGGGCATATGCTTTCCCGGCCCATTTTCCGCCACGCGCGTCGAGCAACCGCAACCACCGGCGATCCGCCGGAACATCTCCACCGTGACCAGCCAGATATCCGCCCAAACTGCTCCACCGATACGCTTGCGCCACTTTCCATTTCTGACCATCCGGCCACGCCTCCATGTCATGGCCATGCACGGGATTTAAATGGATATAGCGCGTCAGACGCAGAGCATAATCATCCCCCGCCACCAGCGAAGCCTTATACCTCCCCTGAAAACAGTGCCCCGGCCGGTTGTGCTTGTACCGGAAGTACATCGCATAGGCCGTTGTCAAACGCCCCATGAACCGGTCCAGATTCCCTGCCGGCGTTTCGACAAAGAGATGGACGTGTGTCGGCATTAAGCAGTATGCGTAGAGCACCACGCCATCCCATTCGAGGGCCTCACCCGGCTGCTCCAGAAAACGACCGTAATCTTCGGCGCAAAAAAATATCCGCTGCCGCCCGTTGCCTCGGTTCACAACGTGGTACTTCGCCCCGGGAAACAATTTGCGCGCTGCTCTTGGCATGACATCGACACCGTACCAAACACGCTGCCCGCTGTTAAGTCTAGTTTCTAGGGCCGTCCCTGATGCCACCAACTGACTCCAGCCCGTCCCTGACTCCAGCCCGTCCCTGACTCCAGGCGTGACGGATGGCGTAGCCGCAGACGGCGAATGCCGTGACCACGTTCAGGGAGTTTTTGGCGCCATAGACGGGAATGCGCGTCACGCCATCCACCTGCCGCAGCGTGTCGGGGTCGAGGCCGAACCGCTCGTTGCCGAGCACCAGCGCGCAGGGGAAGGTCCACGGGTAATCCGCGGGTGCCGGCGCGTCGCGCACAGTCTCCAGCGCCACCCGCGCTACGCCCTCGTCGCGCAGCGCCTCCAGCGCGTCGCTCACGCGCGGCCACACCTGCCACGGCACCAGCTTCTCCGCACCCATGGCGGCCTGCGCCACCTGCGGCTGCAACGGATCCGCCGTATAGCCGCACAGCCAGATCCGCGACACACCCAGGCATTCCGCCGTGCGAAAGATTCCGCCCAGGTTGAAGGCGGATCGCAAGCAGTCCACCACGACGGTCAACGGCAGCGGCGCGCCGGAAACCGCGGCAGCCGCGGGTGCGTCGGATTCCAGGATATCCACATCGGTCACCCGCCGACGGGCGGCCGCGCGTTCGACCGGTACGATCACCGCGCCAAGCCGGCGCCGGTCCATGGCCGGGGCCAGCATCCCGGCGAGTTTGTGCAGGTGTGGCAGGTGGTCCTGCCGCGCCAGCCAGTTGCGGCAGGCCAGGATCGCGCGCTGCCGCGCCACCGGGTCGTCCCACGCCGCATCAATGGCCTGCACCAGCTGCAGGGCCACCTGCCAAGCGCGGGATTCTGTGACCGGCTTGACCACGGGCTATTCTCCACGGCCTCACGCCGCCTTGCGTTTCTTCCAGTTGCGCACAATCTGCAGGATTTCGCGCACATAGGCGCATTCGCAATGCGCCAGGCAGGGCCGCAGTTCGCCGCGGTGCGTACAATACCCCGGGCAGCCGGCCCCTCCGGTGGCGCGCTCTTGAAAAACCGGGCCCCTGTACAGGTCCCGAAAGGCCTCCACGGCCAGCGCCAGCGTCGTATGGCAGGAGTGGTTGAACAGCAGCAGGCCGGTCTGTAAATCCTGAAAATGGACCTGGTACCCGACCAGCTCAATGTCCGGATCAGACAGGAAATCCTCGCGCGTGCGCCACACCGCGTCGCAGCTGGTGCAGCGCTTGAAGGACTCCCTGTCTGCGGCGCTCGTCATTTTACCACAGTGCCGGGCTGGGCACCGGCGTCGGGCGCGACCACGAAAACAGCACCGTCGGCATTGGTGGCTGCCAGGACCATCCCTTCGGACACGCCAAAGCGCATCTTGCGCGGCGCCAGGTTAGCGGCGACCACCACGCAGCGATTGACCAGCGCAGCCGGATCCGGATAGGACTTGCGGATGCCGGCAAACACCTGCCGCGGCGGCTTGCCGTCCGCCAGGTCCACCATCAGCTTGAGCAGCTTATCCGCCCCTTCCACCAGCTCCGCCGTCACAATCTTGCCAACGCGCAGCTCCACCTTGGAAAAGGTGTCGTAGTCGATGAACGTCTTGGCGGCGCCTTCGGCGGGCGCGGGTGCGGCAGCCGGAGACACAGCCGGACGGCTAGGCTGTTGCACCGTCTGACTGGCCGCCTGTCCAACCGCCGGACTGACGTCTGACTTCTGACCGCTGACTTCTGCCTTCTGACCTGCTGCTCCCGGAACACTGGCTTCGACCATCTGATCCACCTGTTCTTTCTCGATGCGCGTGGCAAGGTACTCGTAAGCCCCCACCGGTTTGTTTGTGAACACCGTTGTGACGTCGCCCCAGCCATACGGGGGCTCGCCGAACAACTTCTCGACCTGTACCGCATAGGACGGCAGGATCGGCTTGAGATAGATCGCCAGCACGCGAAACATATTGAGCGTTGAAGTCAGCACCGCGCGAGCAGCCTCGGGGTCCGACTTAACCAGCGCCCACGGCGCCCGGCTGTCAAAGTACTGGTTGGCGCGGTCGGCCAGGTCGCGCACCTCCACCATCACGCGGCAGAAGTCGCGTGCTTCGTACGCCGCGGCCACCGCCTCGGCGCGCCCCTGCGCCAGGGCGAGCAGGTCGCGCCCGGCCGGGTCCGGTTCGCCGGTCCGGCCGCCCAGGTTCTTGTGGAGCATCTGCGCGCCGCGTGAGGCCAGGTTCGTAATCTTGCCCACCAGGTCGGAGTTCACGCGCCCGACGAAATCCTCCAGGTTGAGGTCCAGGTCGTCGGTCGTGCCGTTGAGTTTGCAGGCGTAATAGAAACGCAGACACTGCGGCGGCAGATGGTTCAGGTAGGTCCGGGCGCTGATGAACGTCCCCTTGGACTTGCTCATCTTCTCGCCGTTGACCGTGAGAAACCCGTGCACGAACACCTGGTTCGGGCCGAGGAACCCCGCGTTGTGCAGCAGCACCGGCCAGAACAGGCAGTGAAACCGCACGATGTCCTTACCGATGAAGTGGTAGCGCTCGGTCTCCGGGTTCTGCCACCAGGCCTCGAACGATTCGTTGTGGCCGGCGCACCAGTTCTGCAACGAGGCCAGATAGCCGATGGGCGCATCCACCCAGACGTAGAAAAACTTGCCGGGGTGCCCGGGGATCTCAAAGCCAAAGTAGGGCGCGTCGCGGGAAATGTCCCAGCCGCGCAGCGGCTCGCCGAACCACTCCAGCAGCTTGTTGGCCACATCGCGCGCCGTATGCGCCGGCAGCCAGGCCTTCAGGTAGTCGCGGAAGTGCTCGAGCTCGACAAAAAGGTGCTCGCTGTCGCGGGTCACGGGCGGCCGGCCGCAGACCACGCAGCGGGCGTCCACCAGCTCCTCGGCGGCATAGGTGGCGCTGCACGCGTCGCAAGCGTCGCCGTACTGCCCGGCGGAACCGCACTTCGGGCAGCTCCCCCTGACAAAGCGGTCCGGCAGGAACATGGCGTCATGGTCGCAGTACAGCTGCGGCAGCAGGCGCGAGGTGATGTGCCCCTTCTGCTCCAGCGCCTGGAAGATGCGGTTGCTGAAGGCGCGGTTCTCGTCGCTGTGGGTGGTGTAGTAGTTGTCGAAAGCCACCTCAAACTCGGCGAAGTCGCGGCTGTGCTGCCGGTGGCTGCGGGCAATCAGCTCCTCCGGCGTGATTCCCTCGTTGCGCGCCCGGATCATGATCGGCGTGCCGTGCGTGTCGTCCGCGCAGACGTACACGCAGGCATGGCCGCGCATCTTCTGGAAGCGCACCCAGAAGTCCGTCTGCAAATATTCCACCAGATGGCCGATATGAATATCGCCATTCGCATACGGCAGAGCCGAGGTCACTACGATGCGTCGCTGGGTCATGCGTGTTTTCCGTAAAAAAGAATCTGCCTTATCCACTTGGCTGGCGTTGCCACAACCGGCGGGCGATCTTCCTGCAACAGGGGCACCACATGTTGTGGTAACGCCAACCAAGTGGATACCCCAGAAAAGAATATGCTAGTGCATGCCCTGCGCTTTGTCCATGGCTGGATGCGATGTGGGGTGCACGAAATAGAAGTAGGGGTACGGCAGATTATAATTGAATCTGCGCCTAATATGTAGTATTAAATACTACATAACAGGAGGCCCTTATGAACGCAACACTTGGCATCGACCAACGGCGGCGGGAGATTCTGGCGGAACTGGCGGGGTTAACGCGGATCAGGCGGGGCAGCGTGACGGATCAGTATGTCGAAGCGGCCGGGCGCCGGGGGCGGACACTCCGGCGCGGGCCCTATCCGCTGTACTCGTTCAAGACGAGGGGCCGGACGGTGTCCCGGCGCATCCGGGCCGAACAGGCCGACGTCTATCGCGAGCAGATTGTCGCGGGACGCCGTTTCCAGGAACTCACGCACGAGTTGATGGAACTGGGCGAGGCTCTCTGCGAGCAAGACCTGCGGGTCGATGCGGAAAAAAAAACGCCGAATGCCTGATCGAACGGGAACTCGAGGCCAGTCGGATCGTGGAACGCCTGGCCGCCGAGAAGGCTCCCGACATGGAGGCTTGGGAGCAAGCCGTTCTCGTGGCAGCCCTTGGCGCCGGCGCCAAGGCCTTGGAGGTTGTCCTCTCGGGCATCGGTTCCGGACGACGGAATACCCCCGTGCGGTGTGCGTGCGGCGCGGCGATGGAAAGCGTCGGACTGCGGGACAAGACGGTCGTGACTGCACTGGGACCGGTCAACTACCGTCACAGTCTGTTCGTCTGCCCCGCCTGCGGCGCAAGCCGCTTTCCCGGCGACCAGTCATTGGACATGGAGCATACGGGCTTTTCCCCTGGTGTGCGCCGCATGATGGCCCGCGCCGGAGCCCGCAGTTCCTTCATCGAGGCGGAAGAGGACCTGCGCGTCTACGCACACGTCGAGGTCGGATGCCGTGACATCGAACGCGTCGCCGAGGATGTGGGCAGGCAGATCGAGGCCGGCACGAGCCGTCGGGAGGCCGACGTGCCAGCCGCGGCAATCCCCGTGATGTACGTCAGTTACGACGGCACGGCCGCGCCGATGCGCAAAAGCGAGGTCAAGGGGCGCAAAGGCAAACAGATTGGCGAAGATGCCAAAGGGCGCGAGGTCAAAGTCGGGTGTGTCTTCACCCAGACGACCGTCGACGAGGAAGGCTTTGCCGTGCGCGACGAGCGCTCCACTACCTATGTCGCGGGCATCGAATCCAGTACCCTCTTCGGAGATCGCATCTACGTGGAAGCCGTCGCACGCGGCATCGAACATGCCCGACGCGTCGTCGTCCTCTCCGACGGTGCCGCCTACAATCGAACGATCGCTCAAACCCATTTCTCGAACGCGCTGCACATCATCGATCTCTATCATGCGCGCGAACACCTCACGGAGTTGGGCGATACGCTGCGCATCCAACTGTCTCTGCGCGCCCAGTGGAAGGACTTGCTCGACGCAGGTCAAGTCGAAGTGCTATGCCGGGCTGCCGGCGAACTCCTGCCACGTTCGGGAGGGCGCCGCGTCCTGGCTACGAAGCAAATCCGCTACTTCGCGAAGAACGCCGACCGCATGCGCTATGCCGATTTCCGTGCGCAAGGTCTCTTCGTCGGTTCCGGCGTTGTCGAAGCGGGATGTCGCAGTGTTGTCGGCCTTCGTTGCAAGAAGCCGGGCATGTTCTGGTCACGCAACGGCGCCCACGCCATCCTACAAACTCGGTGCAGCCTCCTGTCCCGACGCTACGACGCCGACTGGGATGATCGCGCTTCCGAAAGAATCAAACCTGCCGCTTAACCTACTTCTATGTCGTACACCCATGCGATGTGTCAACCGGCGAGGGAATGGCGCGGGCAAGAGAGCTCCGAACACCGGAAGCGCAGAGATTCACGAGCACACTGAGAATCGCGCTGTCCACTGGCCCCACCTTCAGCCACGGAAGCGATTCCGATTCCAGCCCCGGTCTTCCGTAACGTTCAAGTACCCCTGTCGCGTTGGGACATCGCCACGGCGGAGTCTTCATATCACACCTGCGCAGGTGTGATAATTAACAAACCCGGCGCTGCCAAAACCACGCGCAGGACCCTCAGCGTCGAACACGACTGGTGATCGGCGGCCGGATCTGCGACACTTACGCGCAACGGACCGACCGCCCCATGCGGAAACATCCTGGCCGTTGGAAAGCTCTTATGCGGCTCGGCCTCTGCTGCAAGTTCGCCCGCGAGCCGATCCGGTTCCGCGCCACCACGGCTACGGCGCTGCTGCGGCTGCTGCCCCCTGCCCGCGCACAACGCCTGGCGGAAATCTGCCGGGCCAATGCCGCCGCCACGGAGGCGGCCATCCGATTTTGCGCCGGCCACGGCATCGGCGCGTTCCGCGTGGGGAGTGACGTCCTGCCCGTCCACACCCACCCGCAGGTCCGATACGCGGTGCGGGACCTGCCGGACGGGGCGTCGATTGTCGCCGCCTTTCGCGCCTGCGGGCGACTGGCCCGTGCCTCGGGGATCCGCCTGCTGTTCCACCCGGACCAATTCACCGTCCTCAGTTCGTCCGACCCGGAGATCACGCGGCGATCCACGGAGGACCTGGTCGCCCAGACCGGAATCGCCGAGTGGCTCGGCGCCGACGTGATCAACATCCATGCCGGCGGCGGCTATGGCGACAAGACCGCCGCGCTGGCCCGCGTGGCGCGCAACATCCACCGCCTGCCGGCGGCCGTGCGCCGGCGCCTGACGCTGGAAAACGACGAGCGCACCTACACGCCGGCCGACCTGCTCCCCTTCTGCGAGGCGCACGGCATCCCCATGGTGTACGACGTCCACCACCACCGCTGCCTGCCGGACGGGCTCTCCATCGAGGAAGCCACCCGCCGCGCCATCGCCACGTGGCAGGGGCGCGAGCCTGTGCTGCACGTCTCCAGCCCGCGCGACGGCTGGCGCGGCCCCCGGCCATCGCGCCACGCCGACTTTATCGCGA
>SESD01001835.1_pt1 | contig 11253 bp, 10 predicted proteins | sample 3171411 | NCBI WGS metagenome assembly SESD01 (sample SAMN06051880, study PRJNA518727) | freshwater metagenome | biome: subpolar coniferous forest; feature: holomictic lake; material: water; isolation source: holomictic Lake 442, 16.5 m depth | place: Canada: near Kenora, Ontario | collected...
CTCGATCGATGCGTCCGCCGGTGAGTAGTCGCCGATACATCACGGGTCCGACCAAGATCTCAACCATCACGTTGCGATCAACGTCGGGTGAGAGATCGCCTCGTTGCGATGCGCGCCGCAAGATGGCCTGGAGTGGCTTCTGGCGTTGCTTGATGTACTCGTCGAGCGACACGCGAACTTCGGCGTCGTAGCAGGCTGCTTCGATGAGATGGGGCAGTACATCGGAACTGCCGCTGGTCTCGAAGCGATCGATGATCTGATCGAAATACGTCTCGAGTTCGCGGCGCAAGTTGCCGTAGTCGGGCACCTCGATTGGCTCGGTATCGGCCTGTAGTGCTTCGAGTACGAGCGCCTCTTTCGACGACCATCGCCGGTAGATGGTGGCCTTGCCGACTCCGGCTCGCGCTGCCACAGCATCGATAGATAAACCGACCACGCCGCCCTCGCGCAAGATGTCGAGCGTGGCAGTGAGGATGGCGTAATCGCACCGAGTATCGCGAGGCCGACCCGGTTTACGCGACACCGCAGTGTCGCTATTCGTAGCGAGTGGTGCGCCTTGGGCGGCCGCGGTGCGGGTCATTGGAGAAGGTCTACTCGCCGGCAACGAGCGATGAGAGTTCGAGAGTGGCCGTATCGATTGATTCGTCGACATGATCGTCTCCGCGTGCTGGCAGGTAGCGCCACACGACAACCGCAGCGAGCACGACCACAATCGAGGCGAGGCGGAGACCAGAACTGAGGCCCGCCACGAAAGCGTCTTTGACGGCGATCGAAAAGCTCAGTGCCTGACCGCCGAGATCTCCGGCGGCTTTGAGCCCTCCGCCGAGCGACGAACGGGCTTCGCTGAGAGCTTGGCCGCTGAGACCAAATGTCTGAGCGATGGAATCGACGCGGTGCCCGTAGACGGATGACACGACGCTGCCAATGAAAGCGACACCGAGCGCACCACCCATTTGGCGAGTGGTGTCGTTGACTGCTGAGCCGACGCCGGCTTTCTCGCGAGGCAGCGAGCCCATCACCGATTCGGTGGCGGGAGGCATGGTCATGCCGACACCGGCCGACAGTAGGCAGTACGGAATGATCGCAATGAGATATGGGGTATCACGGTGCAGCAACGACAGCAGCAGTAGCGAGATGGTGACCAAGAACAGACCGATAACGATGACCCGTTTCGAGCCCATGCGTTCGACGATGCGAGCCGACAGCGGAGCGACGATCATCATCGCAAGCGCGTAGGGAACGAGCCTGACACCTGCTTCGAGTGGGCTATAGCCGTGCACGAACTGCCAGTACTGGGTCATCAAGAACAGCGAGCCAAACATCGCGAAGAACGTGAGCGTGACGGCGGTGTTGGCGGCGGCGAAGCGAGGGTTGCGGAAGAAGTGCATATCGAGCATGGGGTGGTCGATGCGCAACTCCCATGCAATGAACGAGGCGATCGCGAGAATGCCCACAACGAATCCGGCGATGACTTGCGAGTCGGACCAACCGCGCACGGGCACCTCGATGATTCCGTAGAGCAGCGCGCCGAGTCCGACCATTGAGAGCAATGACCCAAGTGGGTCGAGCTTGCCCTGATTGGGATCGCGAGATGTCGTGAGCAACATGCCGCCGGCCACAAGGGCCAGCACGCCGATGGGCACGTTTACCCAAAACACCGAGCTCCACGAGAAGTGCTGTAACAACAAGCCGCCGGTGATGGGCCCGAGTGCAACCCCGATGCCGGAGAAGCCTGCCCAGATTGCGATTGCTCGGCCGCGCTCTCTGGGATCGCGAAATACATCAGTGAGAATCGACAGCGTAGAGGGCATGATCAACGCGCCGCCGATACCCATGAACGCGCGAGTGACGATGAGTTGCGACGCTGACGTTGCCAGCGCCGAGAACACCGAACCGGCCATGAACAACACGATTCCGGCTTGCAGCGCGCCTTTGCGGCCGAATCGATCACTGAGGCTGCCGGTGGTGAGCAGCAGGCCTGCGAACACCAACGTGTACGAGTCGATGATCCACTGCACCTGGCTGTTCGAGGCGTGTAGATCGCTGATGAGCGAGGGGATCGCCACGTTGAGGATGGTGTTGTCCATCACGATGATGGTCATGCTGAGAATCAGCACGCCGAGCACCCACCAACGCCGATCGTGGTGATCGGATTGAAGCTCGTTTGGTATAGCCGTAGCTGTTGTGGACACGTGCGCCGCTCTCATGTTGGCCGATTGGCTAGATGATTACGAAACTAGACCGTTCAGTATCGTAATAGGCGATCTAGATGTGTGACACATTGCACTCGTTAGTGCGAACGGCGCATCCTGATGTGAGCTCCAGGTCGAGCCTGCGCCAAGGCGTCGAGCGCGGCTTGATCGACGATGCCAAGCACGGGGTATCCGCCGGTGACGCCGCAGTCGGGACCGAGCACCACTGGTAGACCGTTGCCAGGCAACTGCACGCAACCAGCGATCACAGGAAAGCTTGCGAGGTCCGACGACGGCGCAGGCAGCGCTGGCCCGGCAAGTCGAAAGCCGATGCGGTCGCTGCGTGCATCGAGTTGCCACACGGTGTGCATCAGCGTCTTCCACCCGTCGGCATCGAGCGCATCGTCGTGTGGCCCCGTTGCCAGCGTGATGACGATCTCGTCTGTTGGAGGCCGCACAGCAACAACGTCGAACCACGCGGGTTCTGTTGCGAGGCTGTCGATGCTCAGCGTGCCGCCAACAGCGAGTGGCTCGGGCCCAATGCCGCCCAAGGTGTCGCGTGAGCGACTGCCAAACACGGTTGGTGCCTCGATGCCGCCGCGAAATGCCAGATACACGCGCATTCCTGAAGTCGCCCGTGAGAGGGAGATCTCATCGCCCGCCACGACATCGATTGCGTGGTTCTGCCCGTGTGGTTCGCCATTGATGCGCACATCGACAGGTGCCCCGGTGACAGCGAGCGTGCACGATCGTTCAGCGCGCAACCTCAGGCCACCCAGAAGCACTTCGATACCGGCGGCGTTGGGGCTATTGCCACACAGTCGTTGGGCGAGAGCGTGCGAGCCGAGATCGGCAGCGCCGGATCGCGCTACGCCCTGTGCCGCGAACGCCGAGCGCCCAAGGTCTTGAATGAGCGATAAATTTCCGGGGTCGAGAACAACAAGATGGCTCACGCGCTGAGCCTCGCGAAACGAACAAAGTCACCGGGTTGCAACAGCGAAGGTTGATCGCGGGTGGGGTCGAAAAGCACTGCGTCGGTATGGCCCAACAGGTGCCACCCGCCCGGCGATGTCTGCGGGTAGATACCGGCTTGGTCGACGGCGATAGCAACCGAACCGCCGGGCACTCGTACGCGCGGTGTGTCGTGGCGGGGGAGCCAGAGGCGTTGATCAAGGCCGGACAGATATGGAAATGCGCGCGAGAAGCCGAGACAGACAACGGTGTACGTGGAAGCGCAGTGTCGAGCGATGACTTCTTCGCGTGACATCGATACTGCTGCGGCCACGTCGTCGAGATCATCACCGTTGTAGGTGACCTCGATGGTGACCTCATTGGCCACTCGCTCTGCCCCAGTGTCGATCGGCAGCACCGAGATCGCCTCGATGAGAGCGCCCGATGACATGGTTGATTCAACAAGCACTGATCGCCAACCGGGCCTTGCCCGCGCGTCGAGTGGTGATTCGTTGATCGCCCGACACCAGCGCGAGGCAACCTCACCGTTATCGAAATCGAGCAACACCCCTTGGTTGCTGAAGCGCCGCCAGTTCAGTGCCTCGGCACGTGGCGACGGCACAGAAGGCAATGTCACATGCCTACTTCGGTAAAGAAGTCGAGCATCGCTCGCCATGAGCGTTCGTCGGTGAGCTTGTCGTACGCGATGCCGGGGATGCCTGCGGCGCTTGCGTTGGGGTTGGTGAAGCTGTGCACCGCACCGCCATAGATGTTCATTCGCCAATCGACATTGCCCGCGCGCATCTCGGCTTCGAAGTCGGCGCGTTGCGCAGCAGGAATCATTGGGTCTTCGCTTCCGATACACACCAGAACCTTGGCGGTGATGTTCGTGGCGTCCTGTGGTCGCGCCGTGGCGAGGCCCGAATGAAATCCAACCACGGCGAGCAGGTTGGTGCCGCCGCGAGCGAGTTCGAGCGCCATCGTTCCGCCGAAGCAATAGCCGATGGAAGCGACGCGTGATGGGTCTACCTGTGGCTGGGCAAGCAACACATCGAGACCGGCACGGCCCAAGGCGCGGGTGCGCTCGGGATCACCCATCAGCGCTCCGAGACGGGCCATCATCTCGCCCCTATCGGCAAGACGCTGCCCGCCGCCGTGGTAGTCGAGAGCGAAGGCCACGTAGCCAAGGTCGGCCAAACGGTTGGCGCGGCCTTTGGCATGATCGTCAATACCGGGTCCCTCGTGGTTCACGAGAACTGCGGGGTATGTACCGGGAGCGTCAGGCACCGCAAGATGACCGATCATCGTGACGCCATCTACCGAGTAACTGATTTCTGAAGTGGTTGCCATGCGGCGACTCTAGTGATTGCGCCGGCGCACGGTGCGGCCTTGTACTGCCTTGCGCCGCTGGGTTAGGGGACCAACAACACGCGCCCGAACGCCTGGCGACTCTCGATGTATCGGTGAGCGGCTTCGGCCTCGGCGAGGGGAAACACGTTGTCGGTGACAACGGTGAGTTGGCCCGCAGCAATTCGAGCGATGAGACCCTCGATCATCGTGCGGGTGCGCACTGGGTTCATTGCGAGCTCGGCACCAAGGAACACGCCGTGAATCGAACCGTTCTTCATCATGATCGGCCAGATCTCGGGGGCCTGCTCTTCGCGGCCCGCCCGACCAACCCAACTCACGCGACCTCGGTAGGCCAATGACGCAATGCTGCCCTCGAGGGTCTTGCCGCCGACCGAATCGACCACCAAGTTCACACCCTTGCCCTCGGTGAGTCGCATCACCTGGGCGGCCACGTCGGTGTTCGCATAGTTGATGCCGTGGTCCAATCCGTATTCGCGGAGTCGATCGAGTCGGTCATCGCTGGATGCCGTTGCGATCACCATCGAAGCGCCCGCTTGCTTGGCGAGTTGAATCGCTGCGAGTCCGACGCCGCTGGCGCCAGCTTGGACGAGCACGGTCTCGCCCGCTTGGAGGCCGCCGAATTCGAAGAGGCAGTCGTGGGCCGTTCCGAACTCAATAGGGATGCCAGCTGCGTCGTGCACAGACATCGAGTCGGGCACTGCGAACGCTGATGTCTCAGGGACGCTGACCAATTCGGCGTGGCTACCGAACGCCATTGTTGCCGCAACTTTTTGGCCCACCTGCAACGTGGTCACCTTGGGGCCGGTTGCGATGACAACGCCGCCCACTTGGTAGCCAACGATGTGTGGGTTGCTTGCCAGCGCGCCGCCCTGACGATTGAGGACATCGCCACCTTGAATGCCCACGGCACCCACCTGAATGAGCACGCTGTTGTCGCGAATGATTGGGTCGGCAACCTCTTCGTATCGAAATACTTCGGGTCCGCCGGTGGAGTAGTAAACCGCTGCCTTCATGCTCGGCACACTACGTGTTTTGCTGCGCCTACGATGAGCCGATGGACCGCCACGCTGTTGCACAGATGCTTGACCATACGCTGCTGAAGCCCGAGGCAACGCCCGAGCAGGTGGTTGCGCTGTGTCGTGAAGCCGTCGAGCTTCAGGTGTTTGCGGTGTGCGTTTCGCCGTCGATGGTGGGTGTTGCCCACGCAGCATTGGTGGGCACCACAGTACGCACCGCCAGCGTGGTTGGGTTCCCTTCGGGGGCTCATCCGGCTGCGGTTGTCGCTGCCGAAGCCGCATCGGCCGTTGCTGCTGGTGCCGATGAGGTCGACATGGTCATCAACCTCGGTTGCGCAAAGGCAGGCGATTGGGCGGCCGTTGAAGCAGGCATCGCAGCGGTACGCGCCAACGTGCCCGGGCCCGGTTTGCTCAAGGTGATCATCGAGTCCGCGGCGTTGAGCAACGACGAGATCGTGCTTGCATGTCAGGCAGCGATGCATGCGAACGCTGACTTCGTGAAGACCTCAACCGGTTTTCATCCCACCGGCGGAGCCACTCTCGAGGCCGTGCGGCTCATGCGTAACACGGTTGGCGCCGCGTGCGGCGTGAAGGCCTCGGGTGGCGTTCGCACCGCTGAGGTTGCTCTCGAAATGATTGCGGCAGGCGCGAACCGCATCGGCACGTCTTCGTCTGCGGCCATTCTCGACGCACTGAGCTGACCCAAGTTGCGGGGTTCAACTGCGCAAGATGTCTGCAATGAGCGGCGGTGTTTCGATGGGTTCAGGCGCAATAGTGATTGCGTCGATGAGTGCCTCAAGCGCCCCGCCGAGTCGATCGGCATTGTCGATGTGCAACTCGAGAATCGGTTGACCTTGCTCGACGACCTCACCTGGTTTCGCGAGGCACACCACGCCTGCAGTCGGGCTCACCGGATCCTCTTTGCGCGAACGGCCAGCGCCGAGCCTCCACGCCCCCACGCCCACAGCAAATGCATCGAGACGGGTGATGTAGCCCGATTGTTCAGCCCGAACAATCTCACGTTGCGCCGCAACCGGTATCGGTGCATCTGGGTCGCCGCCTTGAGCGCGAATCATCTGGTTCCACACGCCTAGCGCCTGCCCGTTCTGCAGCACCGATGCGGGATCGATATCGATCTTGACAAGCGTCAACATCTCGCGCGCAAGCGCGAGCGTGATCTCACGAAGGTCGTCGGGGCCGCCGCCATTGAGCGCCTCGATCGACTCGGTGATCTCAAGTGCATTGCCAGCGCTGCGCCCGAGCGGCGTGTCCATGCGCGACAGCACTGCGGTGGTGCGCACACCATGAGCCGCACCCAGCCGCACCATCGTCTCGGCGAGCTCACGCGCCTGATCGAGCCGCTTCATAAACGCGCCGCTTCCGAAGGTGACGTTCAGTACAAGCGACTCGGTGCCTTCGGCGATCTTCTTTGACATGATCGACGACGCGATCAACGGAATCGACTCGACGGTTGCCGTCACGTCTCGCAGCGCATAGAGCTTTCGATCAGCCGGAGCGAGACCCGCCCCGGCTGCGCAGATCACCAAACCAATGTCGTGCAATTGGCTCAGCATCTGCTCGGGTGTGAGCGATGCCTGCCATCCGCTGACGGCCTCAAGTTTGTCGAGCGTGCCTCCGGTGTGGCCGAGGCCCCGGCCCGAAAGCTGCGGCACTGCTGCACCGCAGGCAGCCACTAACGGACATGCAACCAAGCTCACTTTGTCACCGACCCCGCCGGTTGAGTGCTTGTCGACCGTGGGCCTGCCAACGGTCGACAGGTTCATTCGGTCGCCGCTATCGATCATCGCCGCAGTCCACTCAGACAACTCGGCGGGGTCAAGGCCGCGGAACACAATGGCCATCAGCATCGCGCTGGCCTGTTCGTCGGCGATGCGGCCGTGGGTGTACGAGTCGATAAACCAGCGGACTTCGGCGTCGCTGAGACGGCCGCCGTCGCGCTTGGTGCGAATCAGATCTACTGCCTGCATGCCCCAAGCCTCGCGCAGCTGGAACCGTGTGCTGAACGGACCTCGCTCTTCGCACTTCGCTATAACGTTGCCCACTAACTATGACGATCACTTCTTCGCGCAGCACCGCACCGGTGCGATACGGCATTATCGGCTCGGGAATGATGGGCTGCGAGCACATCCTCGATATCGCCAAGATCGACAACGCCGAGGTTGTCGCGCTCAGCGACCCGGTTCAGTCGTCCCTCGATTTTGCCGCTGCCTGTGCAGGCCGCCCCGTCGACACGTATCACGATCATCGGGCGTTGCTCGAGCGTGACGATCTCGACGCAGTGGTCATTGCGTCGCCCAACTTCACGCATGCAGCACTGCTTGCCGACGTCCTCGCCACAGACCTCGCGGTGATGGTCGAAAAGCCAATGTGCACAACGGTCGCCGACTGTCTCGACGTGCGTCAGCGCGCCGCCGGCCGCGAAGCAATGACGTGGGTTGGTCTCGAATACCGCTACATCCCGGTTGTATCCACCTTGCTCCAACAACTCGCTACTGGCGTGTGCGGCACGACGCGCATGGTGTCGATTCGCGAGCACCGATTTCCGTTCTTGGTGAAGGTAGGTAACTGGAATCGCTTCAGCGAAAACACCGGCGGCACCTTGGTCGAGAAGTGTTGCCACTTCTTCGACCTGATGCGATTGGTCGCGGGCGCCGAGCCAACGCGTGTGTTCGCCTCTGGCGGTCAAGACGTGAACCATCTCGACGAGGTCTACGACGGCCGTGTGCCCGACATCTTGGACAACGCGTTCGTTGTCGTCGACTTCGCCAACGGCGTGCGCGGCGCGCTTGATCTGTCGATGTTCGCCGAGGGCGGCCGATTCGAACAGGAGATCACGGTGGTTGGCGACAAAGCGAAGCTCGAGACCACCTTCCCCGGCAACAGCGTGTTCGTGGGTCGTCGCCATCAGCCCGGCGTTGACGAGGTAGACGCCCCCACGCCGGCCGACGTTCCCTATCCCGAGTTCCATGGCGGCTCGTCGTATCTCGAGCACCTTCGCTTCATCGAGTGCTTACGCACAGGTTCGCCCGCCGAGGTCACCGTCGACGACGGCCTCTGGTCGGTTGTGATGGGGGCGGCAGCGCACCGGTCCATCGACGAGGGCCGAGCGGTGCACATCGCCGAATACGAGCTCGATCTGTAACAGCAGTTGGCTGTCGGCCCTCGGCTGGCTTTGTGGGAATCACTCTCATTATGGCTAGAGTGCAGCGGTGAAGTTCGTTCGAATCGTGCTGCTAGCAACAGGTCTTGTGGCCCTGTCAACGGCTTGCGGTAGCTCGGGAACATCCACATCGTTTGAGCCGGGCAAGGTGAACGTTGCGGCGGCCCTGTATCCGATCGAAGAGATCGTTCGAGCCGTCGGTGGTTCGCAAGTCTCGCTGGTCGAGCTGATCCCCCCGGGTCAACCAGCGCATGACTACGAGCCCACTCCGCGCCAGATCACCGATCTGGAATCGGCCGATGTCGTCTTCTATTTCGGCGGTGGATTTCAACCCGGCGTCGAGAAGGCCGTGGCCTCGCTGCCGAGCAGCGTGCGCAAGGTCGATCTGCTGAAGAGCGTCGAGCTCATTCCGGTCTCGCAGCAACTCGCTGGCACCGATGGCGCTGTCGATGGCGAGGTGCTTGGCGACGGCTCTGATCCCCATGTGTGGTTGTCGCCCACCAACATGCAACTGATGGTCGAGCAGGTACGAGCAACGCTGGTTGCCTTCCCTTCGTTCGATGCTCCTTTGGCCGCCACTGGCGCTGCCTCGTTTACCTCGAGACTGGCCAAGCTCGATGCAGATTTCCGCAGTGGTCTAGCGAACTGCGTGAGTCGAGTGATTGTTACGGCACACCGAGCGTTTGGTTACGTGGCTCACGATTACAACCTTGAGCAGATCGCGATTGCGGGAGTGTCGCCGACTGACGAGCCATCTGCAAAAACGCTGCAGGCGATTTCGCGCAGCGCTCAGGACCACAAGGTCACCACGATCTTTTTCGAGACCAACCTGCCCGTCGAGTTATCGAAGATGATCGCCAACGAGGTTGGTGCCGCCACCGACGTGCTCGACACGATCGAGACATTGTCAAGCGATCAGATCGCCAGTGGAGCCGACTACGTTTCATTGATGCAGTCGAATCTTGCCGCTCTCGAAAAAGGCCTCGCCTGCTCGTGAGCCACTCACACGACGGTGCAGTGCTCGAGTTGCACGATGTCGGCGTTCGCTACGGCGACCGCGAGGCGTTGCGCAACGTCACGTTCTCAGTGCGCGCTGGCGAGTTAGTTGGTGTCATCGGGCCCAACGGTGCCGGCAAGAGCACGTTGTTCAAAGCCATTTGCGGCCTAGTGAATCACTCGGGCGAAGTAGATGTGAACGGCGTTCACTGCCACGATCGAGTCGACCGAATGGACGTTGCATACATCCCGCAGCGCAGCGAGGCCGATCTGCTTTTCCCCATCACTGTGGGCGAGTTGGTGATGGCTGGGCGTCGCCGCTTTCGGTCGTGGCATCAGCGCACAACGGTGGCCGATCGCGCTGCGGCCATCGAGGCATTGGCAGCGGTGAACCTCTCGGGATACGAGGCACGCTCGTTGTCTGAGTTGTCGGGCGGCCAATTGCAGCGCGCGTACATCGCCCGAGCGCTTACTCAACAGGCTTCGGTTGTGCTGCTCGATGAAGCGCTCAGCGGCGTGGATCAACCCACCACCATCGAGTTGTTCGACTTGTTCGCCACGCTCAGTAAGTCGGGCACAACGTTCTTGTTTGCCACTCACGATCTTGCGTTGGCTCGCCATCGGTTCGACCGACTCATCGCTGTAAACGGCACCATCCAAGGTGATGGCTCTCCCGAGCAGGTTCTGGCGCCGGCAGTACTTGACTCCACATTTGGATCAGGCTCCAGCTCGTCGCAGGGCGGTCACTGATGCATTGGCTCACCGATCCTTTCCAGGCTGAGTTCATGCAGCGCGCCTTCATCGCAGCGATCATCATCGGCGTGGTCGCCCCAGTTGTAGGCACTTGGATTGTGCTTCGGCGCATGGCCAACCTCGGCGATGCAATGAGCCACGGAACCCTTGCTGGTGTTGGCCTAGCGTACGCAGCGGGCATCAACGTGTTGCTCGGCGCAATTGGCGCGGGCCTCCTCATGGCAGCGCTGCTGTTGCTGTTTTCGTCGAACCGCCGCATCGGTCAAGAGACAGTCATCACCGTGCTTGGCACAGCGTTTTTCGCTGTGGGTGTAGTGGTCATCTCGCGCATCGACACCGGTGTCGAGCTGAGTCACTTCTTGTTCGGCCGTCTGCTTACTGTGAGTTGGGGCGACATCTGGCTGAACCTTGCGCTCGGTGGTGGCACGGTCTTGGTGGTCATGCTGCTCTTCGGCGAGCTGCGTCTCGCTACCTTCGATCACGTGCAGGCAGAGCAGGTGGGTGTACACGTAGAGATCGTGCAAGCCGTGCTGGTGCTGCTGCTGTCGGTTGTTGTTGTCATCAGCCTTCGCGCAGTAGGAACCGTGATGTCGGTCACGCTGTTGGTCACCCCTGCTGCTACCGCTCGACTGTTGGCGCGCACGCTCAAGCAGATGACCTTGATCGGCGTGTTCATTGGTGTTGCCGTTGGCGTGGTTGGGCTGATGATCAGCTACCACCTCGACTCCGCGCCGGGTGCCACGATTGGGCTACTTGCAGCGGCCGTGTTTGCCGTGGTGTTTGCGGCCACGTT
>SESD01001836.1_pt1 | contig 11251 bp, 11 predicted proteins | sample 3171411 | NCBI WGS metagenome assembly SESD01 (sample SAMN06051880, study PRJNA518727) | freshwater metagenome | biome: subpolar coniferous forest; feature: holomictic lake; material: water; isolation source: holomictic Lake 442, 16.5 m depth | place: Canada: near Kenora, Ontario | collected...
GTTTGCATAAGTATTGTAACGACGACGCAACGGTAGCAAGGCACCGCGTTCCGGCTGTTTATCAATGGGAATTTTTTTGGATTCTTCATGGCTCAAACCGATAGTGCCTTTAAGAATGGCATCCGCCTGATCACAAATATCAATGGTTGACTGCGGAAAGGCATCGCCAAATTCAAAGTAGGCACAGGCACCGAAAGCAGCAGGCATTAGCTCAAAAGTGACATCATTGCGTTCTTCAATAACTTTAAGTACTTTGATGGCTTCTCGGGTAATTTCCGGGCCGATACCGTCACCGGCTAACACTGCAATTTTATAATTTTTCATGGATACCTATTAATATCTGTTTGAGATTGACGAATTGAGACGATGTAAAACCCATTATTTTACTTTATTTTTTATTGAGAGCCGCAGGAAAAAAGAAGTTACAAGTAATAACGGATGAATTAGGATATACCCTGTTTTTCAATGCGATGGGTAATGAGGTGTTTATATGGCGCAACGTGATACCCACTTTTTTCTGATTATCCCTTTTTCGTTGGTTAATCCTACAGGAAATAATGCTACCCGCTTTAGACGGGACAAGCAAAAAGGCTTAACCGTCAATACGGTTAACTTAATGATAAAGCATTAAAAGAGACCGTTCACTCAGCGAACGATTTAACCTTAAACTGTCCAGCCCTTAAGAGGGTAGCCGAAATTATGATGATCAAAAAAATGACTTTATCGACTCTAAAAAATGCCTTGTTGCTGGCATCCCTGTCTATTATTTTGTCGGGTTGTGCCAGTTTTGGAAAAGGCGTGGCAGAAGCTTTTCTGGAAAAATCCGATGCTCAAGATACCCGAGTCTGTCAGGTACGTGGAAAATCCTTCGAAGGAATAGCGCCCGGACTGGTAAAGCCAAAAGGTAAAACCAAAGTCTTAATGGTTCATGGTGTCGGCGATCATTTGCCAGGTTATTCCACAGAGTTTCTTGAAAAATTAGCCAATGAGCTTAAATTAACCGCCAAAGCCAGCACGTATAAAGACATACAACTCATGTCTTTTAGCGACCCTGAGCAAAAGCTGGGTAATTTACGTGTTACCCGACTGCAAAATGAAAATAGTAGTCAGGGGTTATGGTTTTATGAGCTGACCTGGTCAGAAATTACCCGTGATCAAAAATCTTTATTGGCCTTTGATAACTCGGGTGAATATTCTTATCGGCGGGCAGAAGTTAACGATATGTTAAAAAAATTCAGCAATGATACCGGCCCGGATCCTATCATTTATCTCGGTAAAAGCAGAGACCTTATATTAAGGTCATTTGCCCAAGCTTTTTGCTGGATGGACAAAGATAATTGGGATGATATCCCTAAGGATGGTCGGCATGGTTGTGATTTTACCAATGTCCTCAGTGATAACTTCAATCAAGACGACTTCGTTTTTATATCGCATAGCTTGGGAAGCCGTATAACCATTGATGGCATAACGCGTATGGTATCGTTATTGGAGAGCCCGGACAAAAAATCGACGTTACGCACTATCAATAAAATGAAGCGGGAAGCTTTGCAAAAAAGGCATGTACAGATTTTTATGATGTCCAATCAGCTTCCGATGTTGCAATTGGGTCGGGATATCCCGGAAGTAACCACACAGAAAGCGGATTATTGCCAGTCGACGGGGGCAAAGTACACCTCACGCATGTTCAATGAAACATCGATTATTGCTTTTAGTGATCCCAACGACTTGCTAAGTTATGCTGTACCGCATGATTTTAGTGAAAAATATCTCGATTCCAGGCTGTGTATTAACGTAACCAATATCAACATTAATGTAGCCAAAGTATTTGATGCCTTTGGCATGGGTAAAATGGCGAATCCTATTGAAGCCCATGTAGGCTACTCAAAAGACGACCGGGTTGTGGCTTTGATTGCAAAGGGAATTGGTAATGGTCATGCCGCGCCACTGGTCAATGAAAAATGCCAATGGACAGAAATAATCGACCAAGAACCGTGAGGCTAGGTTAGCGTTGTGCTGGCGAATAATGTACTGGTTTAAAGAACAGTGAAATTAAACTTTAACCGCGATAAGGCAGGCAAAATTAAACCACTGAAAGTAGGTGCCAATGCGGGCAAATCCGGCCCGTTCCAAGAGTTGATAGTTTTCATCCAAGCGATAGGGAATCAAAATATTTTCCAGGGCTTCACGTTTGCGTTGGTTTTCATGGTCGGTATAACCGCTTTGAGATATTTTAAATTGCAGGTAATGATCGATGTATAAGCGGTTTAATACCGGATCATTAACCAGAATTTTCTCGGACAACAAGATGATTCCACCGGGTTTGAGGGCTTGATAAATGTCTTTTAGTAACTGTTCCCTGTCAATAGGTCTTACAAACTGCAAAGTCCAGTTAAGGATAACCACATTGCAGGCAGGCAAGGGCGGAAGGTGGCTTAAGTCGGCAGTTATCAGGGACACTTTTCCGGCTGCCAGGGGTGCGGACAGTTTGTCACGCGCTTTATCCAGCATCGATTCGGAATTGTCATAGCCTATAAAATGGGTGCTCTCCGGACATTTTGGATGTTGGGTAAGGTACTCCAGGGTAGTGCCTGTTGAGCAGCCCAAGTCACAAACAACCCCGGCCTCTTCGGGTAAAAAATCCATAATAAGATCGGACTGGATGCGCTGAACCTCATTGTAAAAAGGCACGCTCCTGGAAACCATATTGTCAAAAACCTTGGCAACACGTTCGTCAAAAGCAAAATCTTCTACCCGCGCTGTTTGTTGAAATACTCTATCTTGTTCTGTCATAAGGTGCTGTTGAATAACTGTATTCTATGGGGGTCAGGTTGGAGGCAAATACAATAAAGTTCAAAACGTGAGTAACGGGGTTGCAAGCTTCGTCACGCGTCAAGTCGCTGTATGCTTCCGAGGCCGGTCGGGGTTTGCAACCCCGACCGAAACGTTTGAAGCCTTTGATAACTTTCAAAACGTGAGTAACGGGGTTGCAAACCCCGTCACGCTTCAGTTAACAATGAATGTTAAAAATTATTCATCATCTCTTTTTACGTCAATGATTATTTCTCCGGTATTATCTTCGGATAATATAAACAGGATGGGTGCGCAACAAACCGCACAATCTTCGTAATATTGCTGAGAACCCGCTGATGTATCGATTAATACATCCAGTGCTTCGCCGCAATAAGGGCAATAAATGATGATTTCGTCCAAATCTTGCATAAGTTATACCTTTCTGAGTAGGGCATCCAGCCAGGATATAGGCAGAATGCGTTTAAGAACAGCAAATAGATAAGTGGGAAAAGTGACGTAATAGCGTATTTTGGGTTTTTTGGCTTCCAGCGCGTGTATAACTTTATCGACAACCGCTTTGGCAGGCAAGGTAAACGCAACCGCAGCGCCTTCTTTTTGTAAGCGGTCTTCCATTGCTTGGTAGGCCGCTTGATGAAAACTGTGCGCGGGATCGATATTTTTTTTATAAAGCGCGTACGAATTCTCTCTAAAGTGACTTAATATAGGCCCAGGCTCTATCAGTGAAACATGAATATTAGTGCCGTAAAGTTCCAGGCGCAAGGTATCTGCCAGTCCTTCCAGAGCAAACTTGCTGGCGTTATAAGCGCCGCGATAGCGCATCGCAACCAGTCCCAATACCGAGCTGTTATAGATGATGCGTCCGTGACCTTGTTTGCGCATCACCGGAATCAATCGGTTGGTTAGTTCGTGAGTACCAAACAAATTGATTTCAAATTGATACCTGAGCACATCGCGGGTTAAATCTTCAACAGCGCCCGGTTGACCAAAAGCGCCATTATTAAACAGCGCATCAAGGGTGCCGCCGGTTAAGTCAAGTACCTGACTGACCGCTTGTTGTATGCTTTGGCTGTCCGCCAGATCCAGTTGAAGTGCGGTAAAACCTTCCTGTTTTAAACGAGCGACATCGGCTGGATTTCTTGCGGTAGCAATGACGTGATGTCCCCTGTTTTGTAAAAGGACAGCAGCGCTGTAGCCGATGCCGGAAGAACAGCCGGTTATTAAGATGGTTTTTGATAAATTCATGTCGGTCATTACTTCGGTAGCTCTTGTTCTTTAAAATAAAATGATTTGCCACTGCTGCAATTGATTACAAACAGCAACGCATCTTGAGTGCTTTTACTGTCTAATTCAACCGATTCAACACGGATACACTGACCGGATTCCAGCGCTTTTTCTGCGCCTTGTCTTCTTAGTTGTTCAATATCCGCTAATCGGGTCTGGTAGGGTTTGACCAAGTCCGGCAGTTTTTCAGGGTCGTAAGGAGGAATAGCGTAAGGTGAAAATTTGTCAGGATTGTTTTTGATAAGAAACTGATTTTTTGCACTTTCAATCATAGCGTCCTTGTTTATGTTGGCCTGTTTTTTTTTCAATTGTTCTTGTTCAAGTTTTTGTTTTTCGAGTTCAGCCTGTTGTTCTTTTTGCACTAAATCTGCTGGGTTATTGGTGCCGTCAGTCGGGGTAGAAGTGCCTGTTTTTATATTAAGCTTAACATTTCCGTGTTCTGTTTCACAAGGACTTGAGCGATACCCGGTTTTGCCATTGGCATCCGTACATTTATAAATATCGGCTGAGGCCAAGGCAGAAAAAAGGCTTCCCAGAATAAGCAGTGTCAATCTCATTTTTTCCTCAATTATGCTTTGTAAAAACCTTATGCCAAAAAAATATTATAAGTGATTTGATATCGTAAGGGCATTTATCAATTATCTTCCTGATAACGCTGACTCACCAACAAAAACAGTATAGCGGTAAGCAACATTAATCCGGTAAAAAACCAGAAATAATCGGCACCGGCAAGTTTGCTGGTGCCGTCGTCGTTGTGAATAAAAAAATTAACGGCGCTGGTAAAAAGATTGCCTATCGCTACTGACAAAAAATAAAAGGCCATTACAAAGGACTTCATGGTTTTAGGTGCCTGGGTGTAAGAAAATTCAAGGCAGGTAATGGAAACCATAACCTCGGCAGAAGTTAACAAAACATAAGCCAATAACTGCAAGGAGATGTGCGGGGTTAAACCCGCGTCCAGTTGCATTTGTATGGCACCGGGTATGGCAAAAGCAATAACGGTTATAAATAAACCGATAGTCATTTTTCTTAAGGCCGTTAACACAAAAAAACGGTTTAAAAACGGATAAACACAGCATGAAAAAAACGGCACCAGTAACATAATCAGCAAGGGGTTGGCTGCCTGAATTTGTGAGGGTAGCAGTTCAAAACCAAACACACTGCGATCCATTTTTTGCGCCTGCACAATCCAGGAGGAGCCGGTTTGGTCAAACAAGGCCCAGAATACGGCAATAAAAGCATAAATGGAGGCCAGCTTACCCAAGCTTTTTATGCCGACCTGACTGAACATTTCTTTAATAAAGTTGATGCCGGCAGGCTGAATATGCACAAAGCGATACCGTCCTGACCAAAAAGTAACGGCTGCCATCAGCATTAACAAACCCGGAACCGCAAAAGCGACCGCAGAACCATAGTGATTCAGTAACCAGGGAATAATCAACATGGCGGTAAAGGCACCAAAATTGATGGCAAAATAAAACCAGCTAAACACTTTGGTCATTAGATGCCGATTGGCAATGCCAAACTGGTCGCCAATATGCGCTGAAACACACGGTTTTATTCCGCCTGCACCCAAGGCAATCAGGCCTTGCCCAATCAACAAGCCCATGCGAGTGTTATCAATCGCCAAGGCAAAATGACCCAGGCAATAAATCAGCGATAATAAAATAATCGTTTGATATTTACCCAACAGACCATCAGCCAATAACGCCCCAAACAACGGCATAAAATACACTGTCGATACAAACAAATGAAAATAGCCCTGCGCTTCATTTTCTGACATAACATCCAGTTGACCGGATGGGTTCATCAGATATTGCGTCATAAAAACCACTAATATGGCTCGCATGCCGTAATAGCTAAAGCGTTCGGCCGCTTCATTGCCTACAATATAAGGTATGCCGGCGGGTAACGTGTTTGACGAATCTGGCTGCGTTTTATAAGGCGGCATTTTGTTGGTTTTGAAATGGTTAACAATTGCAGTTATTATGACACAGGTTATTGGTAGCGATTGATTCAGGCGTGTGTTTGGCTATTTCCCAAGCTGGCGCTTGGGAAATAGCAGGAACTTTGCGGGAACGCCGAGCCCCAGCTCGGCACGGGATAGTGAAGCCGATTACTGCATGTTGGTGACTACGCCGAGCTGGGGCTCAGCGTTCCCGGAATCAATAGTCCGGTTTTATTTATCTGCCCCGGTTTAAATTGATAACCAATTAATAACAAGTCATGGCTCATATCCGGTTAGAATAGCGAACCTAAGAGTAAAAAGATGGTTTATGAGATTACGTAAGCAATCGGAAGTCTTTTTAAGCGGGCTTTTCCGGTAAGCGGGATAAAATATTTCAGGTGTAACGCTTTTGTACGATGGATTAACAAATAACTATTATCATGTCAGAACTTAACAGCAAAACAAAAATGACTAAAGACACTACCCAAGCCCTGTTAATCAAGTTAAAAAATTATATTAATCAGGAAATTATTGGCCAGGATGTCCTTGTTGAAAGGATGCTTATCGGCTTGTTGGCCGATGGTCATATTCTGGTTGAAGGCGCGCCAGGGCTGGCCAAAACCAGAGCTATTAACGTCTTAAGCAAAGGTATCCATTGCGATTTTCATCGCGTGCAGTTTACCCCCGATTTGTTACCTGCAGATTTAACCGGAACCGAAATTTATCGTCCGCAGCAAGGCACATTTGAGTTTCAAAAAGGGCCGTTGTTTCATAATCTGATATTGGCTGACGAGATTAACCGTTCGCCCGCAAAAGTGCAGGCGGCGTTACTGGAAGCCATGGGGGAGCGCCAAATAACAGTGGGTCAGGCGACGTATCCCTTGCCCAAGTTGTTTATGGTGATGGCAACACAAAATCCTATTGAACAAGAAGGCACCTATCCGTTACCTGAAGCGCAACTGGATCGTTTTTTACTGCATGTCAAAGTGGATTATCCCAAAGCCGAGCATGAAAAAAGCATTTTGCATCTGGCCCGAGCAGAAGCGCGTTCTGAATCCTTTAAAGGCACGGATAAATTTGAACCGATTAGTCAAAGCACTTTGTTCGATGCCCGTAATGAAGTGCTGGATATTTTTATGGCAGAAAGCCTTGAAGATTATCTGCTGCAAATTATCCTGGCAACCCGAAACCCCGGTGCGTATGGACAAGACCTGGCTTCGTGGCTGCAATACGGAGCCAGTCCAAGAGCCAGTATTGCCCTGGATCGTTGCTCCAGAGCCAAAGCCTGGTTGTCACAACGGGATTTTGTAAGCCCCGAAGATATTCAGGAGATGGCTTTTGATGTTTTAAGGCATCGGTTAATTTTATCTTATGAAGCTGAAGCCGAAGGCATTACTACGGATCATTTTATTAAAGAACTCATTTCCAGGGTTGCTGTACCTTGATGCTGTTTACTAAACAAGCAGATCCTGTCAGCCAATCAAAACATGAACTGGTTTCTGTTTCGTTAAAAACGCTGATTGATTTGGCAAAGCTGGCTAGCGGTTTAAATTTGCAGCAGGCTAAACTTCGTTCCCGACAAAGCGGCGGTTATGTGTCGCGTTTTAAAGGTCGTGGTATGGAGTTTGATGAAACCCGATTGTATCAACCCGGCGATGATATTCGCAGTATTGATTGGCGAGTGACTGCGCGTACCGGAAAAACGCATACCAAGGTGTTTAGGGAAGAGCGCGAAAGACCGGTATTTATTTCTGTCGATAACCGCCTGACCATGCATTTTGCGACACGCGGCGTGTTTAAATCTGTGTTGGCGGCAAAACTTGCGGGCTTATTGGCGTGGACTGCCGAGTATCATGGTGATCGGATTGGCGGACAACTGTTTTCTGAGCAAGAGTGTCGGGAATTAAAGCCGCAAAATGGCAGACATGCGGTATTGCGATTTTTAAATGCCTTGGTTAAGCCCCAAAATCCGACTGACAAAGCGTTTACGCTGGACCAGGTTTTGGCAAGACTTAACCAACATGCGCGTCCAGGCAGTCTGGTTTATATCATCAGTGATTTTAGGGGTATCAATGATCAGGCTGAAACGCATTTAGCAAAGCTGTCCGAGCATTGTGAGGTGGTGTTGATTTTTATCTACGATCCGCTGGAAAGCAGTTTACCCGCTAAAGGCCGCTATCGATTTACCGATGATGAACGCGAGGTCGTGATTGATACCGGCGATCAACAGCGGCTATTAAATTATCAACAACGTTTTGCCGAGCGTTTGCTGCGCTTGGAATCATTAGCTAAAAAAAGGGGACTGACATTTATTCAATGCAGTACCACAGAAGATCCCCTGCAATGCTTAAGATGACATTGATGAAATAAAAGAGGTGTGAGAGCATTAAGAGACGCCCTTATAAAACTGCTTCGTTACTTTTAATTATAACAAATGCCAACCACTCAGCTCCCCCTAAAAGACATACATCTCCCCGACGCTATCGGTTGGTGGCCTCCTGCTATTGGTTGGTGGTTGCTGGCGGTTTTGATTCCTCTATTGATGGTGTTTTTGTACTGGTTTTATAAACGTTTGACTCGCAAAACGGCTATTAAAACCGCTAAAAAAAATCTGGCAGTCATCAAGCAATATTCTGCCTTGGATAATGACAAGAAACTGCGTGAACTTTCCACGCTGATTCGCCGTGTGGCTATCAGTGTTAATCCCAGAGCTGAAGTGGCGAGTTTAACCGGGCGTCAGTGGTTGGGGTTTCTTGATAAATCAGTAACCGGTACGCCTTTTAGCGACGGCTGTGGTCAGTTGTTGGCGACCGCGCCTTATCGAAATTCGCCGCCCACCGAACCGGAAATTGCCCAACTCATCAGTCTGTGTGAAGATTGGCTTAACGCCCAAACCTTACCTGCGAAAAGAAAACAAACATCATGATTCATTTTGAGTGGCCTTGGCTGTTAACGGCCTTACCTTTGCCTTTATTAATTCGTTGGCTGGTTCCTGCAAACAATCCTGTGGAACAGGCGGCGTTAAAAGTCCCGTTTCTGGATGATTTTTCTGAAGGTAAAACACAGGCTGTGTCCCAGGATCAAAAATGGCCGTTATTGCTGGCGGCAATCGCCTGGTTTTTATTGGTTGTAGCCTGTACACGGCCGCAATGGCTGGGAGAGCCGATTGAACAAGGTGTGAGTGGTCGGGATTTAATGCTGGCTGTGGATTTGTCAGCCAGTATGGAAGAGCAGGATTTTATGATTAACAAAAAACCCGTCGATCGATTGACCGCTATCAAATGGGTCGCCAGTGATTTTATTAACCGGCGTGTCGGTGACCGGGTGGGTTTAATATTATTTGGTACGCAGGCGTATTTGCAAACGCCCTTAACCTTTGACAGAAAAACAGTGCAAACCTTATTGGATGAATCCGTAATAGGACTTGCGGGTGACAATACGGCCATCGGTGATGCGATTGGTTTGGCGGTTAAGCGTCTTAAAAATCAACCGGCCAATAGTCGTGTTTTGGTGCTGTTAACGGATGGTGCCAATACCGCAGGCGAAGTCTCGCCCTTAAAAGCCGCAGAGCTGGCGGCCGCCAACCAATTAAAAATATATACCATCGGCGTGGGAGCGGATGAAATGATCGTGCGCAGTTTTTTTGGTAACCGCAAAGTGAACCCTTCAAGAGATTTGGATGAAAACACCTTGGTTAAAGTCGCTGAAAGTACCGGTGGCCGTTATTTTCGGGCCAGAAATGCCGATGAGCTGAATAATATTTATATGTTGCTGGACAAGCTTGAACCGGTTGAAAAAGACAAACAATACTTCAGGCCGCGCAGTGAATTGTATTTTTGGCCCTTATCGCTGGCGCTGGGTTTGGCCGGATTTATTGGCCTGTCGCGGGTGAGGTTGTCATGAATCTGGCGGACTTTCACTTTATCCGGCCTTACTGGTTACTGGCTTGCATTCCTTTTGTAGTCATTGTAACGTTAATGTTAAGAAACAAGCTGAGTCAGGGCAACTGGTCGGCGGTATGCGATGCGGAATTATTACCGTATTTATTACAGGAAAAGATCGTTAACCAAAGCCGCTGGGCATTAACCACCGGTGCCATTGCCGCTTTATTGACCATTATTGCCTTGGCAGGGCCAACCTGGCAACGGTTGCCTTCGCCTGTTTTTAGAAATGAATCGGCCTTGGTGATCGCGCTGGATTTATCGCGCTCCATGGATGCCGAGGATATTAAGCCCAGTCGCTTGATTCGGGCACGTTACAAAATTGCCGATATTTTAAAGCAGCGTAAAGATGGTCAGACAGCCTTACTGGTTTATGCCGGTGATGCGTTTACCGTTACCCCGTTGACCGATGATACTGAAACCATCGATAGTCAATTGTCCGCGTTGACTACCGACATTATGCCCAGTGAAGGCAATAATACTGGAATTGTGCTGGAAAAAGCCGTTGAATTGTTTAAGCAATCAGGGCTGCAAAAGGGGCAGATAGTGTTGGTGACCGATAGCGTTGATAGTGATAAAACACTGGCTACAGTAAAAGCGCTTGATAACTATACGGTGTCAATATTGGGCGTGGGCACCACGGAGGGCGCACCGGTCGCCCTGCCTGAGGGTGGTTTTTTGAAAGATGAACAAGGCACTATTGTCGTTCCCAAGTTGGATGCCAGTGCTTTGGCAAAGCTGGCACAGGCAGGCAAGGGCGTTTATCAAACCATAACGGCCAATGACGCGGATATTCAAACCCTATTATCAGCCGACGATAAGCCGGTACAACAGGAAGGCAAGGAAAACAAAAATTTATTGCTGGATCAGTGGGAAGATAAAGGCCCGTGGCTGTTATTACTGGTTTTGCCCTTGGCGGCATTGAGCTTTAGAAAAGGGCTGTTATGTGTCGGTTTGTTACTGTTATTACCGCTGCCTAAAAACAGTTATGCCGTTGAATGGCAGGATTTATGGCAGAACAAAGATCAGCAGGCGCAACAGGCCTATAAAAACAACCAATTTGAGCAAGCGGCAAATTTATTTAAAAATCCTGACTGGAAAGCGGCAGCGCACTACAAAGCGGGCGAGTATGATAAGGCATTGGATAGCCTGAAAGTTAATCAGACCGCTTTAAGTGCTTACAATCAGGGCAATGCACTGGCACAATCAGGCCAGTTGGAAGAGGCTGTCAAAGCCTACGAAAAAGCGTTGACGTTAAATCCGGATGACG
>SESD01001839.1_pt1 | contig 11238 bp, 8 predicted proteins | sample 3171411 | NCBI WGS metagenome assembly SESD01 (sample SAMN06051880, study PRJNA518727) | freshwater metagenome | biome: subpolar coniferous forest; feature: holomictic lake; material: water; isolation source: holomictic Lake 442, 16.5 m depth | place: Canada: near Kenora, Ontario | collected...
CCCATTCCAGGGAATTTTTTCCCCGAGCTACTATTGAAGCATATTCCGCCGTCACACTGTGCAGAAAGGGCATTTAATGCCTTGGGGTTGGTTTTTGGATTACAGGTGTACAGCGCCATCTTAGGGCCTCGCTGCTCTAAAGCAGGCTTATAATCAGTCAAAACTTGTACCGGAGTCGCATAAGTACTAACCGTAAAGCCATTATTCACGCCATCTAAAAGAAGATTACAAACGTTCTTTTTTGTTCCTTTTTCAGTGTAGTTATATGGTAGCGAGATACTTTCTTGATTTAAAACTTCACATTTACAATAGGCGACTTTATCAATAGTCGTACATTGCGCTATCGCACATAGGGCAAAAGTATTCGGTGTTCGAGCAGATTCTGGACACTGAACAAATGGACCTGCCAAAGCAAAAACAGAATTTGTTGTTCCAGCTAAAAGACCAAGAAGCATTGAAACGAAAATAAAGCTTCTTAGCATACTCAAAGTTAAATAATGGTTTATTTTAATATGCACGGCTTCTTTTTTATTATTAAAACATAATTATAATGTGATATTTAAAATTAGCACATATGACGAAATAACCCTAATTTTATTTTATTATAAAAAATTGAAGATATCAAATTTGGATATATTTAAGGCAAATGATTTTAAAAATCAGCCAGAACTAGTTTTTAAGCTGCTGTAAGATCTATATTAACTTTAGATGATTTCTTAATTAAGAAATCAGAGTCATTAATCATCAAGCCACCTCAGATGACACATTAAATAAACAGTGATTGATACAAACGTTTATCTGAAATAGCACAGTCATTTGTAATATATTCAAAAATAAGTTTTACAAAAGCTAGCTGGTCTGTCGTGGTATTGTTATCATTTTTGACAAGAAACCAGCCCAAACCTGACCAACCTAGCTACATAACTCGCCTGCTAGCATTTAAGACTATCCTGTGTTTATTTTGATACCTCCCATTTTTTTAATTGCTTAAATAAACTGACTTTAGACATGATTTTTCCAGCCAATTTGATAAGGTTTGGTAGTCTGGAAAGACCAGTAGATCAGTGGTCGTTAAAAATAACAAACAGCACAAAATTACAAATGATAATTACCGACACATCAGGGGGTGATATACAATATAAGATGATATTTGCCCTTAAAATAAAACATTTCTACCTGAAGGAAAACACAATGAACAATAGAATTATTATGCGCACGGGTGAAGCCTTGGTTGCTGGAGGGCCACCTGGAACAGCGGCTGAACCCGAAATTATAATCGGTGAACTTGATGGGCCGGTAGGTAATGCTATAGCCACCATGACAGCGGGACAAGTGAGCGGCCATACGCGGGTATTTGCCATTTTAAATACCGATATTCAAGTCAGACCAGTGACCTTGATGGTCAGTAAAGTGACTGTCAAAAATAGCCGTTACACGAATATTTTAATGGGCACTGTGCAAGCGGCTATTGCTAATGGTGTGTTAGATGCCGTCCGTGCTGGCGATATTCCCAAAGAAAAAGCCAATGATTTAGGCATTATTGTCTCAGTGTGGCTCAATCCCAGCGTAGCGACCGACAATAATCTGGATCATAGAGTCTTGTTTGATATTCACAGAAAAGCCATGTCAACGGCTATCCATAAAGCGATGAATAACCAACCTGATATTGATTGGTTGCTTGAAAATCAGGAAAAAGTGATCCATAAGTATTTTCAGATGGGACTGGATGGAAAAATTTAACGTTATCACTATCAATCTTGATGTACGTGTATAAAAGAAAGAGGCAACTATCCTGGGATAGTTGCCTCTTTCATGTGACCTAGTGCTTTTATTTTTTAATCATCTTAAAAGATCATGTTCGCTGATGTCCCAGCGGCTAATTGGGTAAATTCTACAGCGATCAAATATGCTTTTTTATTTGACCGGCTTGGCATCATTTAATGCATACCAGCCAAGCGTGATTCTATAAACCAACCAAACGACTGTTATCAGCAAAATAAAAAAACCTAAACCCATAGCAAAGGTAATTCCTGATAGGGCAAAACCTGCCAATGTTATCCAAGTGGTCTGAATTTGCCAGTTAAAATGTGATTCCAACCAAGTTCCCTGCACATCATTTCGTCCGTAAAAGTTAATGACCACACTAACTAATAATGGCAGACCTGCAAGCATGAAGGTTAATGCCTGACACAGATAAACAGTAGCCGCCATTTTTTTTAATCTTGGTAATTTATCAGTTGCATCTACTTCAGTTTTTATTTGATTCATAGTAACCCGCCTGTTGAATTGTTAGTTAGTCGAAAGCTTGGTAGTGGTAAACATGTTATTGATTTTATATTTCCAAGAATCGAAGACTGCTTGATTGCCTTGATCTTATTAATAATAAAACTTACAGATAATAACTTCTGAACATTAGGCCACACTACCCCCGCTTAATTAATAGTAGTATAAATACCCATACCCATACCTCTTCCTCTAATAAAACTGATAAAAAGCTAGCAGATTTTTAATGGTATCCAGAGAAATAAAGCCCTATTAAGAAATGGAGTCAGCTAAAACCTCAACTATTTGCTGGTAACCGGATAATCGTAAGTATCACACTTGCCTAATGATCTGGTATATTGCCTGTACTTAATTTAAAAGCTATATCATGAAACCAATTCTTGCAAATAAAGCAGCCATTGAGCATGCAGCTCTGTTATTACGCCAAGGTCTCTTGGTTGCATTTCCAACAGAGACTGTCTACGGCTTAGGTGCTGATGCTTCGAATCCGGAAGCTGTTCGAAAAATTTTTCAAGCCAAAGGTCGACCTGCCGATCATCCTCTTATTGTGCATATTTCCAGCGTTGACAGTCTTAACGATTGGGCGGTTAACATACCGGATGCTGCAAAAAAACTGGCTGCACATTTTTGGCCAGGACCACTTGCATTAATATTGAATAAAAAACCTGACGTTCCTCTGGAAGTAACCGGCGGCCAAGAGACAGTTGGCTTACGCATGCCAGACCATCCGGTTGCTTTAAGCCTTTTAAAGGCCTTTGGTGGTGGAATAGCGGCTCCTTCAGCTAACCGTTTCTGCCGAATTAGCCCTACTCAAGCCGCTCATGTTGAAGAAGAACTGGGGGATGCCGTTGATCTTATTCTCGATGGGGGATCTTGCCAAGTTGGCGTTGAATCAACGATTATTGATTTAAGCGGGAAACAACCCAAATTATTAAGACTGGGACATATTACCCAAAAGGATATTGAAGCGGTTTTACAAACTGAATTACTCATTGTTTCTTCACAAGCCGCGCAAACAGAGCTCCGCGCACCAGGAATGATGACAGTTCATTATGCACCGACAACCTGTGCCGTCATCTGTCCAGCAAATGGATTACCTGAAAAAATTGATGAACTGTTTTTCCATAATCAAAAAATCGGTCTACTTTCTCATAGCCAAAAACAGTCTGAAAATAAACTTGTTCGTATGATTAGTATGCCTTTACAAGCCCCTGCTTATGCACAGGTTTTATATTCTTCATTACGCGAACTTGATAGTCTGAATCTGGATATTATCATTATAGAAAAACCGCCAACATCAGAAGGGTGGCAGGCAATCAATGATCGCCTTAAAAAAGCCACTTCAACTGATTAGCTGATGTGGACTTGGCTGGATAAACGCTACATTCTAATGGACACCTAATGCTTTAAAGCCTGCCCAGGCAATCTCAACACCAATACAAAGCACAAAAAAAGCCAGTATTTTTGATACTGCCAAAGCACCCGACACTGAAAATCGCTTGGTCATAAACTTCAGGTTGCTGTAGCAAACCATAACAACTAAGCATATTAAAAAAATACCGACAATTGCTGCAGCTTGCTCAAGGGTTAAGAGCAATCTTGATTCTCTATCCAAATGCGCGCTAAACGTCAAAACAACAGCAAGACCTCCTGGACCAATTGTCAAAGGAAACGTAAAAGGATAAAAAGCCTTGGGATCAATAGAACGGGTATGTTGCGCTAACTCCTCATTTGATATTTGATCGGTATTTTCTTTTTGATTCAAGAGTTGCCACCCCATCAAAGCCAAAACAATGCCTCCCGAGAGTTGTACAATCGGAATGGATATGCCAAAAAGTTTCAAAATGTAACTACCCAGAAAAAAGAAAAATGATAGTAAGAGAAATGAATAGAAAGCAATTTTTCTGGACATTGCTTTCCAGGACTGTTCGTCAACCCCTCGACTCATTCCGTCAAGGACAAGAGCCGTTCCAACCGGATTGACGACGGGAAACAACGCCATGAATATCATAGGGATAATTTTTAAGGCAATGATTAAACTGGTCATAAGTTGTTTGGCAAGAAATTTAAACAGCATATTGTTGATTAATTAGCTGGCATTAAGCAATCATTATGTTATTAAAAATAATTAAAACGGCACTTTACGGTAGCTGTTGAATCATTTTTTTAAATACAAAATAGATTCATATTGCACTGAATTGTAAAGGTGCTATTCTAACAAACAGGGCTTCATAAAATTAAACCGATAAACTATCGACTTTGACATAATCGGTTATTAAAGGAGAACAACTATGAGCTATCGAAAAAAATTTATTGTTTCACCCGGTGAAAAAGTTCAACTAAACAAAATTGATCCCTCTTTCACTGATAAGCATGAATCACACGAAAAAGCTTTACCACACATACAAGAACACCTAAAGCTGATGAGTAAGCTTCAGTATCTCCTTTATGCAGATGCTGATCAGTCACTGCTTGTAGTATTACAAGCATTGGATGCTGGCGGCAAAGATGGTGTAATTCGGCATTTATTCAGCGGCATGAATCCACAGGGTACAAAAGTATTTGGCTTCAAGCAACCCAGTAAAGACGAAGCTGCACACGACTTTCTCTGGCGAGCGCACTCACATGCCCCCTCCAAAGGAGATATCACTATTTTTAACCGTTCCTACTACGAAGATGTCCTTGTTGTGCGCGTACACAATTTAGTGAAAAAAAAGATCTGGTCGAAGCGCTACGACTTGATCAACGATTTTGAAAAAATACTTTCCAATAATGGCACGCGAATAATTAAGTTTTTGCTGTATATCAGTCCGGAAGAACAATTGGAGCGTTTCAAGCAAAGGCTTGACGACCCATCCAGAAACTGGAAAATATCCGACGGTGATTACACCGAGCGGGAATTATGGCCTAAATACATTGAAGCCTATCAAGAGGCTCTTGAACGGACAAGTACACACCACGCTCCCTGGTTTGTTATACCTGCCAATCATAAGTGGTTTCGTGATCTTGCCATCTCGGAGATTATAACGGACACCCTGGAGGAGATGGGATTAAAGCTGCCATCCACACATGTCAATATGGATGATATCCGTAATAAGTATCATGCCGCTGAACAAGGTCAATCCATTAACGCGAATGGTAAAACTGAAAAAAAGAGCGAATAGTGATAACCCGTGCTTGTTAACTTAATTTATTAGCTTATTCAGGGAAATAATCCTCATGGAATTGGAATGCAACTAAATCTGTTCTCAGGCCTGAGACCTTTAAGTTGGAAGGCTACAATTCGAGATAGTATCGCCGGCTTAACTCTGGCGTTTATGAATATTCCACAAGTACTTGGGTATACGCGTATCGCAGGTACACCACCAGTAACCGGTCTTTACACTTTACTGCTTCCGTTGTTAATGTTTTCGATCTTTGGCTCCTCACGCCATTTGGTAGTATCAGCAGATTCTGCAACTGCGGCAATCTTTTCAAGCGGCTTATCGGGCATGGCATCTCAAGCCAGTGAAAAATATATGGCCTTAGTGGGTATGGTTGCGCTTCTAACTGCCATTCTCCTGTTACTGGCCAGAATATTCAAGCTCGGCTTTCTCGCTGACTTCCTTTCGCGCACTGTTCTGGTTGGCTTTCTGACCGGTGTAGGCTTTCAAATAGGCATTGCAATGCTCGGTGATTTATTAGGGATACCGGTAAATGCTCACAAAACGATTGCTCAATTACAGCAAATAATCAATGACCTACATAGTATAAATTACCCTACACTTGCAATTTCGGTGCTAGTGGTGAGTAGCATTCTCGGTTTCCGCCATTTTCATCCTCGTTTACCGGCATCTCTATTCGCAGTCGTTGCAGGAATAAGCATCAGCTATTTTTACCATTTTTCAAGTTACGGTATTGAAGTTATCGGGCCTATACCCGGAGGGTTACCATCACTAAACTTTCCATCTGTTAGTTGGGATGATTTACTTAAACTTGTCCCTATTGCTTTGTCATGCTTTGTAATCATTATCGCCCAAAGTGCTGCAACTTCGCGCGTATTTGCAGTCCGACATCACGAACGGGTTAATGAGGATGCTGATATTTTGGGATTATCAGCAGCAAATGCCACTGCTGCCATCTCCGGTGCATTCGTAGTCAACGGTAGTCCGACGCAAACGGCTATGGCTGATATAGCGGGAGCTCGTAGTCAGGTAGCACAACTTGTATTCGCCTTCATCGTACTATTGGTGCTGCTGTTTTTTACAGAACCGCTACAATATCTACCTCGTAGTGTGCTCGCCGGCATTGTCTTCGCTATTGCTGTAGGACTTGTTGATTTGCGAAGTCTTCAAGATATCCGCAAAGAGAGTCCGGGAGAATTTAAGCTCGCTATCATAACCGCCACTGTCGTTACGCTTATTGGCCTTGAACAAGGCATTCTATTGGCTATAGTATTATCGCTATTAAGACATGTAGATCACAGTTACCGACCTCATACCATGATTCTGGCACCCGATGATTCAGGCCGATGGCTACCCCTTTCAGTAACGCCTGGCATTGAATCAGAGCCCGGATTAATTGTTTATCGCTTCGGCGCTGACTTGTTCTATGCCAATGACAATCGCTTTATTGATGAAGTTCGAAGCCTTATAGAACTAGCTCCGACTCCAGTGCGCTGGTTTGTTATTGACGCTAGTGCCATGACTGACATCGACTACTCAGCCTCGCATTCCTTAAGAGAGTTATGTGAAGATTTGAAGCGCCGCAAAATTAATTTAATCTTTGGTCGTGTTAATGTTTATCTTCGTGCTGATATGGATCGACATCGCATTACTTCGGTAATCAGTGAAGCGTTTATTTTTACAACTTTACACGAAGCGCTTTCAAAAGTCAGGATAGATATGCGTGGTTAAAAAACCAAAATAGCCCAGGGTATAAATACTATTCAGTTTGTTTATAAAAAACCAGTCTGTTACTCTTGTCATATTAGTTTCTTTAATATTAATTGCTTGTTTTGCCTGGATAGAATACGATTGTCATATTTATAAATAGTGCGGTTTTAGTTTTTATAAAAACTATTCAGTCCCAGTCAAATCAATTCAGTATGATGGCAGATCACAGAGCCGTCGTATTAAAGTCAATTTAGTCGGACTAGGTAATTAATTGAATTTCAGCTCGCAAAACCAGATGATATAAAAACAATTCTTAATCTATATTTAACTTTTAAAGGCATTACCTAATGAGCAATACATATAAAAACTATATTTTCCCTTTTTCAAGAACACTGGGCGCTATTGCGCTAAGCGGGCTTCTGTCTTCATGCGCCATGATGCAAGCAGAACAAGCTCAAGATACAGAAGAACTGCTTGCTGCTGCGGGCTTCAAAATGGTATTAGCCAATACGCCAGCAAAAATGAATCATCTTAAAACTTTGACTCAATACAAAATAGTGCCTCAACAAAAAGATGGAGCAACTCTTTACATCTATGCAGATGCAGCTAACTGCCAATGTTTTTACTGGGGTACCGATCAGTCTTATCAAGCTTTCATGCTGCTGCAAGACCAACGAAACATAGCGGATGAAGATCGAATGACCGCTGAAATGAATGAAAATGAATATATGGAATGGGATACGATGGGCTATGGAATGGGTGGATACGGTATGGGATTTTATTGATTATAATCAATATTGGATAAATTAAAACAAGCAGTAAAGTTTTGTAAGGTTGGTTTAGCTTTGGTTAAACCAACCTTACAATAAGAGTTCGTTAAAAGCAGCCATCAAACTTTCTAATTCCAATTTATTCGAATACCTGCGTACCCCGTTGCTGGGGCTCCCGGCCCCATGAATGTGGTTGCCTGGTTGTTTTGGAAAAAGTTCTGCCCCAACTGCCCAAATGAAGCATAATGATTATCAAAAATGTTACGTCCCATCGCAAACAACTCAATATTTTTAGTCAACACATAACGAGCGTTAAGATTAACCACAGTATAACCAGCTATTTGTGAGTACTGATTCTGATCGTCACCACGGGCATACTGACTAGAAACGTATTGTAAATCGCTCCCCAAAAACCCATTATGAAATACCTCGTATTCAGCACCCACCTTAAGTGTATTTTGAGGAATACTAGGTATTCTGCTTCCAGGGGTGATTATATTGGTGCTCGGCAATGGCAATCCATTACTTAATGCCTCAGTCGTTTGATAGGTCGCATCGACAAATCCATAACTCATATACCAATTCAAACTATCCCAAAAAAGACCACTTAAACCAAACTCCGCACCCTGCCTTTGGGTTGCGCCTACATTATGAAAATAACCGTTTATAACACTACCAGGACTATTTATAAAAAGAATATCATTAGAATTTTGTGTTTGATACAAGGCAAAATTCCATTTAAGCGCTTCATTAAATTTACCCCTAACCCCAACTTCCAAGGTATGTGAAATGACTGCTTGTAAAGGAGGGTCGGAAACAAAACTGTTAGGTAATGAACAAGGTGCATTTTCATCAGCGCAACTCAATTCTACTGCAGTTGGTGCACGAAAACCTTCGCTGTAATTAAAATAAGTCGTCAACTCTTTGAGAGGGGTATTTAACGAAAAAGCATCTAACGGATTAAAGGTTAAACCTGCAGAGGGATTAACACGAGCATAACTGTTATTTCCATTTAGAGCAGTTCCTAATTGATCAGTAGTTTGTACCCGAGCTTGCATCCAATTCATGGAGGTATTTGCATGTAACCAATCAAATATCGAATAAGTATTCGTTGCAAAAATATTGGAATAAGTATTTTTTCCATTAATTTTAACTACCGTTGCCATTGGTTCGATAGCTACTTCATAACGACTGGAGGTAAAGATTGCTGCCTGTTCACCCGTACTAAAATTAGTATTACCGAAATTATAACCACCCCCAATCACCAGTTGATTATCATGCGCATATATTTTGTAATCAGATGTCAATTGTACATTGACACCGGTTCCATTTTCTTGAGTAATAGCCGAGCCAAAAGAACCAGACGCACCATCTATGACACAAGGATTGTCACACCCAGACTCGCCAGTATTACTATTAAGACTGTTGCTGTTGTTATTTCGGTTGTAAACATTACCGCTCAATTGCAACTCGTCATTAATTCTGTGACTACCCTTTAGATTGAAAAAATACAGTGTATTTTTGGTCACGTCAGGCGCTGTATAAATTGAGCTCCAGCTTTGTTGAAGGTTATTTTGCGGAGTTGGACCAACACCTTGAAGATTGTTGTCAGCGAACGTAAATGAAAGATCTACATCGGTATGGTCATTTTCCCAACCAACCTTGCCAAACGACTGTTTAACGCTAGTCGGTGAGTATGGCCGCCAACCAGAATCTTCAAAGATGTTGCCGGCAAAATACCAATCGAAATCACCTTTAGACCCACCTAATTCAGCTTGATAATTTTGACGCCCATAAGAACCACCACTTGCTTGAGCACGATATCCAGGATGACTAAATCCACTTTTGGTTCTAACCGACAATGCACCGCCCAAGGTATTCAATCCAAATAAAGGGTTAGAGCCAGGCATCATTTCCATATTGGCTATTGCAACTTGTGGAATCAAATCCCAGTTAACGGTATCTCCGAATGGCTCATTTACACGAACACCATCTTGGTAGACTGATATACCAATTGGTGTTCCCAACAATGGAGAAGCGTTAAAGCCGCGATAAGTAATATCAGGTTGGTATGGGTTGTTCTGGGTATCGTTTATGTTAACGCTTTCTAATCGACGATTCATGAAATCAGTTATACCAAAGGCTTCATGACGGTGAATTTCTTCATCTTCAGCTGACTGAACATTACCGGATACTTTTTTTAGATCCAATCCCGTATTACCAAGTGGTGTATTGCTTACAACCGCAATATCAGGCAGTTCAAAAACATCAACAGGATGTTCAACTACAGTCGGTTTTGTTTTCTCTTCTTTATTTACTTCAGATAGGTCATCAATTTTTGAGCGTAATTTAAGTTCTCTTATTTTTTCAGATGCTTTAGATTGCTCCGACGTTTTGGTTTTTTTTTTAATGACTAAAGTCGAATTTAATGAGGATTTTGAAGAGGTATCCTCTGCTAAAGCCTTTACTGACATAAAAGACAGCGCAAAAGCAGCAAACAAAACTCGCCTTGTGAATTGAGATGCACGCATGGATAGTAGCAATTGGATTATGAGATATTAAAGTTGATGCATTCTCAACTAAAAACACTCTGACTGCTATAGGAAAAATTCCTAAATTTTCAAGGAAATGTTTAAATGAAAAAGAGTAGGGAAAAGCATTAGATTGACTATTTAATATATTGGCTTATTCCTGCTAACTTTCTTATTGAACATCCTTAGACAATTTAGGATAGTCCACATGGATATTTTAAACGCCATTACTTAGGCAGAATATTTAAATCCATGTGGTCGTGTAAAAAGATCTTAATTTTACTTTACTTAGAACTCTTTTCGCTTTCCAGTGCTTCAACCAATTGCTTTGCCGGTAAATACCCGGGGTAGACATTACCATTCTCTGAAATGATCATTGGTGTTCCTTTAACATCAAAATCAGCAGCTAATTGCATGTGTTTATCAATAGGATTATCACAAGTTTTTGCTGGTAATTTTTGATCCTTTTTGGCGGCAGTTAAAGCAGCGTTTCTATCAGCAGCACACCAGACAGAAATCGCTTTATCATAAGATTCTGAACCTTTACCGGCTCTGGGGAAAAACAAGTATTGAATGGTAATACCTTGAGCCAAATACTGGTCAATCTCTGAATGTAATTTACGGCAATACCCGCAATCAATATCAGTAAAAATAGTAACGGTATATTTAGAGATTTTAGGTTTAAAGATAATCATATTAGCCTTACCCAACTTCTCAATAGCCTGCTTGCGTGTCCCATTTAACTTGTCTTCTGTTAAATCTTTACGCGCTACAACATCA
>SESD01001841.1_pt1 | contig 11234 bp, 12 predicted proteins | sample 3171411 | NCBI WGS metagenome assembly SESD01 (sample SAMN06051880, study PRJNA518727) | freshwater metagenome | biome: subpolar coniferous forest; feature: holomictic lake; material: water; isolation source: holomictic Lake 442, 16.5 m depth | place: Canada: near Kenora, Ontario | collected...
ATTCACCAAACCATTGGAGAGCCTCATGAAAACGCCTAAAACGATTAAATTATCAACTGACGACTTCACTCTGAAAAACAATGTCCTTTACAGAATGGGTGTTGTTGGGTATACCGAGATTGAGACAGGAGACCCGGATTATCCCTATGATTCGGAGCCAGAATACGGTCATATCAAATCTAAATTTCAGGTCGGAGAACAGGTCATGTTGGTATCCAGTACCAACGTATCCCCTAATGCTATCCGTGAGGGTCGTGACAACCCGGTATTTTATTTGATACCCGATTGTAACGATGGCATAGGCGGTAATTCAAACCCAAATATTAAACGCTATCACGGATGGAGAGGAACGACTCAGGATAGTTGTTGTGATGCATGGGGTTTGCGCGAGATAAAAGCCATCATCCAGCGGAAACGCTACATTGCCGTGAAAATCAGTGACGATTTACTAACGGATGAGGATTAAGCCATGCCCTACACCAACTGCCCATTCATAAAAACCATACTGGCGTGGAGACATGGACTGTCATTCCGCGACATAGCTGAATTGCGCCATGCCAATTTTGATAATGTGACCATGTTAAGGCAATTCCATGATCTGCATTCACGAATAGAGTCAGAATGGCCTATTCATCAATCAGAGATGAGCGTGTCATGCCTGGCACTGGCATTGGGGCGTGCATTAGTGAATTGGGAGGGACACCCTGTCGTTGAACGGTTGAAATTCCACACGAAATCCACTAAAACCCGGAAACACATCAACGAACATCGGTTTCAGCATCTGATCACCCCAAACCTGTCATGGGAGGAATGGCATAGGCATTTGGATATGGTTATCCGGGTTTTGATGATGAACGATCACAAAATGGATTGGTTTGACCTAGCCCTACTGATTCATCATCGGGCATGGCAGGAGTCACAACCCGATTGGCGTTTTGGTTGGGAGGATAACTGGCGGCTAATTGCAGCAGACGAATTTTACAGTGAACAGGCATTACAAACTGTTGTGCGCCATTATCGCAATCACCACGAACGGTGATTGCGGTGTGCATAATTTTGTTTTTCAAATCATGCAGGATGCGAAAACGCCGGTCGCCAAGTCACGGCTGCAGGGTTGGGGGTTGGGTGAGGATCATAAAAACTACCGCAAAATGACTGAGGATGAGTTTTATGATGTGTTAAATGCGTTTTATCTTTATCTTGACAGGTCGGATACAGGCTAGTTATCACGTCCATATGTTCTGGATTCCGGCAATCCCTTACAAAATGACTGGTATTATTTCAACCTTGCCCTGTAGACGGTGGCGCGGCTGATGCCGTATTTTTTGGCTATTTTCCCCACGCTGTCACCCTGGCCTAAGTCCTGGGCGATCTTGTCATCAAGATCGGGCGGGCGGCAGTAGACGCGGTGGCAGTCGCCGCCGTATTCCTGGCGCATCTCGGTTTCGATCCTGCCCAAATCCGATTCCAGCGCGGCAATGTCCGCAAAGGCGCACACGCGCACACGGGCGAGGACGATGGCAATGATATCGGGGGGCTTGCTCATGTGCGCCGGAACCGTGGCGAGTTGGCGAGCAGCGATGGCCTTTCGGCTTGCGGCTTGGGGGTGGCCGGTGCCGGGGCGGGATGGGTGACGGCTAGAGGAATGGGGGGCGGGTCGGCGATCCCGGCGAACAGGTCCAGCGGCGGCTCGTATTTGAGCTTGCGGGCCGCCCACCACGATTCCGGGCGCTGGTGGACGCGCCATTTCGGCTGGTAGGCGGCGGCGGTGGCATAGGTGGCGCAGTCCTTCGCTTCGTTGCGCGGCCGGGATTTGATCCATCGGCCTTTGTTGGGATCGTAAACCTCGGCGGTCAACATCAAATAAAACTCTTCGTCGAAGCCGTCTAGCACTTCCAAGGGTTCCTCGGTGACGATGATTCCGGGGAATTGGATGCGGCGGTCGCGGGTTTCGAGTTCGCGGTCCGCGACTAACCGGGCGAAGAAATGATTATTGAAGGTGTGGCCGCCGACCGGCCAGACTTCGGCGCTGTGCCTTGTGGTGGTGAGGCGCGGCCAGTTGAAGTTTCTGGGGCGGGGCTTGCCGCTGATGACGGGGGAGCCTACGGCGGGCTGGCCCATGACGGCGATAACCCTGGAACGCCGGGGGGTGCAGTAGTTGAGCGCGTCGTCGGTGAGAAAACGCGCATCGACGGCCCAGGCTTCGACGGGCAGCTCCATGCCGCGTTGGTTCGGGCAGGGGACGCGCATCCAGTCGTCAATCACTTTCCCAAGTTCGTCGGAATCGGTTGGGTCGCAATGGACTTCGATGTAGTCGATGAAGGCCATGGCGCGGTCCGGCCCGTGGGCGAGTTTGATCATGGCGACGCGGTTCTTCTGCACGTCCACGCCACCGGTGATGAGGTAGTAGCCGGTCGGGACGGTGCCCTTCCGGTAGCCGCCTGCGCGGGCTTCGAGTTCGTGGGGTTCGATGCGCTCGTTGGGGTCTTTGCTGGTGATGCCGAGGCGGATGTTTTGAAACGTCTTGAATTTGATGGGGTCGTCTTTGCTGTCGTCATACATGACGGCGAGTTCGCCCCAAGTAAGCCCCAATCCCAACGGGGCATACAGGCCGTTGAGGTGGAATCCATAAACGAGGTTTGCCTCGCGATCCGGGTAGGTGGCCCGCCAATTTGCCATGCCGCCGAAGCCTTGCTCTTGGAGCATGTCGGTTTTTTGCCTATGTTCGATCACGCAGCCGTGATGCGGGCAGATGTAAACCGCTTTCTTGGGGTGGTTTTGCGGCCAATCGAGCTTGTCCCATTCAAGAGCTTGCAGGGTGTCGCAATGCGGGCAGGGGACGAAGTAGCGCTCTTGATTGCTGGCTTGGTATTCGCGGTTGATGCGGGAGAGGCTTTCAATGGTCGGGGTCGAGCAGAGGTAGATTTTGCGGAAGGGGAAGGTGGTCATCGCGCCTTCCAGGATGTCCAACACGTCGCCCTGGCCTTCGATGTCATGCTCGTATTCGTCTATTTCGTCGGCGAACAGGCTGCAAAACGGCAACTGGCGCAGGGATGCGGCGGAGTTTGCGCCCATGATGGGGATGAAACCGCCCGGAAACGACTTCATAAAAATCGTATTGGCACCATCGCGGCTTTTTTGGTTGCCGATTTTCTTGTTTAACGCTTCGCAGCCTTCGATCATGGTCTGGAGCCGGGTCTTGCTGAATTTTTCGGCGAGGCTTAGGGTTGGCTGGACGCAAGAGAGGTTGCCGGTCTTGTAGGTGATGTGGTGGCCAACGAAGTTTAGGCCGATCTCGGTTTTTGAAACTTGGCGGGAGGCCATGAGGATGACGCGGCGGGCGGGGTGGCCGGGGCTGAGGCATTCCATGGGTTTTCTTGCGTAAGGGACGCGGGAGGTTTTCCATTGGCCCCATTCGCCGGCCGATGAGGAGGACAGCCAGCGGCTTAGGTTGGCCCATTGCCAGATGTGGACTTTTTCCACGGGTTTGATGCCGTGGGCAAAGGCGGCGAGGGCGATCCGGTAGCCGTCGGCGATGCCGGGGAGGGAGGGGATGGGTTTCATTCTGATAATCCCTTGCCGATCTGTTCGGCACGGTGGGCCATGTCGTTCTTGGATTCGTCGAAGTGGCTTTCGAGCAACACGCGGATTTTATGCGCGTCGGTTTCGGCGGCGAGGACGGCGGGGAGTTTGTCGAGTAGCCGGTCAATGCTGGCGGCAACGAGTGCGCCGAGGTCGGTCAAGCCTTTTTCCACGGTGTCGCGCATGACAAGGGTTTTGGCGGCGACGGCATAATCTAAATCCTGTTGGCGGATGGTGCGGAGGACGTTGGCCTTGCGCACGTCTTCAAAGCTGACCGGGGTGTTGCTGGCTTCGAGGTTGCCGCTGCCGACGAGCGGGGCCGCTTCGATGAGGGAGTGGCCTTTGATGCGCTTTCCTCCCATGATGGGGTCGTTGCGGCTCCGCACCAGCGCGGCCTGGGCGTCCAAATAATCGGGGTCGATGGTGCCATCGGGCAAGGTTTTGAAGCCCTTGGCCGGGTCTTTGATCCATTTGCGGATCGCGCCTTCGGTCACGTCGAGGCGGCGGGCCGCTTCGCGGATCGTGATGCCCTGTAAATTCTTGCGAACACCGGATGGCATGTGTGCTGTCTATGGGGTTGGGTTCCCGCGCCGGGTCAGGCGCGGGGGTTGGGTTACGCTGCGCGGCGGGTGCCGGGCAAGGCCGGCGGGTTTCGGCGGGTGTAGAAACCGGCCGGCTTGTTCATGCCGCGTGTGGTCTGCAAAACTTTGCGGCCTTGATCTGCCAGCCGCCGGGTGTCTTGCTTGGCACGGTAGGCGGTGGAGTTGCGGGCCGCTCGGCCTTGCGTGGTGTTTGCGCCGACGGTTTTACCCGTCGATGTGGTGATGCCTTTGCCTGAGCCTGGCATGGTGTGACCTCGTTTAGGTTGAGTGTTTACGTTAAGGGTTCTTCCACCAACCTTTCCACGGGTTGGGCTGGTGTATCCAGTCGCCAACCTTGACCTTCCGGGATGGCGATGCGTTTCTTGCTGCTTTTCCTTGGTCGGTGTTGACTCAAACCTCTTTATCGGCTGAGGTTGAGATGCCTTTTCCTGAGCCTGGCATGGGTGTTACCTGCTGTGCGGGATGATTAACGGGCTGTCGGTATCGACGTTCCACATGAGTTCCTTTCCGGGCCGTCCTGGCGCATAGATCAACACGTCCTTATTATCATCATCTTGCCGCCGCAAAATAACGCCTTCCGGCGATAGTTGGCAGGACAAGTAGAAGTTTGGATGGCGAAACGGGGTTTTGTAGTCCAGCCAGTTCCAATGGCTGGCGTGTACCTCGGTGAATGATTTGGCTTTTGGCTGGATGCCGTTGTTGCGCAGGGATTTTCCATAGCCGTTGAGGTAGTCCTTGAATTCGGATTTTTCCAAGTCGCAGCCGATGTAGGCCCAATCGTCAAAGTTTTGAAAGGTGAATTCCACGGTGGCCCCGGCTGATTCTTGTTCCAAGTAATCGCGCCAGCCGTCAACCGTGGGCATGAACGGGTGGCCGGTGATGCGGTAGTAATCCCTCCAAAAACCGGGCTTTTCGTTGGTGTAGCCGATGAATTCATGGATGCCGGCCGCTTCGATGTCTTGGTGCATCTCCCAGTCTATCGGGCGGCTGGTTTGCGACATAGCAATATCTTTGGCAAATCTGGCCTTTTGCTTGGGCGGGATGTTGGCAATTTGCTTGTAATTGAGGTGGAGATTGCCAATCCACGCATGGTGGATGTCAGCATCGGCCATTTTCCGGCAGAATCCGCCGAAATCATCCCACCAGTGGGGAACCATGGGGTTGATGCCTAAAACGACGTGGTGGCCTTGACGTTTGGCAGAAAGGGCCAATTCGACCCTGTGCTGAAATGAAGGTGCGCCGGGTTCGGAGGTTTTTAGGAATTCCTCTTGGTCGGAGGTAAAGCTGATGTAGATCATGGTCGGCGGGTTGTCGAGCATGACGGCTTCATGGTCTTTATGCCCGCCCTTGGTCTGGAAGCACAAGGGGATGTGCTTGGCTTGGCAAATCTCTTGAAACGCGATGAAGGTCTCGATGTTGGATGCCGACAACGGGTCTGCGGTGTTGCTGACCATGATCGGGTAGCCGTTGGCTAATAACCAGCCGACCAGCGTGGTGTCGTTGCCTTTCCACTTCATCAGCCATTGCAAGCCTTCGTTCTGGGTGCGGCGCTCGGTTTGGTTGAGGTTGGCGAAGCAATAGAAACAGGCATGGCTGCACCAGTTGAGGTCTAGGTGCAAGGGGACGGGGTGGAGCAGGTATTCCCCGGTGAACGGCCTTAAACTCATGGGTTAGCCTCGTATTGTTCGATGAGCATGATGAAAAAACCAGCCCAGTCCTTGTCAAAACCCGCCTTGTCCCTGAGTAGCCGGGCTTTTTGGGCGATGGGCTTGCTGAGTTCAAAGGCTATCGGTACCTTGATGCCGGTGTCCGGTTGCTTGGCGGTGTCCACCGTGTAGGGGGCGGGGTCTTCTTGCGAGGTGCCATCGTCGGTTACATCCTCCCATTCGGGCAGTTTGAGTTGATTGATGAGCGTTTGCGGGTCGAAGCCGGTCAAGGGCTGTAGGTCAATGGGCAATAGGTTGATTTCAGACAACAGGATCACGTTATCCCATTCGGATTTTTCGCCAATGCTATTGTGCGAAATCCTTAACACCCGTAATTGATCCGGGGTATGATCGGCCAACCTGACGCAGGGGATTGTTTTTAACCTAAGCTCGCGGGCGGCCATGACCGCGCCATTGCCGCATTGGATGACATTGGCAGCGTCGATGATGGCAGGAGTAATAAACCCTACTTCGCTAATAATTGCCTTAAACTCGTCAATCTGTGACGTGGGATGTTTTCGGGCATTATTAGGGTCATGCTTAAGCTTTGATATTTCAATGTATTCAATCGCTAAGTGCGTACCGTTGCCGATTTTCATATTTTTTCCAATATTTGAGCGTACCAGTACGCATTGTTGGTAACTAGCAACATTGAGGGGGTTGAATTACCCTTATGGCACAATGCTGTGGAAGTACCTACTCGGTTTTTTTGTGGGTTCATTTCCATTTTCCCTTGAACGTGGAGGTGGCCATGGCATGGATGATGGCCATACGGGCGTTGTTGGGCAGTTCCTTTGCCACGGTGCGCTCTGCTACGCCAAAGAAATCAAACCTTGGCTTGTAGCTGACATGCCGCACGAACAGCAGGACGGGGGCAATGTTGCTGCCATGGGTGCCTTTCTTGGCCCATATGCCCGGATGCAAGTGGCGTGTCCTGCCTTGCCCATTGCTGATGAAATAGACCACGCCTGATATTTTCGTAAGCCCATCCTCACGAACGAAACGGCCCAGCTTGTCCCTGCCCTTTTTTGTCATATTGCTGGTATGCCCCCCAGATAGTTCGCTGGCTTGGAAATACGAGAGTAGTTGGCCTATCAAACCGCTCGCCAAATTGCCGTATTGGTCTATCCGAGCCGCCCATGATGCGCGTTGTGGGATGACTGCGTATGTACCCGATGGCATGGCTCCAACCGCCTGTAATGACTTCTCAAACGCTTTAAGCGCACGTCCGCCTCCAAACACATGCGGCTCCAGGTAATGGCCCGGTCGGCCCTTGAATTTCACTATGGCATAGGTGTCCGCATACTTGGCTAGAGCGGGCTTCAATTCCAGCGCGTTCATGGTCCAGGGCGTTGGCTTATCGAACACGCGCCGCATTTCGGACTGTTCCGCTTGCTTGACGGCTTGCGCCGTCTTGTTGACGGCATAGGAGATGGCGAACGGGATTTGCTTGGGCATGTCTCTGAATGCTTCCCGTATTTGCGCAATGTTGGAGCCTATCTCGATCCTCACAGTCCCAACTCCTGCCGTGCCAATCGCTGCGTTTCGAGTGCGGCATCTTCGCTGTATTGTTTTTTCCAGCGTTGAACCCATGCAAGCCGCCAAGAATGGCTGTTTTTGGAATTTGGCAATCTGCATAAAAATCTCACTCGGCAACAGATATTGTTGAAATCGTAAGAAAAACAGGACTTTAAGCATAATCCACATTTATCCATGAATTTAACCATAACGAGAAGGTAGGGCAGGTAGGGCAGGATAAACACTAGGTAGGGCATAGTAAATATATGATTACTAACACATTGCCCTACCTGCCCTACCTGCCCTACCTGTATCTCGTGCGCGGGCGCCGGCACACACGCGAGGGAGTCAGGTAGGGCAGGTAGGGCAGGGGCTAAAAACCGCTTAAATATCATAAACTTATCCTGCCCTACCTTGCAGTTTTCAGGTAGGGCAGAGGTAGGGCAGGTAGGGCAGCAGGATAATGATTGCTCGATGCCATAATTATTAAAATGCATCGTAATTACCTTTATTATCTGGCGATTGATAATGGTATTGACGTTTGCCGTCTGCTGATGTTCTAACCCGTTTCCAGCCCAATCGTTGCAGTATTGAGCCAACCCGCATAGCCATACTGCGTGATGCATCAATTTTCCCCGCGTCAATATTAAGACAACTGGCATTGATTAAAATATCCTTGATGGTTATAAATGCCTTGCCGATGACATAATTCTCAATGATTTCCTCCCAAGGGTCTATTATTTCGCGCTCGTTTTGCTCCGGTGATAATAAGAGTGTCTGTTGTTTGTAACTCGGCCACCAGTCGGTGCCTTGCTTGTAATAATGCACTGCTTCAGCAAACAATTGATCCCTGATGGCGATTAATTCTTCCAATTTGATGATGCTTGTTTTTATCGGCCAATAGCGTGTATTCCCTGTTGAATCCTTAAAATAGGCGTTTTGATTAGTTGTCCCGGCAAAAACAACCGTCCTAGGATAGTCCATCGGCCTGGCTTCATAGGGCGCCCTAAAAAAGTCGGATGGGCTTGACACGATGGCCTTCATTGTCGTGCTTTCGGCCCGGTTGAAGCTGTCCAGTTCGGCTATTTCATAAATTAAACAACCCTGCCAGTTCAGATACTGATCCTTGTTCCGATGGTCTAGCACCGTATCTCGAAACCATTTCCCACCAATGGCCCTGAGTGCCGCCGATTTTCCCCTAAATTGTTCGCCCTCCAGAATAATCATAAAACGATTGATGCAACCGGGCTTGTATATCCTTGCTGCCATTCCAATGAACCAGATAGAGCCGATCAGGCTTGAGTATTCATTCAATTCAGAACCAAGATACACATGCGTCCAGCTTTTTAGTCTTTCTATGCCATCCCATACTAAAGAATCTCCATATTCGGCAGGGGGTGTGTACCTATTAAGCGACGCACACCAAGAAACCGCTTGCGTTATCGGTTCAATCCCACGGCATAACAGATTGGCATTCTGTGACAGCCAGTCGCCTAGCTCATATGAATCGGTCAGAGACCATGGCCTTTCCTCAAAACCGTTTTCGATGACCCAAGGCGCGGGCTTGCGCATGACGATATTCCTGGAAAATTCATCGGCAAACACAACCCCCTTTAGGACAGGATGATGCAATAGGAACCTATTCACGTTTTCCCGACAGTCAAGTGGGTTGTCCCTGCCCCCCTTAAGCTGCAATGTCCAACTCCAATCTATCGGCCCCGCTTCCACGCTGCCCGCGCAAGCCGGATTCGCGCCCGCTTGCGCGTCTGTGTGCGCCGCGTTTTCCAACGGCAAGGCGCAAGCCTGTTGTGGGGTAGAAAGCCCCTCAGGCAAATCTGCCCGCTTGACGGCCTTATCCGTCCCAAACTTGGCGGGTGAAAACGGGTTTAACCGTGTGCGAATGAAATCAAACAGGTTTTGTCCGGTTAAGCCGTCCGTCGCGATCACGTCTGCAACGCCCCATCCCTCCCGGTATGCGCCAATTTCAGGCAACGACAGCACCATGACTGTGCAGCCCTGCTGTGTCAACACCTCCGCGATCTTCGCGGCGGCAACCAAACCCGGTTGGCGCTTGTCCGGCAGGAACGGCTGGGATTCCGGCAGTTCGCCGGATTCCGCTTCAAACGGCGATAAACGCTTGCGCTGGCACGAATACCCCGGCCAAATCCAAACCGGCCGGCCGTTGATCGGTGTCCAGTCGTTTTTCATGGCGCAATTCGGCCCGCCAAACCACGACAGGCAGGGGATTGACACCGTTTCCCCGTCCAACACCAAGCCGGTCAAGGCTTCACGCGCTTGGTCGGCCTCCGCCTCGGTGGGGAAAATCAGGGTTGGGAGGGAATAACCCGAATCCAAGACCCGACAACCGGACAAATCCAGCAAGCCATACAGCGGACGAGGTTCGGGCAGGGCTTGCCATCGCCACATCAAATCATGTGGCGGATGGGTGTCCTGCGTCCAGGTCAGCGGCAACGTGACCGGCTGGCCGGACGAGTCGGGGAACTCGCACGACCAGCCCGCAAAATCGCCATCGGCTAAATAATAGGGGAACCGTCGCGCCGGTTCGCCCCGGTGCGGGTGTCGCTGCGGCGGTGCCGGCGTCCCCTCGGGGACCGGGACAACCGGCTTGAACTGGGTGGGTTTGGCGGCCATGGTCAGGCCGTCGCGTCTAAACGGGAGAATACGGTATCGACATTGGCTGAACGGGCGAATGCGGCATCGACATTGGCTGCTAAAACCTCCAGTGTGCCGTTTTGGATGAACCTGTCCCCGATTTGTATCAGATCGTCAAAATAATGTTCGACCTCATGATCGTCGTGCGGCCCTTGTCCGGTGCCGTGTCTGCGGATATGCCACATCTCGCCCTTCATCTGCCGCACCGCGTCAGCCTCGGGCGGCCGCCGCACGTCGGTGATGACGATGATCGCGCCGGGCGAATCCTGCACCCGCTTCAACACCTGATCCACCAGCCGGTTGACGAACACCCCGTCATCCCTTGCCCGCCAGAAGTCGCCCGCGTCGAGCATCAATTGGCGCAGGTCCAAATCTTGGCCGTGCAAGCTCACAATCTTGTCTTTGTTGCATTCCAGCCAGGCGATGTCCTTCCCCAAAACACAGCAAAGGGCGGTTTTCAAGGGGGTGGCAAACGCAAATTCCAGCGCCCCGTGTTTCGCTTGCAATATGTTGTAGACCGTTCCCTTGCCGCTGCCCCTCGGCCCGGCCAGCCCGATGATCCTCGTCGCGGCCTTCATGGCTGCGGCTCCATCCGGTAAAAGCCCTCGTCGCTGGGTTCATACCAGCCGAAGTCGGCAAAATGCACCGATTCAACCTGGTCAAAGTCCCGGTGCTTCATGAACTCGCCGCCGCGCTTGCAAGGGGCCACGATGTGGGTGGACTCACTCCCTCGCAACCTGTAGCGGTCAACAAGGTGGGCGGTATGCTTGCCGATTCGCTTGGGCCTGGGGTTTTGCGTCTTCATGTTCAGATAGCCGTTGCCGCGAGTGGAGACCCGGTACAAAACGCCCTGGGGTAGGTTTTCGGTGGTGACGAATGATTTCATGTTTTTATTATGGTTATGGTTGGAAAAAGAACCCCGGCTTATCCTGCCGGGGTGTCAAAGTGGCTCATGTTTTTGCAGGGGCGCGTCGTCTTTGCGGCGTTTAAGGGCAATTTTATCTTTAGAATCAAGGCAAAGGCCAAATTCCCCATAGATGCCTTCAAGGGTTACTTTGTTATCGGTCAATTTGACAATGGCATTGGCTTTGTTGGATCGCGGCTTGGCTTCGCCCCTGCGCCATCCTGCAACCGTTCGAAGTTTTACGTCAAA
>SESD01001842.1_pt1 | contig 11230 bp, 10 predicted proteins | sample 3171411 | NCBI WGS metagenome assembly SESD01 (sample SAMN06051880, study PRJNA518727) | freshwater metagenome | biome: subpolar coniferous forest; feature: holomictic lake; material: water; isolation source: holomictic Lake 442, 16.5 m depth | place: Canada: near Kenora, Ontario | collected...
ATTTACAAAACGACGCGCGTTATTTGTGGCTGGTCGAAAAAGTAAAACAACTGGCGGGCAAAAAAGCGTTATTGATTTGCAAACACGCACAAACGGCGGTGGATTTAGAAAATACATTGAAAAATCGTGCTGGCATTTCCTCAGCGGTATTTCACGAACACATGACGATTATTGAACGTGACCGCGCGGCGGCTTATTTTGCTGACGAAGAAAGCAGCGCACGGTTGTTGATTTGTTCTGAAATCGGCAGCGAAGGACGCAATTTTCAATTTTTGCAGCATTTGATTTTGTGGGATTTGCCGACGAATCCCGATTTGTTGCAACAACGCATCGGGCGTTTAGATCGAATCGGGCAGAAACACGTTATTCAAATTCACGTTCCGTATTTGGAAAACACCGAACAAGCGATTTTATATCGTTGGTACGACGAAGGATTGAATGCGTTTCGGGCGAATAATTCTGCCGCGCAACAAGTCGCCGATTTGTTGCAAAGCGAATTGCAGCGTATTTTAAAAAGCGACGACGCAAACGAAATCAGTGCATTCATCGAAAAAACTCGCGCATTAAGTCACGACGTGGAAGCCCAATTGCATCAAGGGCGCGATCAACTTTTAGAATTGAATTCGTGCCGCAAAGAAATCGCGGACGAATTCATTGCCGAATTATCGGCGTACGAAAGCGAAGGCACGCTGTGGGATTACATGGAATCGGTGTTCGATTGTTACGGAATTGATACGGAAGAACATTCTGCGGGCGCGTATATTTTGATGCCGAGCGACCATTTGCGTTGTGAAACATTTCCGCATTTGACCGAAGACGGTTTGACCGTGACCGTCAGTCGCGCTCAGGCGTTGGCGCGTGAAGAGTTGCAATTTTTAACGTGGGAACATCCGTTAGTCACCGCCGCGATGGACATGGTTTTGTCGAGCGAAACAGGCAACGCAACATTAAGCACCGTGAAACATCCAGATTTAAAAGCGGGACAATTTTTCTTAGAATGTTTGTTTATTGTTGAACACAGTGCGCCCGCCGAATTGCAAATCAACCGCTTTTTGCCGAACACGCCGATTCGTGTGTTAATCAATCAATTGCAAAAAGATGTGACGGCGGACTTTTCGCACGACAGTTTAATCGACAGCGGCGTAGCGTTTGATAAAGATGCGATTACGCTCTTTTTGAATAAACAACGCGCGTTGATGTTGAAAATTTTGGCGTTTGCGGAACAACAAGCGCAAATTCAAAAAACCGTTTTGTGCCAACACGCGACCGCGACGATGTTGGAATCGTTGACCAGCGAAATTAAACGGCTGGTGCGTTTGCAAAATGTGAATCCGAGCATTAAAAACGATGAAATCGAAGCCTTGAAAGACAAAACGCTTTTGATTCATGAAAATATCCAAATCGCGCAATTGCGTTTGGACGCGGTGCGGTTTGTGATTACGCGCTAAAATGAAACGGAGCTAAAAATGAGTTTGCCTAATTACAAACCCAGTGATCTCAGCGAACAAGAATATCTTGAAGTTGAAAAAATCAGCGACGTTAAACATGAATACTTCGATGGGGCTTGTTACGCAATGGCGGGCGCAAGCATCAATCATCAACGATTGATTGCAACATTAACAGGAAAATTATGGGCGCATTTAAACGGCTCACCCTGCGAAGTATTTAGTTCTGATATTAAAGTTCGCGCGGACAACGGAACAAAATACTTTTATCCCGACGTGCTTGTTAGCTGTGATAACCACGATGGAAACAGCCATTTTACAGAAACACCGCGCCTTATTATTGAAGTGTTATCGAGTTCAACACGCAAATATGACCGCACATTAAAACGCGCGTGTTATCAAACCATTCCCAGTTTGGAAGAATATGTTTTGATTGAACAAGACGTGGTGCAAATTGAAGTGTGTCGCAAATCCGATAATTGGCAAGCGAGTTTTTACTATATCGATGACGATGTGACGTTCACAACGGTCGGTTTAACGTTGTCAGTCCTTGAAATTTATCAGCGTGTTGAAAATGAAGAACTGCGAAGTTTTAAACACACCTAACCTAATTTTTAAACTAAATTTTTAACTTTAACTTAAACAGAGAATGATTATGTCTACCATCAAAACTTACGAAGGTCATTTTGCGGCGCAAGGCGGCAAATTTTGTATCGTGTCATCACGTTTCAACAGCTTCATTGTGGAACAATTAGAAAATGGGGCTATCGATGCGCTAGTGCGTCACGGCGCAAACAAAGACGATTTACATTTGGTCAAAGTGCCGGGCGCATTTGAATTACCGATGGTGGTACAACGCATCGCGGCAAGTAAAAAATACGACGCAATTATTGCGTTGGGCGCCGTAATTCGTGGCGGAACACCGCATTTTGAATACGTTGCGGGCGAATGCGTCAAAGGCTTGTCACACATTTCGTTGCAATACGATATTCCCGTCAGTTTTGGCGTGTTGACGGTGGATAGTATTGAACAAGCGATTGAACGCGCTGGCACAAAAGCGGGTAACAAAGGCGCAGAAGCCGCATTATCGGCGATTGAAATGGTGAGCTTGTTTAAAAATCTGGAATTATCATGAGTAATCCGAAAACTAATGCCCGCCAAGCGGCTGTTCAAGCGATTTATCAATGGCAAATCACGGGTCAAAATTTGAATTTGATTGAGCAGTATTTCGCCGATGAGCAGTTTTTTTTGAACGGCGAAAAAATTGAGAAAGGGTATTTTTCAGAACTTTTTCACGGTGTGCCACACGATTTGATTGCGATTGACGCGCTGTTGAGTCAATTTGTTGATCGCCCTGTTGATGCTGTTGATCCAGTGGAACGCGCTGTTTTGCGATTGGGAACTTACGAGTTAATTCATTGCACCGAAACGCCGTATAAAGTAATTATTAACGAATCTATCAATTTGGCAAAATTCTTTGGTGCGGATGGCAGTCATCGTTACGTTAATGGAATCTTAGACAAAGTTGCCCAAACACAACGCGCCGAAGAAATTAGGAATAAACGTAAACCTGAAATCAAAACCGAAGTCGAAGCCGACCCCAACACTGAAAATGAAAATTTGAACCCTTAACCACCAAATGAGAAAGCCGAAATGACGATAGATTTTACCATTACGCTCGATAAACTTTGTTAAACGAAAAACGCCCGTCTAATTTTAGACGGGCGTTTCTTTAATTTGAAAAATCCGTTAAAAATTAACCGTTAATCAAATAATGTACAAAAATACTACCGGCATAACCCGCTGCAATCGCAGGAGTCCATTTCAAATGGCTGAAAAATGTGTATTTGTGATTGGATTGTCCCATTAACGCTACGCCAGCCGCTGAACCTACTGACAATAACGAACCACCCACGCCAGCCGTCAAAGTAACCAGCAACCATTGATATAAATCCATATCCAAACTCATGTTCAATACCGCAAACATAACAGGAATGTTATCAACAATCGCAGAAATTAAACCGACTAAAATGTTGGCAGTGGTCGCGCCTAAACCGTCGTACATCGCGCCAGATAACAATTCTAAATAACCGATATAACCTAAACCGCCCACCGCAAAAACCACACCGAAGAAGAATAACAACGTATCCCATTCTGCGTGCATGACTTTGTTGAAAATATCAAAACCTTGTTCGCCTTTTTTACGCGCTTGCATTTTCAAGTAGTAGCCGAACAACATCAATACTGACAAGCCCGTCATCATGCCCATGAAAGGTGGTAAATGAAAGACTTGTTTGAAGCTAACTGCCGCGCCAATCGTGCATAAAAACATGAAACAAATAATTAACGCACCAGGTTTCAATTGCACTGCCGCTTCATTAGTTGCTTTCGGTTGTTCATTCGGAACAGCCCAATACATAATCGCGGCTGGAATGGCATAATTCACGACAGACGGTAAGAATAATTTGAAGAAATCAAAGAATTCCGCGTAACCTGCTTGCCAAACCATCAACGTGGTAATATCGCCAAACGGACAAAATGCACCGCCTGCGTTGGCGGCAATGACTAAATTCACGAAACCGATGCTGACGAATTTTTCGTTGTCTGCGCCTACTGCCATCACTACCGCGCCAACCAATAATGCCGCTGTTAAGTTATCCGCTACCGCTGATAAGAAAAAGGTAATAATGCCGGTAATTAAAAACAATTGACGATAACCAAATTGTTTTCTCACTAACCATGAACGCAATGCTTCAAACACGTTACGTTCTGCCATCGAATTGATAAATGTCATTGCGACTAACAAAAACAACATCAATTCCGCATATTCTTTTACGTCATGCTCAAATGCTAAGTGCATTTCGTGGGTGGGAACGCCTTTTTGTTGCGCCAAAATCGCCGCGTGCGCCCAAATAATCCCCGCTGCTAAAATGACAGGTTTTGATTTACGCATGTGCGTAAATTCTTCTGTCATCACAAAACCGTACGCGATGATAAAAATCAACACGGTATAAATTCCGCGTTCCGTTCCGGTCATGTCTAAATTTTGAAAACCTTCTGCAAACGCCCATTGCGGCAACAGAAAGGCTAACAAGGCTAAAAATATCAACTTCATAATTCCTCCGCTTTAGTTTTAAAAATCAAATATACATCAACTGATTATGTTATCACCAAACTAATGGATTTTGTCATTTTATAGGCTCCGAAATCGATTTTAGTTTTCAAAAAATATAAAAACATGACGCTTAATATGACCTAACATTTACGAAACCCACGCCACCATATTTTTTAGTGGTAATTCATAAATAAACAAGATTACAATTGCTCATAATTTTAATTTAAGTTCAAGGCGCGATTATTTTGTCAGTCAGTCAGTCAGTCAGAAAAATTGTTTTGGCGTTTTTCACCATGTCAACGTTTTCTTTGCGCTAAATTTCAATTCACTATCAACTTCCAAACCCGCTAATGCTTTTGCGTTAGCGGGTTTTTTTATTGCCTTAAATTTCTCATAGGAACACACCATGAAAAATCTAAAAACAACCTTTGCGGTCATTCCACTTTTATTCCTGTTTTTGTTAAGCAGTGTTCAAGCCATGACAGTAGACTCATCAGCAGTTCAAGCAATGACGGCGGCTGACTTAAAAACAACTCCCGACTACTCAAAACAAATTTCTAACAAACGTCTTTTCGCTTATTTGCAAGGCAATTACGCCGATAACATCAATGACAAAATTGATATATCGCTTGATGAATTTGGTAATTTTTATATTCACGATTCTACTGTTGATGACTATGTTTCTATTACCGTTGATGATGTTACTCAATGGGAATCTTATCAGCCAATGTCTATTTCAGGTAATGTATCGTTTGGTGCAATTTCCAATACAACCGTTTCAGCTTATAGCATTGTAAATGGCGTAAAAGGAACGCTGATTGACAGTGTTACCACCGATTCAGATGGTAACTATTCGATGTCAATTTATGAATATACCGGCTCAATTCTGCTTGAAGCCGTTGGCGGTAATTATATTGACCCAGCAACGGGCAATTTTGTTTCTTTGAAAACGGCACTTCGTTCAGTGATTGCAGTGGCTAACGGTGCAATGATTGCTAACATCACGCCAATCACTGAAATAGTTGTGATTAACGCAAAAAAAATAAAAGATGCTTTAACTGAAAAAAACATTTTGCTTACGCTCAAAAGTATCAATTTGAAATTAGGTTTTGACCCAGTAACGACAACGCCTATCAATCCAAATGTTGCAATTACTGATACAGCGACAAAAGATGAAGTTTTTTACGCTGGACAAATTGGAACGCTGTCACAGTATCTCGCAGAAAACACAGAAAAAACGTTGCCGATTGCATTGAATGATTTTGCAAAATTATTTAGCTCAGGTTCTTTTAGTCCCACACCGCAAATGACGAGTTCTGCGAACAATTACGGTGCAAATCCTCAAAATGTTAATGGCATAACTTCAATTTATTCGGGGCAAACAACGTCTGGAACAATGTTCGTCCCTACTACACAATGTGAACGAAATTTCGCAAAATATGGCAATTCTTCTATTCCATGTGTTAAAACAAGACCCAAAACATCATGTCTAGCAGGGAAAGTTCCAGTCAAAGGTATTTGCGTGAAATCATCAACACCAACGAAATTACCAACTGTTACACCTGTTGTGAAACCAGTAACGCCAACAAGTTGCATTGCACCAAAGGTGTTGTCGAACGGTACTTGTATCACACCTAAAAATGAAGCGTTTGCAGTTTGTAAAAAAAGTCGAAATACTAGCGATTTGTCATGTGATGGCCCATTGCAGTCAACCATGTACTGGGATACGGGGCTTCAAGATGTACTTAGTAAAGTAGGTTGTGATAATGGGGTGTTGGTAGGCACAGTTAATCTTGATGATGGTAGAGTGGGGAACGTATACGATTGTCGATATATTTTAAACGGCGGTTATAACAGGGATATGGCAAAGAAATACGGACTCGTCTACTAAAATACAATGATTATTTATGGTGCATATTTTGGTGGTGAAGGAAAAATGAGCCAAGCAACAAACGGCAATTATGTTTGTAAATAATCTACTTCAATTGGGAGAACAGTATGGCAATTATCTACAACGGTGGTTACAAGTTCCAACTTAAAAGAGAATACCGATTACAAACAGATTTAAAACCGCGAGAAGATATTTCGACGGAATTTGTATCTTTAGATGTGTACGGTAATTTGGTAATCAAATCTGGTTATGCTTGGGATGGTGCAACGTGTGCCATCGATACAAAAACGAATATACGCGGTGCATTAGTTCATGATTCGCTTTATCAGTTAATGCGAGAGATGAGTTACGCTCTGCCACCTGAAATAAACCGTGAAAAAGCAGATAGGTTGTTACAAAAAATCTGCTTGGAAGACGGAATGTGTCAATTTGTGGCTTGGTTGTTTTATCAAGCAGTTCACAATTTTGGGAGTAAGTACACTGACCCAAAAGATGAGCATCTACCAGAATATGCCCCTGATTTTTGTTAATTGAGAAATTAAAAACCGCCCTTTGAGGAAACTCGAAGGGCGGTTTTTTTGTTTAGTAGAATTATCGAAATTAAGAGGTCTCTAAACCCCGCTTAATCCACAACTTTCAAATCGATCAGCGGATTATTAAAGATGGCAAAATTCTGTGCCTGTATTATGCAGTTTTAACCGATTGTATAAGTTAAGATGACGGTCACACGTCGTTAATCCGACGTATTTGAGTTGTTCAGAAACGCCTCAGCTTTTAGCTAGTGCGTTTTTTAGTAGACTATTACAATTTTTCAATTTCATATTTTGTAGAGGCACGGGTTTGTACAAATTGAATCGCGTGCAAACGTGTATACGCGCCATTTTTTGCTAACAATTCACGGTGCGTACCTTCTTCAACAATACGCCCTGCATCAATCACCAAAATTTTGTCGGCATTTTCAATCGTCGATAAACGATGCGCGATAACCAACGTGGTACGGTTGCCCATGACTTTTTGCAACGCAGCTTGAATATAACGCTCCGATTCAGTATCTAACGCCGAAGTCGCTTCGTCCAAAATCAACAGTGGCGCGTCTTTCAACAACGCTCGCGCCAAGGCTAAACGTTGACGTTGTCCGCCCGAAAGTTTCACGCCATTTTCGCCGATTTCAGTATCCAAACCATTTTCAAACTTGTTGATAAATTCAATGGCGTAAGCATCGGTTGCTGCTTGTGTAATCGCGTCACGACTTGCACCAGCCAAACCACCGTAAGCGATATTGTTGGCAATCGTGTCGTTAAACAGCGTCACTTGTTGATTCACTAATGCGATTTGTTGACGCAAATTGTTCAATTGGTAAGCGTTAATGTTTACGCCATCGAGCAAAATTTCGCCTTGTTCATAACGGTAAAATCGTGAAACCAAATTCACCAGCGTACTTTTACCGCCACCCGACGCGCCCACTAACGCAATTGTTTCGCCTGCTTTTGCCGTAAAACTAATGTCAGTTAACGCAGGTTCTTCCGTGCCTTCATAAAAAAATGTCACGTTTTTAAATTCTAAATCACCGTGACAACGCGCCACATTATAAATGCCGTCGTCAATTTCAGATTTTTCGTCTAACACTTCAAATAACGATTCAGCGGCAACAATTCCGCGTTGAATATCACTATTTGCGTCGCTGAGTTGGCGAATTGGACGTGGCAATAAAAATGCCGCCGTTAAATAACCGACAAATGAACCAACGCTCGATTGTTCCATAAAAAACAGCGCGGCGTACATCAAAACCGCCAACGCAATCGCAATAATCAGCTGCATCAATTGGTTGTGAATCGCCGAAGTGCTGATCAATTTCAACGATTGCCGACGGTTGTGTTCGCTGCTTTCGATGAAACGTTGACGCTCATAATTTTCGCCGCCGTAACTACGCACCACGCGATGTCCATTCACCAATTCAGACGTGATATGCGTCATGTCGCCAATTGATTCTTGAATTTTTTTACTGAGCATCCGAAGACGTTTGCTGACGTAACGCACCAGCCACGCAATAATCGGCGTTATCACCAGAAAAATCAGCGATAACCGCCAATCTATATAAAATAAATAACCTAGCAAACCGACCGCCGTTAAACCTTCTTGCACCACTTTTCGCACAGCATCGGTCGTGGCTTGCGCGACTTGATTCACGTTGTGCGTGATGCGCGAAATCATGTAGCCGCTGTTGTTGGAATCAAAATGAGCGGTCGGCAATTGCGTGTATTTCTCGAAAATTTCACAGCGCAACGTATGAATCACGTTCGACGACACTTTGGCTAAAAAGTAATTGCCGAAATACGAACCGATGCCGCGCACGATAATCAAACCGCTAAATAACAGCGGTAAATAATAGAGTTTTTCGTGGGATTTGGCTTGCAGCGTGTCGATGATTTCTTGAATCATTTTCGCAAATAACGGCTGCGTCGCGGAATACACCAAAAATCCCACAAGACTGATAAAAAATAATCGGCGATGTGGTTTGATGTAAGCGATGAGGCGTTTGTAAATTTCTAAATTGGTTTTTTGCATGAGTTGAATTAGTGGATTATTTTTACCAAATACACTTTAGTGTCGGGACGGCTCGAAGTTTCTCATCTGCCGTAATCAATAATGCACGATGAACCAATGACGTAGCGGCGATAAGTCGGTCGGCTGGATCACCATGAATAAATAGCTCACTTTGCGATAATTCGGCAATTTCGGGCGTAATTGGCAACACGGTTACATCCAACCCGAGCAAAATATCTTGAATATATGCCGCTGCCGTTACGCCAGCATGATTATTGATTCTGCCGCGCGAGTACAACATTGCAATTTCCCACAAGCTAATGTCAGAACACGCTAAATTTCCGTTTTCCAATGCGGCATTGGCTGTTGCCGATAAACGCTTTGGATCATCCGCCCAAAATAACAAAATATGCGTATCACAAATGGTTAGCATCGCCCGTCCATTCTTCGTTTAACGGTGAAAGAATATCGCCAACAAGCATTTTTCCGCGCAAGGCTTCCAACCGCTTTAAGGCTAACTCACGTTTGTTATCGGGGAAATTAGGTACAATTCGCGCAATGCTTTTGCCGTGTAAGGTTATGATAATTTCTTCACCTTGCTGAACCTGTTTTAAATAATCGGGTAATCGTTGCCGTAAATCAGTCACGTTCACTAAATTCATTTTCAATCTCCATTCCGTACATAAATAATGTACAGAATGGCATATTTACGCTAAATGAGCAATTTGTTTGTTGGTTTTTTGTTTAGGCATGAATGTTGAGAATTTGTTGATAAAGCTGGTAATAATCGCCGCAAATTTTATCAGAACTAAAGGCTTCTTTTCGTTCAAAACCCGCTTCGGCGTAGTGATTTCGTAAGGTTTCGTCTTGGTATAATGCCATAATTTTTTCGGCTAATTCGTGGTCATCAAACGGATTTACCAATAAACCATATTCGTTATCGCCCAAAATATCAGGAATGCCGCCAACGTTTGCGGCAATGACAGGTTTTTTAAAATGAAAGGCTTCCAAAATTGCCGAACCCAAACCTTCTTCTTTCGATGGATAAACGAAAATATCAAACAACGCGAAATAATCGGCAATGTTCGTTTTGAAACCTTCAAAAATGACGTTGGGTAAGTTCAATTCATCAGCTAAATTTTTCAATTTCGTTTCGTCTTTTCCCACGCCTAATAAGATGAAAATGATGTTTTTATGTTCGCGTAACTGATTTGCTGTTTTTAAAATTAACGACTGATTTTTGATTGCATCATCTAACGCGCCAACGTGACCGACGATAAATTTATCTTCAAATTGTGCTTTTAAATTGGCGATTTCTTTTGGATTGGATTCGAGGTGACGCGCAATATCGGGAATAATTTTAAATTTTTGATTCGGGCAAAAATCCCGCATTACGGCATCAATTTTTTGTGAAACTGAAACGATTAACCCAGCTTTTCTATACGCTAACTTCGTGAGCCATTTTTCGCGTGGTTTATTCAAAATTCGGCGCGTGACCAAAAACGGCAAGTTAAAAAGTAAATTTACAACTAACGCAAAATAAATACTGCGCCCTTCGTGAACATGAATTAAATCAAACGATTTTAGCTTTGTTACATTCAACAAAAAGGGTTTGTAAATCGCAATGACGGGAATGTGAAGTTTTACCGCTTGTTGTTCGAGTAAACTATTTTTGCGACAAATTAACGTTTGCTTAATATGAAAATTTTGCAAACCTTGGATCATCGCCAGCGTTTGATTTTCGCCGCCGCGCAAACCTTTTGCCAAATTGATATGAGCAATTTTCAGCGGCATTTTTTTTGTAATTCGAGCAATTTTAGATATTTATAATAAACGCTTTCCGCGCTTGAAATCGCCAGCATTAAACCGTGTTTTCCGTCTAAAAATGCGGCTTTCACAAAATAGGTTTGAATGAATTTCCATAATGCGCGAAAAATTGCTTTTGATAATGAACTTTTCACGCCACGTTCAAATAATTTTTGCGCGTTCAATGACGAATAGCGGTTCATTTTTTCTAACATTTCGCTCAAATCGCTGTAGGATTCGTGCAAAATGGGCGCGTTTAATTTGCCAGTTTTACCTTTAACCATCGCCCGCTCATGAATTAGGTCGTCGGTAAAATGTCCCAATTTCCGACGAAATAAACGCAAAATATAATCAGGATACCAGCCGCCGTGTTTGATGAATTTACCGCAATAACTCGACAATCGCGGCAATAAAAAAGCGTCATGCTGA
>SESD01001843.1_pt1 | contig 11224 bp, 9 predicted proteins | sample 3171411 | NCBI WGS metagenome assembly SESD01 (sample SAMN06051880, study PRJNA518727) | freshwater metagenome | biome: subpolar coniferous forest; feature: holomictic lake; material: water; isolation source: holomictic Lake 442, 16.5 m depth | place: Canada: near Kenora, Ontario | collected...
AATTGGTTATGCGCGGGTGAGTACCGTTGGCCAGAATTTAGATTCGCAAATCGACTTACTTGAAAAAGCCGGTTGCGAAAAAATCTTCTCGGACAAACTAACCGGCACAACGATGGAGAGATCCGGGTGGGAGCAATTTTTAGAATACGCCCGGCCGGGTGATACGTTGGTTGTGAGCGAACTCAGTCGCATGACGCGCTCACTGATTGATTTACTGACCACAGCAAAAGATCTGGAAAAGCGGGAAATTAACTTAGTGTCCTTGCGTGAAAACATTGATACCACCACCGCAACCGGTCGGTGTTTTTTGTCGATGATGGGAGCTATTCATCAGATGGAGCGGGAGCTACGAGCAGAACGCGCAGCGGCGGGGCGTTCATCTGCAAAAGCACGCGGTAAAACCGGCGGCCGGCCTAAAACAGATCCGGCTAAATTAGAAAACGCCCGAATTTTATATGAAAATTCCGGTAAAACCGCCGCCGAGGTTTGTGAGATTGCCGGCGTGGGTCGTCGTAAGTTTTTTTCTTATGTTGCTGAAAAAAGATTACTGGACTAATTAGTCTTAACCCAAGCATGTCACAATTACTAAGCCATTGTGCAGGCTGTTGTTATTCATATCTAAAATCGTTGGCGGTGTATTTTTTGTCACAATTACCAAGCCACTGTGCAGGCTGTTGTTATGTTGCTGGCATAAAGGGTGGTATCAGGATGTAGAGTCACAATTACTAAGCCATTGTGCAGGCTGTTGTTATCTATTGCTGTCCACGCAACTCACGCCCCAGCAAGTCACAATTACCAAGCCACTGTGCAGGCTGTTGTTATTTGCGCTGGCGCTGGCTAAAGCACAATCCGAGCGTCACAATTACCAAGCCACTGTGCAGGCTGTTGTTATATCATCAAACATTTGTTGCTCTGTTATGTCACAATTATTAAGCCACTGTGCAGGCTGTTGTTATCGTACAAATAAACCTTTTCTTCACAGTCTTGGAGTCACAATTATTAAGCCACTGTGCAGGCTGTTGTTATCATGGCCTTGGTGAGCTTAACAAGTTGGATCCCGTCACAATTATTAAGCCACTGTGCAGGCTGTTGTTATTTGCGCTGGCGCTGGCTAAAGCACAATCCGAGCGTCACAATTACCAAGCCACTGTGCAGGCTGTTGTTATTTTTATTATTGACTGGGATAATTCAGGTTCTTGTCACAATTACCAAGCCACTGTGCAGGCTGTTGTTATCCGGTTTATTTAAACCGTTGATTGTATTAATGGTGTTGGTAGATAATTGCGAATCAATAATTTAGCCATATTTTCATCTTGATCATAAACCGCGCCGCAATGAGCGCATTTCCAAATAATAGATTCTTGTTTATCAGGTCGGCCGCAGTTTGCACATTCATTTTGTTGATTAATTCGCTCGACTTTTCCTCCGCGTTTTAATACGGCTTGCTCTATAGTTAATCGTAATTCTGATGGTGACACTCTAAACCGATTGGTGCGGGCTATCTTTAGAAGTTCATTTTCTTCCCCGCTCCGTGATTCTAGGCGGGCCATTTTTGCATAATCAGCATTATCCAATGTAATCACCGAGTATTTATCGGCTAAATCGGCGGCAATGTTTCTGTAGTAATCTTTGCGTTGATTTAATAATCGGGTATGCAAACTACTAAATTCACGTTCTTTATAACGTGACCATGCTAAATAACAAGGCAATGCTTCTAATGCCGGCAGCAAGGCAATAGATTTTAAAACATCGGCTTTGGTAATGGTATGTGCTTGTAATGCTGGTTTGCAATTTATCTCACGCGCATAACGATAAATTAATCCAGTATGGGGATGCTTGGCTTGTTTTAGTAGTTCTGATTCGGTTTGAATTTTTAATGTGTTAAATATTTCATTAGTCACTTCATCAATGTCACCACGCAAAGATTCTACATAATCAATTGCTGCGGCCCATTTTGCGGGCAATCTGTAGTGGCCGGTATTGCCATTGGTATCATAATAACTGGCAACCCGTAAACTTTGCCCCTCTCGCTTCCAACCCAAATTTATGCCGGCAGCTATTGTACTGGTGTGCGCTGTTATATCGGCATCAACTGTTGCGGTAATGGTTACGCTCCATGTAAAGTGTCCAGCACTGATGCGCTTTTTATTGATGCTAATAGTTTTAATACGTACTGGCTGACCATTTTCAATTTCTGGTAATGGTCTATGTAAAATAATAGGAAAACTTAATAATCGCCGATAATGTTTGCCGGCTTCGTCTGCTCCAGTAAAGGCTGTTATGTTTAATCTGGCACGCGCTTTACCTTGGCGATCATTAATTGCGATAGGTAATGGATAGATACACGCGACTGTATGGTTGCTGTTCATAAAATCGGTGACTGTCATGCCGCCTTGTATTTGATTGACAAAACGGCCAGAACCATCAAAACGTTTAAAACGTAAATCTACGCCTATTTTTATGGCTTTCCCTCTTGCATTTTCATACGATTCACAAACGGCATTATAATTTCCCCACCACAAACCGGATTGTTGCCGCGCGAGTTTTACAGCGTATTTGCGTTTATTATTAAGGGCTTCTAATTCAGGCTTTGATGCTTCACGAACTATTATTCGTTTTGCTTTTAATTCGGTTTTAATTGTCCGTTCTTGTTCGCGTAGGATTTTTATATGTTCCACTAATAATCCGTCATCTACATTTTTTGAACGTTTGGATGCTCTTAGTTTTTTTTGTTCTTTTGATAAATTTAATACTTGATCACTGATTGTCTGTAATTCAGCTTCAAGTTTTGTTATGTCTGGATCAGCAATTATTATGTCTTTATACTGCGCCCGATCAGCACGGTCTATTTCAACAAGCTGATTCCAAAACTTATTCATCAAGAATAGTTGCTCATGGCAATCATCACCCCAATTTTCAGGCTCTAATAACCCATATTTTCTGACTATTATCATTTTTTTAATTAAAATTAATTTTTTTTTAATTATAGTTGTTTTTTTACTTTGCACCCGCCGCCGCACCTTTCGCCGCGCCCTCTACAATTAATGCCAATCCCTGATTAACTTGCTTTAACCCCTCCGTTTGATTTTCATCAAAACTGCCTATGCTTAATTTTCTTCGGCCGGTTTTATCAATGCTTGCTGCAAAATCGGTTAATACTTTATCAGATCCCAAACTGTAAACGCTGACATGCGTAGAGCCGTCTGCCCTACCCTCGTAACTGACTATTGCACAGGATGTAAGTAATAAAACAAAAAAAACAACAATTAAAATTGTGATCATTGATCCGCATAAATAAGCCTGATCGTTATATTTTTTCACGCCCTACCCTCTTGAAAGTCTTTAAGGGTTAATCCGCCTGTGTATTGACAGTGACATAACTCTTTAAATTTTTTCCAGCGCCCTGCCCATTCCAATCCAACACTTTCTGCTATTTCTCCGCAGCGCTGAAACGTTTTTGTGTCATTCCAAATCGCTTTGCCATGGACTATCGGTACAAAATCAAAAGCACATTTCCATTGATGCCATGATTGACCGCCCCGCGCGTTGGTGACTTTTTTTCCGGGTTGGGTGCGGCCAATTGCATAAAGGGCATTTTGTGATTCAATATCTCTATATGTTGATGTGATCAACACTTGGATGCCTTCGGCGGCACAGGCTGCAATAAACTTATTGCACTTATCGGCGGTATCAGGATTTAAACTAGATACTAAACGTGAGTTAATCATTTTTATTCACCTGTAGAATTCTATAAATAGTTTTTTCAGCTAAACGATAACGAATTGCCAATTGCTCTATTGTGGCCCCGGCGGCATATAAACATTTCATTTCGTGGTTGCGTTCTTTGTAGTCATTGCGTGGAATGTAAAGACGTTCACCGCCAAAGTTACTGATTAACGCATAAACAATTGAGCGTGCTTGCTGACTGTCATTAATAATAGTAGTCACAACACGCTGCATCTCTGAAATAATGCCTGTCACAGTACCTCCTGTTTCGCATGAAAAAAGATCCGCTAGAGTAATTGCGAGTTTTGTTTTGGTTTTTTTAATAATTTTTTTTCGGGTACGGCCGTATAATTATCCGGCTGTACGCTGCGTGTGGCGGCATCTAGGCTATTACCATATTGCAATAATAGTTCATCCCATCGGGCTTTTGTATGCAAATGTAATCTTAATTCGTGATGATGCGCGGCGGCATAGGCATAGACAAAGGTATCTAACGGTTCGTTTCGTGCGCCGCGTTTTTTTATAAACCGATTTGTGCGTGGATCAAATGTTTCTGATGTTATGCCGCTGAAATATTCGGTTTGTAAATCTTCACTAAAATGTACCCGCCTATCGTCTAACGTTTTTTCACTGTCCGTGGCCAATCGGCCAAAGAGTACATTTTTAACAGCAACGGTTCCTACATGCTGGATGTGTACGCCGCGCTTGATGTATTGCCCTCGCCAATTAATATCTTGCGCTTTCGGTTTTGAAAGTACCGGGGCGTTATTGGGTATCGCTCCAAAAATAACCATCGGCCGTCGTATCATCCGGGAACGCACATAATTTTTAACATCCTCCGTTCTATGTCCACCGGCATCTATGGCGGTGGCTAGTATCGGTAATCTATGTCCGTTGGTGTGTTCTATCGGTTTATTGAGTAATTCAGTCAATGCTATCCAAACGGCATCATCCGCAGGATCACCCATTAATTCAACATAATCAATAATCCAACAGGCCATGCCCTTGCCCCATCCGACGATTTGAACGGCAAGGCGATTATCTTGGGTATCAACACCGGCGGTGATAGCACAAACGCCTATCGGTGCAGTGCGTAATTTGTACGGCTCTGCCCTATCGGCAATAACGTTCATTTTGACGGCCCGCATCGCGGGATCTTCCCAAGTGATTGCAAGCCGTGAATTTAAAAAACTTTTTAGCCGGGCCAGATCATTATAAGCCTGTAACCACATTTCAACGAGACTCGCCCAGCGTGGCCCTAAGCCAATTTGATAATAAAGCGCATTGATATGATAACCGCGTAATTTAGATCCGGGGTTAGTTGCTTTCCATCGCCCTTTTTTTATCATATCCGTTTTGTTATGTTCTTCAATCTCACAAGCACATTCAGGGCAAATATAACGGGCATCCGTACCGCCCTCGCTCCAATGCAACCCCGACCACTCGAAGATGATTTCTTCATGGCAATGCGGGCAGGGCATAAAGTAGCGGCGTTGGTCGGATTTTTCGTAGAGTTCGTCGGTTCGACACAATCCTTTTATGCCGGGGCTGGATATGTATAGTCTTTTATAGGTGGCCGGGAATGCCGAGGTTCGATCCTCTAATAGCATTAACGGGTCATCACCGCTTGTTAGGTTGGTAGCAAATTCGGTTAATTCATCAACGATTAAAAATTTAACCGAAGTTGATTTTAACCGGCTTGGTGATCCGGCATGTTCTAGGTAAAGCTGTCCGCCGATGAAGTCTTTAAATTCTTTGGTGTTGGCTGCGTTGCGGGAGTTAAGCGAGGTAAGGGCTTCTTGTACGACGGTGGTATCTTCGATCATGGGGTTGAGTTTTTGGTTGATCCATTTGTTCATGGACACTTCACCAGGCAAACACACCATGACCGGGCCGCTTCCATTAGCCATGTGATAACCTAATGAATTTATTGCACATTCTGTTTTTCCAAACTGTATGGGGAAACATAAAACCACTTCTTTGACGGTTGATCTTGCCGACATGCAGTCCATCGGTTCTCGCAATGGTGGATTTCTGTCGGTATGCCATGGCCCCGGTTCGGCACTGCCTTTTTTTGATAAGCGCCTTTCAACATCGGCCCATTCTGACACGGTTTGGACTTTGCGCGGTGCGAAAGCACGGGCGCGGGTGGTGTTGATAAGGTGGGTGGCGTTGGGGTAGTCAGTCATGGAAGTCCCCTGTTTTGACAATATTTGTATAAACAAAAATTATATTTTTTTTGTTTTTGTATATACAATAGAGGTTATGGAATATACGTGGAATGATAACGAGGTAAAACGGTATGAAGCCAAACACTAAAACGGGGCGTTTTATAGTGCTGCCATCCGATGCAGAAGATGCCATTATTAGAGCGGGTATTGCCGCTGATCCTGATACGTTTGAACTAACGGATGAAGATTTTAAGCGCATGAGACGCGCTTCTGAAGTGTTACCCGAATTATTTGGCGCTGAATTTGCGGCTGAAATGTTGCAGCCTAAAAAATCAGGTAGACCGAGTAAGGAGTCTCCGAAAGTTTTTACCGGCATACGCCTTGATCCTGAAGTGCTTGAGGCTTTTCGTGCCACCGGCAAGGGTTGGCAAACGCGCATGAATAATGCGCTAAAGGAATGGCTTAAGGAACATGCGTTGGGGTAGTTAGACATGGGGGTTATTTTCCTCCAAAACTTTAAGTGCTATTTCCATTCGCTCAATATTTTCTTGCAACCAGTCATTGATCTGTATATCTATGGGAGGTTTATTCCCATAAATTAATAAGATTGAATTTTGAACAAGATTAACCCCTACTCTTATGCGTTTTCGATATACCAATGGATTTTGATAGATAGCAGCCATTAACAAGTTATTAGCTGGTGTGTTTTCAATACCATTTTGCGTTAACCAAACATGCAACAAGCGAATAACTTGTCTACCTAAACAAGGAATAAAAGGTGCTTCAATAACTTCTGCTTGCCAATCAGCCATAAAACGAGAAACTAAAGATTCTGCTGATTCGGTTTTTGTTTTGGTTGCGCCTAATAAAGGCGCAGCATTGCCTAGTGTGGTTAGCAAGTGATTAACATAATCAGGTGTTACACCACATTCAAGCATGTAAGACTGACCTAATTGGGGTGAGATTTGGTAAAGTTTTGTCAACAGGTTTGTTTGTATTCTTTGAAAAGGCAGCAATTCTTTTTTACTACTTAAAACTTCTTCAAAAGGAATGTTGCCGTTTTTAGGTTTTGTGTAAGAGCCTGTTTTACGGATGGAGGGTAAAATTTCATGTGTTATCCAACGCTTGAAGGTTTTGGCTTCGGGTTTTTGACTGGTTAAAACACATGTATATAGACCGGATTCATTTATCAAGTTTACACCACGATTTCCAAAACCGCCGATCTGGCGGTTTTGAATTTCATCTTCATCCAATTTAATTGTCATTTTATGAGCGTCACTGTATTCCAAAATTTCAGCAACATCTATTGCAATAAACCACGGATCGCCATTTTGATCAGTAAAAACCCGTAAAGAATGATTCTGAAATTGAAAAACTTGTGAATTATTAGATAAAACAAACTGTTTTTTCGGGTTTATTTTGCTGTGTGTTTTATTATGCTTGGGATGTTCATTTTTGATGGCTTCTTTTTCTGCAACTAAAGCTTCTTCTCTACTTTCAAACCATTGTGATTCCATTCGGACTGATTCAAAAGCCCATTCCGAGGTTTTAATATGATCGTCAAACCGGTCTATGGCGGATAGGGATATGCCGATATACAGCAATTGATTATCAGCATCAAAATGACGATAAAGGGCGATTTTTTGGGTAGGTGATTGAATACTAATTGAATTTTCCATGATAGCTTCTCTGATTAACAGGTTATAAACCCGCCACCAAATAGAATCAATCATTAGGAGGCGGACTGTATGGAGTTGGTCTACCGGAGAAGCACCGGCCAGTCTTGCGACTGCTCCATACAGCCTGCCATAAAGGAAAGCTATGCACTGGACACAAAAAAACCGCAAAGGGTGCGGCTGTGCCGCTTCTCTCAGGAGACCAATCCCGACTGCCATATAGGGCAGTGGATAAATCGTACTCCAATTATCAAATTTAAGCAAAGATTTCATGGTTTCACCAGATTATGAAAGGATCGACTTAGATCTTCCAAGATGTTTTCCAGATAATCGGCTAATAAGGTTCTGATTCGTTGTTCGTCTTTTTCTGCGGCGAGTTGCGGGGCCAGGATGTCGGGCAGGCTTTCGAGGCGGTTTCTAATAATGGCATCGCCATCGGCAATGGCCATTTTTACGTCGTGAGCAACTAAAAGGGTGCCGATTTCTTTTTCGTAGGCGATTTTTGCTTGCATGGCCATGTATTTTTCGCGCATGGCCCTGGCTTGTTGGTAGGCGCTACCTGCTTTGCCGGTTATATCTTCCAATCCGGCTGCTTTTCGCTCGCGGTTTTCTTGGTGGCGGTCTTTGATGGGGTCGAAACTAGGGTTTGCGGTATCTTCAATAAGTTGCAGCGAGGCTTCTACATCGATTTTATCGCCGTCCATGACCAAGCGCCCGCTATCTTTTAATTGGGTTATCCAGCCGGGTTGGCGGTCTATGTGTTTTGCAAATTCTAAGGGTGACATTAGGCTCATGTTTTACCTGCCTTTTCCAGTAAATCATTTTTAAAAATTGTAATACTTTTAATAATTTTTAGGTAATTTTTCTTTTTAAATTCAACAACATCACTATTTTTTAAGGTAAAAATAAAAGAGACTAAAAGAGAGGGATGAGTCGGTGTTATTAAAAAATAAAAAGGGTCTGTCTCTAATAAATTCGTGGGTGTAGACGGGTGAGACGGGTGAGACGGGGGGGGGTACGTGCGAGACGTTTTTATTTTTTAGGATTGGCGGTAAAAAACCGTTTGTTTTCACGCGCACGCGTGAGGTTTTGCCCGTCTCTGCCGTCTCTAAACACGGGGAAGCCTTGAGCCTTGTAGGCTGTCGCTTGAGACGGGTGGTTTTTTTGTGCCGTCTAAATGGGGTTGGTGCCGTCTCTAGTGTCTCAGCCGGTATCATAGTAGGTGCCTTTGTAGCGGTTGATGGTTTTTCTAAATTCTTCTACACAGGTGCCTAGCCAGTACATTTCATTGCCGCCGGGTGGCATTTCATGGTACGTGGGTGGGTAGATGAAGTGGCGTTGGTTGCTTTTTATGATGCCGATAATGTAGCGTTTGCGCTCTTTTAGTACGCCAGGGCGTTTGCTGATGTGGTCGATCATTTTGTTCATGGGCGAGGGCCGCACGCCTTGTTTGGTACACCAGGTTTTGTAGATGTCGTAGAGATCTTCGGATAGGGCGGGGTAGATGGTGTTTTCTTCTTCGATTTCGTTGAGTTGGCCGTCTATCCATTCTTCGTAAAAACGTAGGACGTTATCTTTGCTGAGCGCGAGTAGTTCTTCTTTGGCTTGGGTCATGGGCGGTTTGGTGTGTTCGTTAAAATCACCCAGGTTTATGTTTAAGAGCCAATCGTGTAGGGCTGCTACGCCACCGTTTTTGATTTCGGCATCGATGGCTTTGTAATAATCTTCTTCTTTTTTTGCCGGTGTCCAGATGACGCAATGGCGGCGGTCATCTTCTTCTATGACGACGGGCATGCGTTCGTTAGATAGAAATACCAGGTTAACGTGGTTACGTTCTTCGTAGGCGCTGACGTTTTTGGGGTTGATGCGGATCCATTCACCGGTGATAAAGCATTTGAGTTTATTTTTGATGTGATAAAGGTCGGATCTGGCCACGACTTCATCGGCAATCATAAATAGTTTGGCGCTGGCCCAATCGTTGTGTTTGTCGTCGATGGCGGGCTGGTCAATGATGCGGCCATAACGGCCATAGATAGCCATGATGACTTCAAATAATAGATTTTTTCCGGTGCCTTGTGGCCCATGTATGACGAGGGCGGTGCGCATTTTTGCGCCGGGGTGTTGGATGGGATAGGCGAGCCATTTAATCATCCATTTTGCGGTGTCGAGTGCATTTTCTTCGCCGCTGCATAAATGGTTGATTAGGCCAATGAGTTTGTCGCAGCAACCGGCTTGTGGTGTAGTGGGCCAGCCGCCCCATAGATTGCAGGTGATTTCTTTGTCATTGCCCGCTGGATCAAAGCCGACATTTTCAACGCGGACGATGGAGCGGTGCGGTGATTCTTGCCAGCGCCGGTGGATTTCTCTGGACATGCAGGCATCCCGCATGTCGGATAGGGCAAGGAGTTGATGTTCCAGGTGGTCAAAAACGGTGCCTTTTTTGCCATAAACGAGGCTGAATCGCTCAATTAATTCGTCAGTGGTGTCGATGGGTTTTAAATTTTTATTTTCCCCTCCCCCCCCTTGTGTGAGTGCCCGCGTTTTTTGGGTGACATCCCAACCAAATTGCAATAACGCACTTTCTACTTGTGCCCTTACCGTGTGTAGGCCCTCTAGGGTGTGGAGGTCGTTGAAGTCGGTGAGCTTGCCTTGGTTGCGGCGGTAATGATCAAGCCGGGCGGTTGGATCGGCAAAGCGGGGAACTATGACGCGACCGCTAACTGCCAAGGCGGCTAATTCGGCTTGGGCGGCTCCGGTGTTAAAACGTTTGTGGGGTTGGTGGCACTCAGTACAAATGTTAGATAGGTTGATGTTGATCGGTTTGGAACATGCCGCACACCAGGCCAATGCGTCATCATCGGCGCATATCAGGATATTTGTGTGGTATCGCTTTTTAAGGGCCTTGGCTACGGAGGTTAAGTTGTTGGCATCAAAGGCGATTGCAACCGCAAAGCCGGTGGCTTCATGCAGACTGGCGGCGGTGGCGTAGCCTTCTGCGATCAGTAAGATGTTGGTTGGAGATCCGATTAAATGGAAGTGTTCTTTTTTGGCGCAACCGGATGGCCAGAATTGTTTGTTGCGACCACCGAGTTTTTCTATCTGGTCTTTTTGGGTGGTTTTATCGAGGATAAATTGTAGCCCGTGAATCCTGCCCGAGGTGTCGAGCATGGGGATGGCAATCGAGTTTTTTTGTGTGAAACGAATACCGTGAGCGGCTATACCCTTTTGGTGAAGGTAGTCGCAATCACCATCGCTGCTTAGTTTTCGCCAAGCTGAATCTGCTTTTAACGCTGCTTTTTCGGCGCGGTTTTTTTGTTCGTTAATGGCCCGCTTGCGATCTTCTGCCAAGCGCTCCCGGATGGCCGCTTTTTGTTCACCTGTTAATTCAATCTTGGTGAGTTCAATCTTTTGCGTGTTTGATTCTGCTCCGTGCCAAATCCCGTAAGATCCCACCAAGGCTGTATCGCCACCTGATAAGGTGATTTCATGGATGATGTACCAACCACGTTTTTCTTTATCGTCGATGACTCTGCAACGAATCATCCGACCGATTTCGAGCTGTCCGACAATTAGTCCGAAGTTTGAAAGCTGTAATCTGACATCATCATAATTCGATGCCACTATATTATAGTAATTCATTTGCTGACTGAC
>SESD01001844.1_pt1 | contig 11221 bp, 6 predicted proteins | sample 3171411 | NCBI WGS metagenome assembly SESD01 (sample SAMN06051880, study PRJNA518727) | freshwater metagenome | biome: subpolar coniferous forest; feature: holomictic lake; material: water; isolation source: holomictic Lake 442, 16.5 m depth | place: Canada: near Kenora, Ontario | collected...
AGGGCAACCCGGCGATTAACACCGACTTGATCCAGCAGCGGCGAAGATAATCTCGTTTTTGCCCATTCATAAAGCGGTTCGCGCAACCAACTGCTCAACGGTACAGAAAGCCCTCTTTTTTTGCGATGCACTATATCCGTAGGCAAGTAGCGCAGTGCGTACTCCTTTAAAAAAACTTTGGTTTGTAAGCGATTAATACGCTCTTTTTCCGGGAGAGTCGCGGCAAACTCCATGACTTCCTGATCAAGAAACGGTGCGCGTAGCTCCAATGCCGACTTCATGCTGGCACGGTCTGCCTTGGTCAATAAACCTTCCGCCAGCGACGTTTCCAAATCATGCTGTTGCAGTCGATCCAGCATTTCTGTTGATAAGTAATTGGGCCGGGTAAGCAAGGGCGGCGTTACCCCGAGGCGGTTTAAAATCGCCGGTGAAATGCAGGACGTCCAGAGTATGTGACGCCCCAGAAAATCCAGTTCGTCGCCCTGAATAAAGCGTTTCAGCAGGAAAGGGATGGTGACTTTCTTGTCACTGGTCGGCCAGCTTTCTACTGCACGTCGAACCAGTGCCCTGACTGAGCCGGGAAGTCGAGCATAATAACCGGCAAGATTTGCGCCAAAGTAAGTCGGATAGCCGCCAAAAAGTTCATCAGCTCCTTCTCCAACCAGTGCTACGCGTACCTCTTGCGCGGCACGTCTCGCCAAAAGAGCACTAGGTACCCATGCCGGGTCGGCCAACGGCTCGCCAACCTGCCGAACGAGTTTGGCGATAGTAGGCGGGAAATCTTCGGGGCGCACCCAAACGGGTACAAACTCGACACCCAGAGTGTTTGCAACTTGCTCGGCATAGTGGCCTTCGTCATAGGATGCTTCAGTAAAGCGAAGACTGTAGGCTTTCAGGGTTTTTTCCGGACGGATGGAACGGGTGACTGCTGTAATTAAAGAAGAATCAAGTCCACCGCTTAAAAACAGCCCAAAGTCGACATCAACTTCGCTTTGCTTGCGCACTGATTCCCGAAAAATATCGTCGAAGGCATCCAATGAACCGGGTTGCTTGGTCGTGTTAACGGCATTCCAGCGCCAGTAATGTCTACGTTGAATACCCGAAGCATCCAGGGTGAGTATTTCGCCAGGCAATACTTTTTGGATGTTTTTAAACGGCGACTCAGGCGCGATAAAAAAACCGGCTTGCAAGTAACTGTGAACAGCGTTTTGGCTGATGGAAAAATCGTGTTTACCGGGCGATACCAAGGCGGCTATCAGCGAAGCAAAAGCCACGATACCGTCGTTGATTGAGTAAAAAAGCGGGCGTTCGCCAGCCCGATCGCGGGCAAGCAACAGTTTTTTGGTACGGGGATCCCAGATCGCGATGGCAAAGGCTCCCTTGAGCCGTTCGACAAAAGCATCGCCCAGTTCAAGATACATGGCCGGAATGACGGCAACATCGGTACTCTGCTCAACCGTGCGTCCACGCTCAAGTAGCCATTGACGTAACTCAAGGTGATTATCAATCTCGCCATTACAGGCCATCATGACACCGCTGTCCGGGTCAATAATCGGCTGCTTGCCGTCGCTTAAACCGCGAATGGCCAGCCGGGTCATTCCAAAAACGGCAGATTGATCGCCGTCAATCCCGGTATCATCAGGGCCGCGATGCATCAACGCGTCAATCATCTGGTTAACTTGCTGAGGTATGGATTCGTCTTTCACCATTCCGTCGGGTATTACTAAACCACAAATGCCACACATATCAGTTACCTGTTGGCGTCGGCAGTAAGATTGCCGAATATTTAGAATTTAAATCAACTACTTCAACGCCCTGTTCTTGCGCCATTGCTTTAAGTGTCGTTAAGTGGTTTTTATCAGCAAGCAGGTAGACCGGGTGATGTCGGGTAGCCAGCCAATCATGCGCTTGCGCTATCGGTACGATACCTTCAGGCCAGGGCTTGCCTGAAGCCAGCGTGAATTTGACATAATTGCTGGTCAGTTCATCGCCCTCACGACTTAAAACAGTCACCAGACGCTTGAGATAAAACGGTAGGCCATTGGGCAGACATTCCATGCAAACCAGTTCGGCATCAGGCGGTAACGTGGTTGATATTTTTTCTGCCAAGCTACGCGCGGCGCGGGTTTGCGCAAAAAGATTCAAGACCTCAAAATTGACGGTCATCAACAGTAGTGGAAAGCTGATAAAGGCCGCAAATATTAAGCGTGTATTCCGGCTCCAAAGGGCACATATTGAAAGCAGTGCAACGACTCCAAACGATAAGGCCATGGGCAAAATCGTAGGTATAAAAGGATCAAAGAGCTCTTGTTTAGAGGGAATTCTGCTTTTGAGTAGATCAGGATCAGCGGCAACAAACCCCAGTACGACAGCCATCAAGATACTTAACAGCAGTAATGGTACGGTGGCATGCCATAAAATGCGTGCTGCCCGTCCGTTATTGTTATTGAACGCCTTGGCAAAAACACGCGCAGTAAGAACGCCAAGAGCCAATACGGCGGTGAGTATGTAACCGGGTAATTTCGATTGGGAAATCGAGAAAAAACAAACGACAACAACCGCCCATATAATAAACAGACGATCAGCGCGAGACCAGCTTTTCCTTTTTTGCCAGGCGGCAACAATGGACTCCGGCAGCAGGAAGCTCCAGGCAAAAAAGGTACCCAAAATAATGGGTGCATAGTAATAAAAGGGTGCTGTACGATGAAATTCAGTGGTGGTAAAGCGGGCAACGGATTCCCTCATAATGCCGTAATAAGGAAAGTCTGGACGAAGAATTGACAGACCAACAAACCAGGGCAGTACAACGGCAAAAAAAACCAGCCAATTACGCAGGGCAAAGGCACGCTTCATGACGCTCAGTCGACCCTCAAAGCCGTTAAAGATAGCAATAACGAGCGTGGGAATAATAAAACCCACCGGACCTTTAATCAGGGTGGCAATGCCCGCCGTTAAGGCACCCAGCAGATACCAGCGTATTCGTTGTTTTTCTTCGCATTCCTCCGCCAGAAAACACGCAAAAATGGTGGAGCTTACAAAAAAAGCCAAGGTCATATCGAAAATGACATACCGCGAAAAAACCATGTACAGCGGGGTTGTCGCGACGATTAGCATGGCCAGCATGGCGGTTCGTTGGTCGTATAGGCGTCGACAAAACAGGAACGTTACCACGAGCAGCGAAAAACCAAAGAAAGCGGAAGACAGTCTGGCTGTAGTTTCTGATTCTCCGAACAATGAAAAAGACAGCGCGATAGTCTTGAAGTAAAAAGCCGGCTTGTCAAGATAGGCCAGTCCGTCATAAGTGGGTACCAGCCAGGAATGCGATTGACTCATCTCCCGGGCTACTTCGGCATTACGTCCTTCATCAGGAGATATTAACGGCCAGCCTCCCAATCGACCGAATAGCATATAAGCACTGATAATAAAGGTAAAAACCAGAATCCAGCGATTTCGCATGAGACTGGATACTTTGTCGGAGTCGGCAGAGGGGCTTGCTTGAGGAGAGGAAAAGGTCATCGTTTATTTTATGATTATGTCTGGAGAATTGCTTCTGCCTAAAGAACGCAGCTTCTACCTTAACAAGGGTAATGCGCGGCACAAATGCCAGAGCCTTATAACCTCGCCAGTGGCAGTGCCGACGATTCCAATTGAGGAGTTTTGATTTTAAAGGATGCTTGCAGCAAAGTCAAAAGCAAGCCACCAGCAGGCGGCTGAAGGAAGTTAATTGACGGACAAGCTGTTGGATTTAAGAGGGGTGAATAATAGTGCTGGTTTTTGTGTCGAGGACACTTTGCCGATCGCTTGATTTATTGCGTATGACTGCTTCTAATCTACCCAATCGGGACAGATAACATCTCTTAAAGGAATGGTGTCTGTAAAATCGCTCCGGCTTTAATTACCCGAACTTACTGCGTCGCGTTAAGCTAAACAGTCCCAACAAGCCACTGCCAAATAACCAGATGGATCCAGGTACGGGTACAACAGAGCCAACATAGAAGTGCGCCAACATAGGCCAAAATACATTATTCGGGTCATTCGGGTCATTCACTGCATTAATCGTCAGTGAGGCGATGGCAACATCACTGGTAAAGCCACGAAAATCGGATCCGAGAAACGAGGCAGAGGTTTTATCGCTTAATGTGATAATGACTTTTTGCTGATCAGCCACAGCCAAGAATGTGTCGGTACTTGCAAAAATACCCCCCAATGCTGTTACCTCACTACCCGTGAAGGTGATGGTCAGTAAATCCTTGGGAGAATCCGTTGAAAGAGCGTTTGTTAATGAAACCAAGCCATAGGTATCTGTAAATGTGCCGTCTGGAATTGTGGAGGCAGTCCAGCTATAGCCATCCACAGCCCCAAAGTCAGCAGTTGGCTGACCTGTATGAATGGGATCATTATAAATATAATTGCTAAAGTCCTCAAGGTAGTAGTATGGGTCCATTTGCGTGAGAAAAGTCGCCTCGTCAGTGTAAACTGTTGCAGCGGATACCACCAGTGAGACTTGCGCCAAGAGCATGATAGCTAAAAATTGCTTTTTTTTCATCGTAGAAACCTTAAAATATCAGGATTAAATACTGGTTTTTGATTTGTCGTTTATTATTATAGTCAAACTTAATTAATTTAAAGGGTGATAGAAAATATTCTTAAATTTTTGAATCACGTTAAACTAAAAGCATTATTTATTTCAAAAATTATTATGTGACGATAACCTATTGAAAATATAATGATTAAATTTTTTTGTGTGTATGAAATACCAACTCTTGATTAAGCTTCTATATCGAGTGTAAAAAATATGACAGTTTGAAGGTGGCCAAGCGAGTAAAAAGTAACTTACATTGATTAGAAATCCTATCAATATGTTTATGGCCTGTTTGATAGTTTTTATTTTAAATAATTAAAATAAATCAATGGATTGTGTTGATGGTAATGATTGCTGATTTTAGGGTGTGAAGAGGGTGCGTATTCTGAAGGAATATTTAACGGTGATTTTATATCCGGAAAAGCGTTGTAAAAAATATGGACACTTTTAAGGTGTTGAGCCATGGAAATACCTGCAAAAACGGCCACAGCTTCACAGAATATAAATACATTTATTCTGTGAAGCTGTGGCCGTTTTTTATTTCAAGTTACCTGATGAGGGTGATAATCAAAAAATTGTTCAGGCGAGACTTTTGCTTGCCACTTCATAAACATCTTTGGAAACGGCCTCGGTGGTCATTATCCGTTCCAATTGTGCTTTTATTAGTGCTTGTCTGCCTGGGTCATATCTGCGCCATGATGTTAAGGCGCTTAACATGCGTGAGGCAACCTGCGGATTTAAGGTATTGAGGGCAATAATTTGATCCGCCAAAAATTGATAACCTTGTCCATTGGCGGCATGAAAATGCAAGGGATTGGCTTGGCTAAATGCACCAATCAACGCTCTAACCCGGTTTGGATTTTTTAAATCAAACGCGGGATGTTGCATTAAGACTTGAACGTTGGCAAAGGTATCCGGGTTAGGGCTGGAGGCCTGTAGTGCAAACCATTTATCAATAACCAAGGCTTCGTCTTGCCATTGTTGGTAGAAACCTGCCAGGCACTGTTGTTTGGCAGGGTGTGAGCCGTTGACAACAACCGCTAAAGCCGCTATTTGATCGGTCATGTTTTTAGCCGTAGCAAATTGCTGCTGTGACCATTGCTGACTATCTGCTTGCCCGAGTCGGCCTAAATAAGCCAGGCAGGTGTTTTTGATACGTCTACGGCCAATAGCGCCCGCGTCAAATAATCCTGACTCTTCCCGATGATTTTCCAGGTACAAGGCTTTAAACGGTGCTTGTAGTTGTTCGGCCAGTGTTAGCAAAACAAACTCGCGGGCGGTATGAATGGCTTCTACATCAACAACCTGCATTTGCTCGGCAAGATAAGTTTCTGACGGCAGGCTTAATAATAAGGAAAAATACGACAAGTCATCCCACGATTGCTCTATGACTTGTTTAAACGCTGTGATAATTATCGGGTTTAGCTGCAACGTCCGGTTGTTTTGTACATCAGCGATTAATCCGGCGATAATTTGTCCGGCCAGTTGCTGTCCCGCTTCCCAGCGATTAAAGGTATCACGGTCATAGCTTAACAAAAACGCCAGTTCTTCAAGGCTACGCGTCATGACCAACTTAACGGGCGCGGAAAAACCCCTTAACAGTGATACGACAGGTTGTTCTTTTAAGTCCTCAAAAGTAAAACTTTGCTCGGCTTGGGTCAGTTGTAAAATGACTTCATCCGTCGTGCCGTGTTGCAATTTACACGGTGCGATAGAACCGTTTTTGTTAATTAAACCCACAGTAACCGGAATGTGCAGCGGTTCCTTAACGGCTTGTCCAGGTGTTGAAGGGCAATGCTGATTAAGGGTTAACGTCAGCGTTTTCGCCTCCGGGTCGTAAGCTTGTTGAACGTTTAATACCGGCGTTCCTGCCTGCTCATACCAACGTCGGAATTGGCTTAAATCCACGGCATTGGCGGCTTCCATCGCCTTAACAAAATCATCACAGGTGACGGCCTGACCATCATGGCGCTCAAAATATAAATCGCTGCCTTTACGAAAGCCTTCAGCGCCCAGCAAAGTGTGAATCATGCGGACGACTTCGGCACCTTTTTCGTACACGGTTAAAGTGTAAAAATTGTTGATTTCTATGTAAGCATTCGGTCGTATCGGATGCGCCAAGGGGCCGGCATCTTCGGCAAACTGACGGGTGCGTAAATTGATAACATCTTCAATACGTTTTACCGCTTTGGATGTGCGGTCGCCGGTAAATTCCTGATCGCGAAATACCGTAAAGCCTTCTTTCAAACTGAGTTGAAACCAGTCCCGACAGGTAATGCGATTGCCCGTCCAGTTATGGAAATATTCATGACCGATAACGCCTTCAATATGCTCATAATCAGAGTCGGTTGCGGTATCGGGTCGCGCCAGTACAAACTTGGTATTAAAAACGTTAAGGCCTTTGTTCTCCATCGCGCCCATATTAAAATGACCGACGGCAACAATCATGTATAACTCCAGATCGTATTCACGACCATAAACTTGTTCATCCCAGAGCATGGCATTTTTAAGCGATTGCATGGCATGGGCGCATTTATCCAGATCGTGCTTTTCAACAAAAATCTGCAAGTTAATCGTACGGTCGGACAGTGTGGTAAAGCTGTCTTCAATGCAGTCCAGTTGGCCTGCAACCAGGGCAAACAAATAACACGGCTTGTTAAACGGGTCTTCCCAGGTTACCCAATGGCGATTATCCGCTAACTCACCTTGCGCGATTTTGTTGCCGTTGGACAATAAAACCGGATAGCGGTCTTTGTCGCCCACCAAGGTTGTGGTAAATTGCGCCATCACATCGGGTCTATCGAGAAAATAAGTGATTTTTCTAAATCCTTCCGCTTCGCACTGGGTACACAACATGCCGTTGGACAGATACAAGCCTTCCAATGCTGTATTGGCTTTCGGGTTAATGGTATTTTCGATGGTCAGCACAAAACTCCGGTGCTGCGGCACTTCATGAATAATTAACGAATCTGGCGTTTGCAGGTAGTGTTGATCGGTTAATTGCTGGTCGTCATTCAAAATCACGCTGATTAGGCCCAAGTTTTCGCCCGCCAAAATCAAGGCGGCATCACCGGTTTGACTGGCAGGATTACGGCTTAAGGTCAGTCGTGAGACCACGCGTGTGTTGTCTTCAGCCAGGTCAAAATTTAAATCGACACTATGAATCAGATAGTCAGGTACGGTGTAGTCTTTTAAATAAATGGTTTGGGGATTAGCGTCGCGCATGTGAATACCTGTTGTGATGTGGTTTTTTTGCTGCAAAAATAGCGATTAATAACCAGGCTGTGATAAAACTGACGCCGCCAAAAGGCGTAATCATGCCTAACCATTTTAAATCGAGTAGTGCCAGTAGATATAAGCTACCGGAAAATACGAGTATGCCAATAAACATTAGCCAGCCTGCCCAGCCCAGTAATTTGGATTCAGGGACTTGCTGGCGTATGAGCGCAATGCCTATTAGACCCAGCGCATGCCACATTTGATAGGTGACACCTGTTTGATAGACGGTTAACAGTTCGGGACTTAAGACGGCTTTTAAACCATGAGCGCCAAAAGCACCCATGCCAACGCCGATGAGTGCGCTGAGCGCACCCAGAAATAAAAAACAGGATTGCATATTATTTTTCCATTAGTCTGGGCATGAGTTGAACCAGATTGCACGGTCGGGTGCGGTAGTCCAGTTGTTCTTTAATTAACGCATCCCAGGCAGTGCGACAGGCACCCGATGAACCGGGCAGGCAAAATAGATAGGTTGCATTAGCGACTCCGGCAAGTGCTCTGGACTGGATGGTTGATGTTTTAATATCCTGATAAGACAGCATTCTGAAGGTTTCGCCAAAACCATCCAGCACTTTATCCAGTAAAGGTGCTACGGCTTCCGGCGTTCCGTCCCGACCGGTTACGCCTGTACCTCCGGTGCTTATCACCACATTAATGTTATCTGCGGCAATCCAGTTTGAGATAACAGCTCTGATCTGGTAAATATTATCAGGCACCATTTTTTTTTCAATAACCTGATGGCCTGCTTCCGTTGCACGTTCAACCAAGGTTTTACCCGATGTATCATCGGCATCGGTGCGCGTATCGGAAACTACTAATATCGCAATGTTTAAGGGGATAAATTGTTTATCTGTATTCATATTTTATTATAGGGAGGCCAAAGGCAAAGGACAAAAGGCAAAGTTAAAACAAGTTCTTTCGCCTTGTACCTTTAGCCTTGCGCCTGTTCTATCATCTTAACACAACAAAGAAGCCTTCCTGTCCACGCTGGATATTAATTAACAGGGCATTGTCAGGATCAACCACCTGTTTTAACTCTTCAAGATTACGCACACGATAGCGATTTGCCGATATGATAACGTCACCGGGGCGCAAACCCACTCGCCAAGCGTAGGACGAGGTATTTATTTTCTCAAGTAAAATGCCTTCAACCTGATCTTTTTGCGTTACACCCAGCACCGTGCCTTGTAATAAATGATGCAGTTTTTCACCAGCCAATTGGGGCTGCACCGGTTTACCGATCATCGTGGTCACTTCTTTTTTCTCGTTACCACGGAAGAATTCTATACTAACCTTGTCGCCAATTTGTAATAACCCGATGATATTGTTTATATCTTGACTGTTTTTAACCGGTTTGCCATTAGCGGCAACAATAATATCACCCGGTTCCAAACCCGCTTTTGCCGCAGGTGAATTGCTTTCAATACGGCTGATGGCAGCACCTTGCTTGTTTTCCAGGTTAAAAGCACTGACCAGTTCCGGCGTTAAATCTTGGGTAGTGACACCCAACAAACCACGCCTCACTTCACCGTGTTTAACCAGCGATTCTTTAATGGTCATAATCATATTGGTTGGAATGGCAAAACCAATGCCGACATTACCTCCGTTGGGTGCAAGAATAGCTGTATTCATGCCGATTAATTCACCCCGAAGATTGACCAGAGCGCCACCGGAATTGCCTGGATTAATCGACGCATCAGTCTGGATAAAGTTTTCAAATTTTTCTATGCCCAGACCGGAGCGCCCCAAGGCACTGACAATGCCCGAAGTGACAGTCTGGCTCAGCCCGAATGGACTGCCAATCGCGACGACAAAATCACCGACTTTTAGTTGGCTTGAGTCAGCAATGGGCAACTGGGTCAAGTTGTTGCCGGGAACCCGAATGATGGCGATATCGGATGCCGGATCGGTACCTATTAATTCCGCATTGAGTTGGCGACCGTCATGTAAGGTGACCATGATTTTATCGGCTTTATCAATGACGTGATTATTGGTCAGTACCAAGCCTTGACTGCTGTCGATAATAACGCCTGACCCTAGGCTGTTTTTTTGTTGCCGTTGCAATTGTTCGGGCACATTAAAAAATTCACGAAAGAAAGGATCCTGCATCAACGGATTTTCGCTAACCCGAATATTGGTTGACGTAGAAATATTCACCACAGCCGGCATGGCGCGTTCCAGCATGGGTGCCAAAGAGGGCACTGGCTGTCCGTCAACATAAGGGGGCATACCAGCCGCCTGTAATGTCAAGGTTGTTGACCCGAAAACGGTTAAAAGAGACATCAATAACAGCGGTTTTACTAATCGAGTATTCATCAGGATTTCCCGGAGATTGTTTAACATGAATAACAGACAATATAGGTCTGGAAATGTTTAATACAAGAGTCTCTTGTAAAACTTGTTAGAGATAGATGCTTAAAACTTGGGGCAATTATTGAGAGTCACAAACTGGTACAAAAAAGGGCGAAGATTGCCTCTTCACCCTTAATGATTAGAAGTTTCTCACCACAAAGCCTGCTCTGAGCCTGGTCTAAGGAGTCCGTATTTTTTTCTTCGTGACTGAAGCGTGACGGGGTTTGCAACCCCGTCACTTACGTTTTGAAAGTTATTAAAGACCTCAAACGTTTCGGTCTGGGTTGCAAACCCCGACCAGCATTGTTGGTCGGAATTTTCTTTCTTCTTGACCTTCGTGTCTTCGTGGTAAATAAAAAGCCTGATTAGCCGGACACTTTTGGCATGGCTCTCAGTTTTTCTACAACCTTGTCACCAAATTCAATGGTATTAATCATGACGACACCAGTGCCGGGCTTGGAAAGATCGGCGGTTGAGTAGCCATCGCCAAAAACGCCCTGCATGGCTGCCCACACATTTTTTGCTTCTTCGGCCATATCAAAACTGTTTTCCAGCATCATGGCAACCGAGCCAATCATGGAGTAAGGGTTGGCGATATTTTTACCGGCAATGTCGGGTGCAGAGCCATGTGACGGTTCGTAGTAAGCTTTGTCGTCACCCAGACAAGCAGACGGCATTAAACCCAGAGAACCTAAAATGCCGCCGCCCTGATCACTGAGAATGTCGCCAAACATATTTTCCATCACCATGACATCAAATTGAGTCGGTCTCAGGCAAAGGTTGGTCGCTGCCGAATCAACCAATTGATGGATAACTTCAACATCCGGATAGTTTACAGCGACTTCATCCAATATTTCATTCCAGAGTACGCTGGATTTTAAGACATTACTTTTGTGGATATTGTGGAGTATTTTCTTGCGTTTTTGAGCCAATTTAAAGGCTTGATGCAAAATACGACTGATCTGCAATTCATCATATTCCAGGGTTTCTTTAACATAGCGTAAGCCT
>SESD01001847.1_pt1 | contig 11212 bp, 5 predicted proteins | sample 3171411 | NCBI WGS metagenome assembly SESD01 (sample SAMN06051880, study PRJNA518727) | freshwater metagenome | biome: subpolar coniferous forest; feature: holomictic lake; material: water; isolation source: holomictic Lake 442, 16.5 m depth | place: Canada: near Kenora, Ontario | collected...
GGGTTTCGAGGGGTCAGCCCTGAAGTGAACAAATTGTGTTTGCGGGTGGGCGGGAATGTGATATACGGATTGCATGGGAAGGCAATTGCGATTGGAATACAAGGGGGCGAGCTGTCACACTCCGGTGCGGCGTAATGGCAAGGAAGATTTGTATGCGGATGATCCGGACCGCGCTTATCTGTTGAGGCGGCTGAGCGAGAGTGCGGTGCAGCACGGGGTGCGGGTGTGTTTGTTCGGCCTGATGCGCAGCCATATTCATCTGGTGGTGGAGAGGCCTATGCTGGCATTGGTGGGCGGGACGCGAGATGACCGCCGGAGTGCCCCGCGCGGAAGTCCGCCACCTGGTCTCGAAAACCACAAAGGCCTTGGAGGTCATAAGCGGGACGAGATGAATCGTAGCTATTTGTTGTCTTCAGGGCTGACCCCTCGAAGCCTCCGGCACCAAAACGAAGAACTGCAAACCCTTTGGGTCGCCTGAGCGTTACAAAATCAAGATGCGCCCCCGTGAAATGCAGGACAAAAATACCTCTATTCGGATTCCGAAGAGTACAGTAGTATGACGCCTTTTGTTGAAACTGCTATCTGGACACGCGCGTGGACTGCGGACATGCAGCCGTGCGTAACCGGCCCATTTGTGAGACCCCGCCATATAAACGGATCTGGGAACCGTCACTGGTTTTGTATTTTGCCATGTCTGGTGCTGCTGGCATCGCTTGCCGTCACATTTCTGGCTTGGCGAATGTCCCGGATCGAGACCGAGCAGAAAAAGCAGCTGGAATTTGATTTTCGGGCTCGTGAAACATGCAGCGCGATCGAACAGCGACTGATCGCGTATGAGCAGATCCTGCGCGGGATGGCAGGTCTTTTCGCCGCCTCCACACAGGTCTCGCGCGAAGCGTTTCACGCATACATCCAATCGCTGCACGTCGAGGAACAGTACCCCGGCCTTCAGGCGCTGGAATTCGCGCTGTGTCTGCCATCCGCGGGCCTGGCCGAACACGTGGCGTCTGTGCGCAGGGAAGGGTACCCCGAATATGGAATTCATCCGGAGGGCGCTCGGCCGGTTTATTCCTCGATCGCCTATATTGAGCCTTTTTCGGGCAGCAACCTGCGCGCCTTCGGTTATGACATGTTAACCGAGTCGGTTCGCCGGCAGGCCATGGAGCAGGCGCGCGACCGTGGCGAGGTCACCCTGTCCGGCAGATTGACGCTTGTGCAGGAAGGTCCCGCTGGACACATTCAAGCCGGATTCCTGATGTTCACCCCGGTGTACCAAAACCTGCCGGGTTCCCCCCCGCCGGCCAACCCGGCGGAACGCCGCGCAAGGCTGAAAGGTTGGGCTCTGGCAACGTTTCGCATGGAGAATCTGATGGCTGGTATTCTACGCGAGCGGGCGACCGAACTCGGGATTCAGATTTATGACGGACGGGATCAGACAGAGGCCGCCCGAATGTACGATTCGGGCGACGGCCCGAAGCCTGCCGCTGTGCCGGACATCCGGCGCGTTGTTTCGCTGAAGTTCGGCGGCCGCGTCTGGTCGGTGATCCTCACCTCCATGCCTGCCTTCACGGCGCGCATGCATAACAGCCGCAGTGGCATTATTGCCGGCGCCGGCGTCGGCACCAGCCTGCTGCTGACCCTGCTGATGATTGTTCTGTCCACCGACAATGCGCGTGCGGAAAGCCTGGCCGCCCGCAAAACTGTCGAACTACGTGCCAGCGAAGAACAGCTCAGGTTGCTGCTGGACTCCACGGCCGAGGCGATTTACGGCATCGACCTGGATGGTAACTGCACCTTTTGCAACCCGGCCTGCCTGCGCCTGCTGGGCTATGAGTGCCAGGAACAGCTGCTGGGTCGGAACATGCACTGGCAGATCCATGGCCACTATGTTGACCGCACGCCTTTCCCGATCAAAGACTGCCGGATTTTCCAGGCCTTTCAGAAGGGAACTAGCGCGCACGTGGTGGATGAGGTTTTTTGGCGGGCCGACGGATCCTCTTTCCCGGTGGAATACTGGTCGTATCCCCAGCGGCGCGACGGGGTGCTGGTCGGCGCCGTAGTCACGTTCCTCGACATCACCGAAACCCGCGCAGCGCAGGAGGACGTCCAGCGGCTATCCGCCCTGCGCCGCCTGCTGGTGCAGCTGTCGACCGCGCTGGTCGGCGCCGGACCGGAAAGCGCCGAGGCCACTGTGCAACGTGCGTTGTCAGAGGTGGGCCTGTTCTGCCAGGTTGACCGCAGTTACGTGTTCCTGTTTGACGCGGCGCACGACGCCCTGCGCAGCACGCATGAGTGGTGCGCCGAGGGCATTCAGCCGCAGTTCGGTAGCCTGCAGCATGTGCCCCGAGCGCAGATCCAAATGTGGCTGCGCCAGTTCGAGCAACGCCAGGACATCTATATTCCGGACGTGGCGCTTCTGCCAGACGAATGGGCCGCCGAGCGCAGCCTCCTGTCAGCCCGGGGCATCCGGTCGCTGCTGTCCGTGCCGATGTTCTTCGGCAATGACCTGCTGGGCTTTGTCAGCTTTGACGCCGTGCGACAGGTGCGTACCTGGAACGAGGCGGAAATTCAGACCTTGCGGCTGCTGGGAGATCTGCTGGCCGGCCTGCTCGGTCGCGCGCGGCTGGAAGACAGCCTGCACGACCAGACCAGCCTGCTGGAGGGATTGCTCGAGTCCATGCCGGAGATCATCTTTTTCAAAGGCGTTGACGGCGTGTATCTTGGCTGCAACCCGGAGTTTGAAAGGTTTCTCGGCCGATCACGGCAGGAGATTGTCGGCCGCACGGACTTCGAGCTTTTTCCTGCCGATGTGGCGTCGGGCTTCCGGCAGCATGACCAGCTGATGACCGAGCAGGGCGTCCCCCGGCACAATGAGGAATGGATCGTATATCCGGACGGTGGACGCGTGCTGATTGATACGCTCAAGGCGCCCTTGCGCGACAGGCAGGGTAGGATTATTGGCCTGCTGGGCGCAAGTCGTGACATTACGGAGCGCCGGCGCCTCGAGGATGCATTGCGCCAGAGCCATGCCCGCCTCGCGGCAACCGTGATGGACCTGGAACAGGCGCGTGATGCGGCCGAAGCAGCCAACCGCGCCAAAAGCACGTTTGTGGCCAACATGTCGCATGAGATCCGGACACCTCTCAATGCCATTCTCGGGTACACCCAGATTATGCGTCGGTCCTGTGCGGCACGCAACTGCCCTGATGAACGTACCGCCCTGGCGGTGATCAATAAGAGCGGCGAGCACCTGCTGGCCATGATCAACGACATCCTGTCGGTCTCGCGCATGGGTGCCAGGGACCGGAACCTGCGCGCCGACACGTTCAACTTGCAGACGCTCGTCATGGATCTGATTGACATGTTCAGGACCCGCCCCGGCGCGCAGAATATTCAGTTCCGGACTGAATTTCCGGCTGACGTCCCGCAGGACATTCAGGCTGACAGTGGAAAGATCCGGCAGGTGCTGCTGAACCTGCTTGGCAACGCCGTCCGGTTCACGCCTCGAGGGTGTATCACCATGCGAACTCTGCAGGTTTCCGGCCTCGCAAGCCTGGAGGCCGCCAGCGCGCAGGCGCAATCCCTGCCGGAACAGCGGGTGGCCATCGAAGTGGAAGATACGGGGCCCGGCATGTCTCCGGAGGAAACCGCCGGCCTGTTCCAGCCGTTTGTACAGGGGGAGTGCGGGCGGCGCAGCGGCAGCGGAGCCGGGCTGGGGCTGATGATCAGCCGGGATCTGGCACGGCTGCTGGGCGGTGACATCACGGTGCGCAGCGAGCCCGGCGCCGGCAGCAACTTCCGCTTTGTTTTCCGCGCCGGGATTGCCCCGTCCGGAACCGGAGACAGCCGGACCCCGCCGCGCCGCGTACTCCGCCTCGCCGCATCCGAGCGGCCACGAGATATTTTGGTGGTGGATGACGACACACTCAACCTCACCATGCTGACCTCCCTGCTGCAGATGGTGGGCTTCCAGGTCCGCGGTGCGTCCAGCGGCAGCGCCGCGCTGGAGCTCCTGCAAGCCTGGCGCCCGGACGCCATCCTGATGGACTGGCGCATGCCCGGGATGGATGGCGTCGAAACCATGCGCCGTGCACAGACCCTGTGCGCGCCACGGATGCCGCCGGTTCTCATGGTCACGGCGGATGGCTTGCCGAACGACCGGAGCTCCCTGCTGGCGGCAGGCGCCGCCGGATATCTCAGCAAGCCGTTGCATGAAAATGAATTGTTTGAGGAATTGAAGCGCGTGCTGCACGTGTCCTACGAATATGCCGAGGAGCATGCCGAGAGCGATTCAGCGGCCGCCGTGAGCGAAGACGCCCTGGCGCGCCTGTTCGCCGGCCGAAGCGCCGGTGAACGCCTGGACCTGCAGCGCACCGCGCGGCGCGGCGACATCGTTTCCCTGCGGCGGATGCTGGCGGCGTGCGCCGCCGGGGACGCACCCGCTGCGGCTTATCTGCAGAAGCTGGCTGTGCGTTATGAGTATGACGAAATCGTCCGCCTGATCGAACTGGCCGAACCAACGAGGAAAGTATGAGCAACCGTACATTCAACAGTACCGTCATGATGATTGACGACGAGCCCGACAACCTGACGGTCCTGAATGATATTCTTCAGGTAGCCGGGTATCACACGGTCGCATTCACCAGCGGCAAGGCAGCCCTTGCGGCAGCCATGGCAAACCCGCCGGACATCGTGCTGCTGGATGTCCGCATGCCGGTGCTGGATGGCCTGACGGTCTGCCGGCGCTTCAAGTGCGAGCGCGTGCTGGCCGGGATCCCCGTCATTTTTGTCAGCGCGCTCTACAACTCGGCGGATATCCTTGCCGCCTTCGACGCGGGCGGCGTGGACTATGTCACCAAGCCCTTTCAGGCTGTCGAGGTCCTGGCACGCATCAATGCCCATTTGCAGCTTCGTCAGCTGCAGCAACAGGTGGACAACCAGAATCAGCACCTCGAGTGCGTGGTGGCGGAGCGGACCGTCGCATTAACCGACGCCTACCTGAAGCTCGAACAGTGGGACGTGACCAAGGATGTCTTTCTAAACCTGATCTCCCATGAGCTGCGCACTCCCATGGTCGGCGTGCTCACAATCGCCGATTTGCTGGTGGACGAAATTCCTCCGGATTCGCCGCTGCAGGAGTACGTCGAGGTCTACACACATGGGCGTGCAATTATCATGCAGCTCATTGAAAATGCCGAGCTGTTCTCCCAGATTCACCTCAAGCCCGATTCCTGGAAGCACGTGCCCGTGGCGTTGCAGCCGGTGCTGGAGAACGCCGTTTGTGAAGCGCAGCTGATGCACGCGCCTGCGGTTCTGGCGCCCGCAGACCCCGCGATGGCCGACCGTAGCGTGTGCGTTTGCTCTGAGATCGTTTGCGAAGAAGGGCTGCTGCAGCGCGCGCTGGCAAACCTGATTTGGACAGCCTTCTGCTGCACAGCCAAAGACGATCCGGTTCAAATGGGTGTCGAAACGCAGGGCGAAAGCGTACGCATCATCTTCCGCGTGTCGAGCCCGCCCCTTCCGGCCGCGGCGATCGAAACCTTTTTTGATGTTTGCGGGCAGCGTGTGCTGCGCCGCGCCGCCGGAGATTTTGGCCTGTCGCCGGCACTCTCCCGTCGCATTCTGCTCTTGTTTGACGGCGAGGTGATCGTTCGCAACGCAGGCGATGACCATGTGGAAATTGTTGTAATTCTGCCGCAAGCCAGGCGTTAGCCATTGACCGGGCACCCGCAAATAATGAAAACGCAAACCGCACCAGACAAAGCATCCGCCGTGTCCGCCGCAAATCCTCCCGGCGCTTCCGTCATGGTGGTGGATGACGAACCGGCAAACCTCGCCATTGTTGAGTCTATTCTGGTAGCCGAAGGCTTTGCCGTGCGCGCGTTTCCAAACGGGCGGCTGGCGCTGGAGGCGGCCCGGAACGATCCGCCGGAGGTTGTGCTGCTGGATATCCGCATGCCGGGCATGGACGGCTACGAGGTCTGCCGCTGCCTGAAAAAGGATCCGGCGCTCAGCGACACGCCCGTCATCTTTGTCAGCGCCTTGCATGAGACGGAGGACATCATCCGGGGGTTCCAGGCCGGCGGCTGCGACTACGTGGTCAAGCCTATCCGGGCCGAGGAGCTTCTGGCGCGCGTGCGCCTGCACCTGGCGCTGCGCCGCAGCCGTCGCGAGCTCGAGGCGCGCAACCTGGCGCTGCACGAACAGTACGGGCGATTGCAGACGCTGGAACAGATGCGTGACAATCTGGTGCATATGCTGGTGCATGACCTGCGGGCTCCGCTGTCCGGAGTCTCACTCATGCTCGAGTCGCTGGTGGGGGGGACCTGCCTGCCCGGCGAGGCCATGCCGAATCTGGAGGCCGCCTCCACAGCCGTGCGCAATGTGCTGCATACGCTTCGAACCATCCTGGACGTCAGCCGGCTGGAGGATGGCAAGCTGCCCATCCGTCGAACCATGCTCGACGCCGGCGACCTGATCCGGGAAGCGCTGCGCACACTGGACGGATTGACACAAGGCCGTGAGATTCGCGCAGAGATCCAGACGCCGGGCGTCCCCGTGTTTGCCGACCATGATCTGTGCGTGCGTGTGATCGCCAACCTGCTGGATAACGCCCTGAAGCATGCGCCGGTCGACCAGCCGATTACGGTCCGGGCGGTGCCGGAAGTGGATGCCGTCCGCCTGACCGTACAGGACCGTGGCCCCGGCATTCCGCCGGAGGACCGCTTACGCGTGTTTAATAAGTTTGAGGCTGGAATCGGCGGGAGAAAAGCACCCTTACGCTCCAGCGGCCTGGGCCTGTTCTTTTGCCAGCTGGCCGTGCAAGCCCACGGCGGCACCATTGGCGTTTCGTCGACAATCGATTGCGGCAGCACGTTCTGGGTTGTGCTACCGCGAAAAACACGGGAAATCAACGCATGAACCGGATCCTCATCGCCGATGACCATGCCATCTTTCGCAAGGGGTTGCGCATGCTGCTGGACAAGCAGATCAGCGGGCTTACGCTGGGCGAAGCCAGCAATGCCGTGGATACGCTCCGGGAGCTGGAGCACTTCAAGTGGGATCTGCTGATCCTGGACATCGATCTGCAAGGGCGCAGCGGGCTGGATTTGCTGGAGGATATTCACCGCCGGCTGCCGAACCTGTCGGTGCTCATGCTGACCGGATACCCTGAGGTCCAGTTTGCCGTGCTGGCCATGCAACATGGCGCGAAGGGGTATCTATGCAAAGACTGTGAGCCAACGGAGCTCATTTCCGCCGTGCGCATACTGCTGGCCGGGCAGCGCTACATCACGCCGGCGGTCGCAGACGTACTGGCCGCCTTTATCGAGGCACACGCGGCTGAGCAGGCCTTAGCCCGGCGCAACGCACTTGAGGGGCGCATGCTCGAAGTCGTGCGGCTGATTGGGCAGGGCATGTCCGTCAAGGAAATCTCGGCCGAACTCGACCTGAGCATCAAGACCGTCAGCACCTACAAGAAACGCGCGATGCAGCAGCTCGACATTCATTCCACCGCCGGTCTGGTGCGGCACTGCCTCCAGCACGGGCTGACAACCTGACCACCTTCCGGGGCAGTGGCCGCCGGTGAAGCGGGTGTTGCCGCGCCCACGCACGGCAGCCCTTAGGTGGCCTGGAAGCGCGTGAATCCGGCCCTCCGGCGCCCTTTTGGCGCCTCGGCGCGAGTCCGCATTCTTTCGTCGTAACCGGCGCATGGCCTCCGTCCCGCGCCAGCGCATTCCCTGCGTCTGTTCCGCGCGTCTGACGCATCTTTGGCCGTTTGTCCTACACCAGAATGGCCGTTTGTCCTACACCGCTTTACCTGTCTTACCGATAGGCAATCTTAGCGGTTGATATAGTATTTAACACAGGAGCAGGTAGATGCTCGCCCCGGGCACAGTCAGCATTGCGATAACAAATGAGGTTTGTCATGAAATCAGGATGTTGCATGTTACGCCGCCGTCCCCTTGGACAAACACGCGTCGGCCAGACCAAGGCGGGGAAATTCACGCGCAGGCGCACTGCGCTAATGGCGCTCGCGGCCATGTCCTTTCTGAGTGTGACCCGGCTGCTGGCTGCCGGATATGCCGTCCCGCTCGCGGAATCATTTGAGAGTGGCTGGGCGAACGGCGCGGCCGTCACCACGGACGCCAGGTGGTCAGCCACGGCGGGAGGTCTCTCCTGCATCACGAATCTGGCGTACGTTTATAACTACACCAATTTCCCAACCAGCCTGCCGCTGGCAACGAGCCATACAAACCTGCTGCGGTTTGACACGCAAGGTGGCGTGCTTTCGAATAGCTTCACCGGCGGCCGCATGGGGACTTGCACCAATCTGTATGTCGACGTCATGGTGCGCTTTGTGAATCAATGTGACACAGCGCCTGTCAACCTGGATCCGCTGGACAAGTGCGGCGTGTACGTCAATGCCAGCTCGCAGCTCGTGGTTTGCCACGGACAGGTGGATGGCAGCGGCAGATTGACGAACACAGTGATGGAAGCCATTCCCGGCCGGACGATCAACACAGTCGACTGGCATCGCGTCAGCATCACCTTCGTTCCGGTGGTGGCGTTGAATGGCGCCACGCAGGAAGCCTTCCAGGTGCGCATCGATGGCGTCGTCGTCACCAACTCCCTGAACGACGCGTACAATCAGGGATGGCAGACCACCTGGGCAGGCAGCCAGGGAACCATGCCGGCGACTTCGGCAACGGGCACCTGGTTTGTGTCGGCGGCAAGCAATAAGACCAGCTCGCTTTCGGTCATGAGTTTTATGGGCGCCGGTGATCTGGATGATGTGCAGGTCGTGACGAATAATCCGCTGGGCAATGTCATCACGATTACCGCTGGCTTGCAGAGCACTACCTACGGGACAGCGCTGACGCTGGGCACGACAAACTTTACGGTAACCGGTGCACTCCTGGCCGGTGAGAATATCACCAGCGTGATCCTGAGCGCGAATGGCGGCATCAACATCACCGACCCCGCCGGCCTGTATACGATCACGCCGAGCGCGGCCACCGGCTCGGGTGGTTTCCAGGCGGCGTGCTATAACATCATCTACTCTAACGCCACGCTGACGGTCGGTGCGGCGGCGCTGGCAATCAGGGCCAATGACGAAAGCAAGCCCTACGGCGATACCCGGACTTTCGGCGCCGGGCGGACGAACTTCACGAGTGTCGGCCTGCAGAATGGCGAGACTATCGCGACCGTGACGATCGCGGCCGGTGGCGGCACATCGTCCAGCGACCCCGTTGGCACGTATATTCTGACGCCGAGCGCGGCGACCGGGACATTCGCGCCGGCCAACTATACAATCGTCTACACCAATGGCACGCTGACTGTGACCCCGCGGCCGGTCAGTTTGACGGGTACGCGCAACTACAATGGCATGAGCACGGCGTTGGCCAGCATCCTGACGGTGGACAACACGAACGGCACGGACGTGGTGACCGTGGACTCCGGTTCAGCCACGCTGGCAGGCGCCGCGGTCGGCGCGCAGGCCATCACAGACGCGAGCGTGCTGGTCTTGGGCGGCACGGCGGCTGCCAACTATACGGTGGCGGGTGCGACCGGCACCGTCATGATCACCGCCGGCACGGTCAACCTCACGATCATCGCAACTGGATCCGGCACGGCTTCTTTAGCGGGCACGACGCAGGTCGCATTAGGCACGACGACGTCCATTGTCTATACGGCTGAGAGCTGGGTCAGCGGCCACGGGTTCCATGTCATCAGCGCCTTGACGTCGAACGGCGTGCCGGTTCCGGCCGCGGCAGGGCAGCAGGTCTATATTCAAACGCTGAGCAATATTCAGGCGGCCATTAGCAACAACGTCACCTTCACGTCCACGCCGTTTCTTTCGGTTGCCGGTGAGCTGACGGTGGCGCAGGGCCAGACACTGACCCTGGCTGCGGGCGAAACGTTGCATGTGGCCGGTCGCCTGATCATTGAGGGCACCGCGGCCGTCCAGTCCGGCGGCACGCTTGACTGCGGGCAGCTGACAATCGCGCTGGGCGCATCCCTGACCGTGACCAACGGCCACCTGATCGTGGGGGGCTCCACGGTGTATGGCACGTTTACGCTGCAGGACAGCACGGGCGGGCTCATCATCACGGACGATTATACCGTGGATGGCGGGACGAATTCCTGGAACAATTCGCACGTGGTGGTTTCCAATGCGACCAAGCACGTGGCGATTCAGGCCATCAACGGGGCCGTGTTTAACATCACCGACGGCACGGTCATTGAGAAGGCGCCCGGCACCAGCAACTTCGCCTTCCGCATTCAAAATGGCTGCGTCTTCACCATGGTAAACAGCACCCTGACCGGTTGCGGTTACGAAGGCAGCACCACGAACGCCGGGCTCTACATCGATACGCCGAACGTCGCGATGATGGCCGACACGCTGGCGAACAACTACATCGGCGTGGTCTTTGGCCCCCACGCCGTTGGCGACGCGATCAACTTTAGCTCGATCGCGGGCAACACCTATGGCGTCACGAACGCCTGCAAGACGGCCATCGACGCCACCCACAACTGGTGGGGCGCGACGAGTGGGCCGAGTGGGGTCGGGACGGGCACGGGCGACAAGGTCAGCGCGAATGTGACCTATGCGCCGTATCTGAGCCAACCCACTACGCTGAGCCTCAGCGCTGGCGCCTATACGCCGGGCGCGGAAGTCACGGTTCTGGGCAGCTTCCAATTCGATACCAATCTGGTCCTGGGTTCGTTGGTATATGACTTCAACCTGCCACAGGGATGGACTGTCACCAATGTGGCCGGAGTCAACGGTTGCCCGACGCCGGTTCTCGACACCACCCAATACGGCGACCCCCAAAACCCGGTTCTCACCTACCTCAGCAGCGCGCTCACGAGTTCGCCGCTCCAGTTTGCCCTGACGCTGGTGGCGCCCGCACATGCCAGTGGCGCGCAGGCGCTCACCAGTCAGGCATGGTACTGGCCTAAGAGCGAAGTTAACCCGACCTGGATGCTGGGCGCGCAAAACCCGCTGGTCCTGTATCAGCAGGTGACGAACGTGGCCATCACGACCACGGACCTGGGCACCTATGACGGAACGGCCCACGCCGCAACCGCCACAACCGCGCCGGCGGGCCTGGCCGTTGCGTTTACCTATAATGGATCGTCCACCGCGCCTGCAAGCGCCGGCGATTACTCGGTCGTTGCCACAGTCGTGGATGCCAACTGGGGCGGC
>SESD01001848.1_pt1 | contig 11200 bp, 8 predicted proteins | sample 3171411 | NCBI WGS metagenome assembly SESD01 (sample SAMN06051880, study PRJNA518727) | freshwater metagenome | biome: subpolar coniferous forest; feature: holomictic lake; material: water; isolation source: holomictic Lake 442, 16.5 m depth | place: Canada: near Kenora, Ontario | collected...
TGCCCTGATATAATCTCACCCTAATTTACTTCTTCCATATTGTGACCGTTAGCAGGATTGCGGGGACCTCAAAACTCTCTTATTCCTGAAAAGGGTCATGATGACAAGTTACGCTTGGCGGCTATAGCGCTTTGGTCCCACCCCTTCCCATCCCGAACAGGGCCGTGAAACGAAGTTGCGCCGATGATAGTGTGGATTACCCATGTGAAAGTAGGTCACCGCCAGGCACCTTATAATAAAAAAGCCCCGCTCATTTGAGTGGGGCTTTTTTATTGGATGTGAGAAGCAGTCCTACTGGTCGCTACGTCCTGGTGCGAGCACATCCCGGTTGCCATTACTTTGCATGCTCGAGACCAGACCTGAGCGTTCCATCTCCTCAATCAATCGTGCTGCCCGGTTATAGCCGATACGCAGATGCCTCTGAACGAGCGAGATGGAGGCCCTGCGAGACTTAAGCACGAGTGCAACTGCATCATCATAGAGCGGGTCAGATTCACTGCCCTCAGCAGAAGCGAGCGTTCCCCCTTCCGATTGATCGCCCTCATCTTCAATCGAGTCAAGGACTCCCTCCACATAACGAGGCTCCCCGTGTTGCTTTAGATACTGAACCACACGGTGAACTTCATGATCTGCTACGAAGGCTCCATGTACCCGTTGTGGGTACCCACTCCCCGGCGGAAGATAGAGCATATCCCCCTGACCCAGCAAGGCCTCAGCACCCATCTGATCGAGGATGGTACGAGAATCAATTTTACTTGAGACTTGGAATGCAATACGGGTCGGGATATTCGCTTTAATGAGTCCGGTAATGACGTCAACCGAAGGACGCTGAGTGGCGAGCAATAGATGCACCCCGGCAGCGCGCGCTTTTTGAGCAAGTCGCGCAATCAGTTGCTCGACCTTCTTGCCAACCACCATCATGAGATCGGCCAGCTCATCAATGACCACCACAATGAGAGGCATCTCTTCCAGAGGCTCAGGGGAGTCGGGTGTCAGGCTAAAGGGGTTGTTAAGGGGTTCACCACTCTTAATAGCATCACGGATTCGTTGGTTATACCCCGCAAGGTTACGAACACCAAGGGAGGACATCAGCTTATACCGTCGGTCCATCTCAGCAACACACCATCTGAGTGCGCTGGCCGCTTGACGCATGTCAGTCACCACCGGTGCTAGAAGGTGAGGGATGCCTTCATAGACAGACAGCTCCAACATCTTGGGGTCAACCAGGATCAATCGGACCTGCTCTGGCGTTGCCTTGTAGAGCAGGCTCAGGATCATCGCATTGATCGCGACAGACTTACCCGATCCGGTCGTTCCAGCAACTAAGACATGGGGCATTTTGCCAAGGTCTGCAACGATGGGGTATCCCCCGATATCCTTGCCAAGTGCGATCGTCAGGGGGGAGCTCATGTCTGCATAGACCTGCGAGCTCAGTATCTCAAGAAGGCGAACCACCTGACGTTTAGGGTTGGGGATTTCTAATCCCATGGTCGTCTTACCGGGAATGGTCTCAACCACCCGGATACTCACGACCGAGAGTGCACGTGCAAGATCCTTCACCAGGTTAATGACCTGGCTCCCCTTAACGCCGATGGCAGGCTCAATCTCGTAACGGGTAATCACCGGACCGGGGTAGGCCGCTACCACCTTAATCTGAACGCCAAAATCATTTAACTTGTGTTCAATTAGTCGAGAGGTGAATTCGAGAGTCTCGGGAGAGGGCATCTCAATATCAACCGAGGCCTCATCCAACAGGTGCAAAGGCGGCAATGGAGAATCCGGCAAGTCGCCAAATAACGGGGTCTGCAACTCCTTAATGATGCGCTGTGACTTGGGAATGGATGCTGCAGCCGGTTCAATATGCAGTGGAGGATACTCATCGATGCGCTTCTTACTCACGACGATTAATTCTTCACGTTTCATCGAGGAAGCAAGACCGACACGACGGTCCTGCCACCGGTGCCAATGATTCTTGAAGAAGAAGAATACCCCTTCAAGTGAACTCCCCAATTTTTCAATAAAACGAATCCAGGATAGGCCAGTGAAAAGACTAAATCCAATCGCAATCAGGACCATGAGTAGCAGAGTAGCACCGGTAAATCCGAGTGATTGTGAGAGGACATTACTTGAACTCCCACCCAACATCCCGCCCGGGGTCTGGGGCAGGAGAAACTTAATCGAGTGAAGTCTCAACGCCTCAAAAGCACTGCTTGACGCAAGGAGTGTTACGAAACCGATCGCAGAGACAATTAAGGGGCGACGGTCAAAGATGCTGGAGACATCAATACGGCGGAAGTTCCATGAAGCTAAGTAAAGAAAGAGGAGGACCCACCACCAAGAGGAGATGCCAAAAAGAGAGAGTAGAAGATCGGCCAACCACGCCCCAACCGGGCCACCCGCATTCTGCACCTGAGAGCCGGTCCCGCTGTGAGACCATCCTGGGTCAGTGCGGTCGTACCCATAAAAAATGAGGACAAGATAAAGGGCAACCCCCATCAAGGCTAGTCCACTCGATTCACGAAGGAGTCGGATGATCCGTTGCGGCAGGGGGTTGATTGCAGGCTTCTTTGCCATCGGCTTATTGAGCAAGCTCATGGATGGGGCTGACTCATACGTTCAGAACAAAAGAGCTGATTATATAGACAAAAGAGGATGAACGACCGGGCAAGAAGGGCCACCCAGAGCGGGTCAAGAGTAAGGGCCCACGAATGGAGCCGATTATGAGCACAGCAAATCAAGAGTGAGGTAAATGTGTGCACTCATCTAAGACCTCGATCCAGTGACGGACAGGGATCTGAGTGCCCCCCTGTATGTGGGACAGACATCCAATATTAGCAGTTACGATCTGGTTGGGTTGACCAGACTCAAGGGACTTCACCTTATTGGTAAGAAGTTGATGAGACAGATCCGGTTGAAGGAGCGAATAGGTGCCGGCCGATCCACAGCAGAGGTGAGAATCGGGAACAAGGGCCAACTCAAATCCAGCGCTCAATAAGATTGCTTCAACAGTGCCACGGATCTGCATCCCGTGTTGAAGGGTGCAGGGGGAGTGGAAAGACAATTTTTGCTTTGGAGCGCTGGGTGGTGAATGAATGGGGAGTTTATTATCGTGACTAAATTCAGCGGTAATGACCTCACTGATATCCTTCGTCAATGCAGAGATGCGAGCGGCCTTATCAGCATACAGAGGATCACCCTTAAGAAGATGACCATACTCCTTAACGGTCACGCCGCAACCGCTGGCGGTAATGACGATTGCCTCCACTAAAGGTCCTGTGACAGGAGCATCAATCTGTTCAATATAAGGCCACCAGGCATCAATATTGCAACGCATATAGTCCAGACCCTCCTTCTGAGCATTGAGGTGATATGAAACCGCGCCGCAACAACCCGCGTCTGTCGCCTTAATCAATGAGATACCCAGTCGATCAAGCACACGTGCAGTCGCAGTATTAATACCGGGGGCTAATGAGGGCTGAACGCAGCCATCCAGCACCAACATGGTACGAGCATGTCGTGCAGGGGGCCAGGGGTTGGGGTTAGGAAGTGATTTGGGGAGTGACTTGGTAAGAGCGCTTGGGAGCAATGGACGGAAGAGCGGGCCCAACTTTAAGAGCGAAGAAAATACGCGTGAATCGGGCAACGCACGTCGTAAGGCGTAACGCGTAACGCGATCAGCAACACCCCGAGGGACCTCCTTCTCAACGATCGCGCGACCGATATCAATAAGACGTCCGTACTGGACTCCGGAGGGGCAGGCCGTCTCACAGGCGCGGCAGGTGAGGCAGCGGTCAAGATGGAGCTGGGTCTTCTGAGTGACAGGCTGACCCTCCATCACCTGCTTCATTAAGTAAATTCGTCCGCGAGGACTGTCCAGCTCATCACCAAGTAATTGATAGGTCGGACAGGTGGCCAAGCAGAAACCACAATGAACACAGGATCGTAGGATCGCCTCTGCCTCCTGCCCTTCAGGCGTGTTCTTGATGAAATCAGCGAGATTAGTTTGCATGCAGTTATAGATCCGGATACAGACGGCCGGGATTGAGTATCCGTAAGGGATCAAATTTTTCTTTGAGGCGATGGTGGATCAGCATCATCTCAGGTGAAAGAGGGTGGAACGCTTCCGTAGATGGTGTGCACCCGCGAAATAAGGTGGCATGACCCCCCGCAGCCTTTGCCACTTTGCGTACCTCTTCATGAGCTAACGCTGGACCGGCGATGAGCCAGCGCAATGACCCCCCCCACTCGGTTAATTGTGGGCCAGGTAAGGAGAGAGGGGGAGTGGTTGATTTTATAGAGAGCCTCCATAGGGTTCGTTCAGACTGAAAGAAGGGGTGGGTCTGATCACGCACAGACCGCCAAAAGGCGTCCCCCTCCTCCAACCGCTCGCCACCCAGCTTAAGATGGGCCGCTCGTACCGCGGGTTCAGCACCAGAGAGACGCAGCGTCAGAAGATTATTGTGAAAACAAGTCGCAGAGATCGGCAGTGGCTTGCCGGACCAATGGTTCAACCGTTCGATTGCTTCAGACTCATTCATCTGAAGAGTGACCGTCATCTCGACAGGTGGACGTGGCAGTACCTTGAGAGAGATCTCGAGCAGCAGTCCCAACGTCCCCATCGATCCGGCCATTAGCCGTGAGACATCGTAACCAGCAACATTCTTCATCACCTGTCCACCAAAATGCAGATCATCCCCCCTTCCATCCAACATACGAACGCCCAAGACAAAATCCCGGACTGAACCTGCCGATGCTCGCCTCGGACCCGATAACCCGGCAGCGACACATCCACCGATGGTAGCGGATTCAGTAAAGTGAGGAGGATCGAAGGCCAGCATCTGTCGGTTAGCAAAGAGTTCAGACTCGAGATCGATGAGGCGGGTGCCTGCACGAGCGGTCACGACCAGCTCAGTCGGCTCATAAGAGACGATCCCGTGATAAGGGCGGGCATCAAGAAGATTGTTATCTCGACCGGGAATACGGTTGCCATAGAAGTTCTTGCTGTCTCCCCCCCGTATCCATAATGGACTCCCAGGATGAGTGGCACGAATGGTACTGGCAAATCGATCAATTACATCTTGCATAAAAGGGTTTAGAGCGAGAGTGAACTAAATTAATCGGCCGCTTAAAATCTCGGCAACTCCGGAAATTTCTCTTCGCCTCGATGGACATGCATTGCACCATGCTCAGCACAACGACGAAGTGTCGGGATCGCCTTTCCGGGATTGAGCAGGCCCGATGGATCAAAGGCCGCCTTGACCGAATGAAACATTTCGAGCTCATGGTGTGTGAATTGTGAACACATCTGGTTAATCTTCTCGATCCCGACTCCATGCTCACCGGTAATGGTTCCACCGACGGCGATACACATCTCGAGTATCTTCGCGCCAAACTCCTCGGTCTTTTGAAGCTCACCCGGCTGGTTGGCATCGTACAGAATCAGTGGATGAAGGTTGCCATCCCCTGCATGAAATACATTCATGCACCGTAGGCCATACTCCGATGAGAGTCTCTCAATACCCGTCAGAACAAATGCTAAATTCTTACGTGGGATGGTTCCATCCATACAGTAGTAGTCCGGTGAGACGCGACCCGCTGCCGGGAATGCAGCCTTACGACCGGCCCAGAATCTAAGGCGCTCAGACTCATCACGGGAGGTCTTGATCTCGATTGCGCCGCTCTGACGCATGATCTCTCCCATCCTGAGGACTTCATCCGCAACTTCTTCAGCCGTACCATCGGACTCGCACAACAGGATCGCAGCTGCATCCAGGTTGTAGCCGGCATGGACATATTCTTCAACAGCACGGGTGGTGATCCTGTCCATCATCTCCATCCCAGCGGGGATGATGCCGGCCCCGATCACATTAGCCACCGCATCACCGGCCTTGCGGATATCATCAAAAGCAGCCATGACAACTTGGGCCTTCTCAGCACTGGGGGTGAGCTTAACGACAATCTCGGTCACGATGCCAAGCATCCCTTCACTACCAGTCATGATCGCCATTAGGTCATATCCTGGGGAGTCCAGACCAGAGCCCCCGATCTCGAGGATCTCGCCAGACAAGGTGATGACACGGAGCTCAAGAATATTGTGAACGGTGAGACCATACTTTAAGCAGTGAACTCCGCCCGAGTTCTCGGCCACATTGCCACCGATCGAGCATGCGATCTGAGAGGATGGGTCGGGTGCGTAATATAACCCGTACGGCGCAGCCGCCTCGCTGATCGAGAGGTTACGAACACCTGGTTGCACGCGTGCGGTGCGTGATGCCGGGTCGAGATCGACTATTTTCTTTAACTTGGCAAGTGATAATAAGACACCCGATTCATGAGGGAGTGCGCCACCGGATAGACCAGTCCCGGCCCCGCGAGGAACGACTGGAGTCTTTGTTCGGTGGCAGATCTGCAAAATCCTGATGACCTCGTCCTCAGTCTGGGGGAGGACTACGATCATGGGGGTCTGTCGGTATGCAGACAGACCATCGCACTCATAAGGTCTTAGGTCCTCACCCTCATAGAGCACCGATTCAGCCGGCAGAAAGGATCTTAGTTCAGAGACTAGTTCGTGTGGGTGCATGAGTTGGAGAGATTATTGAATCTTGTGATTGGCCAGTCTTTCTAATGAGCACACCAAAGACGAGCTATCCAGCTTGCCACCGCCTGTCGCAATACAATCATTCAGCAGTTCTTGGGTGGCCGCCGTATTGGGGAGGTTGATCCCAAGCGCATTCGCACCGGAGAGCGCAATCGATAAATCCTTTTGATGCAGATCGACACGAAATCCAGGATCGAATGATCGTTTAATCATGCGCTCACCATGGACTTCGAGAACGCGTGAGGAGGCAAATCCCCCCATCAAGGACTGACGCACCTTGGAGGGGTCAACGCCGGCCTTGGAAGCAAATAGGAGGGCCTCACCCACCGCCTCGATGGTGAGTGCAACAATGATCTGATTAGCAATCTTACAGGTCTGGCCTGCACCATTGGTCCCGATCAGGGTGATGATCTTACCCATTAATTTGAAAATCGGATCCAATTTCTCGAGCACCAATTCCGTCGCACCGACCATGATGGTGAGTGTTGCATCCCTCGCACCGACCTCTCCACCTGATACCGGTGCATCCGCATAATCACAGCCAAGATGGTTGATGCGACTGGCGAACTCTCGAGTCTGGATGGGTGAGATGGAGCTCATGTCGACCACGGTCTTGCCGGGGGTTAATGCCTCTGCGACACCGTCATGTCCAAATAATACGGCCTCCACATCAGGCGTATCGGGGAGCATGGTGATGATGATGTCGGAATTTTGTGAGACCTCCCTGGGGGAGCCACAGGAGATGCCCCCTTGCTTTAACAAGTCTTCGGGTGTGCCGCTACGGGAATGTAAGAATAGGGTATGGCCACCCTTGATAAGATTCTCTGCCATGGGCCTGCCCATGACGCCGAGTCCGATGAAACCGATCATTGCCATGCGTGAACTCTCTAGGAAAAATCTGATGGATGCATTTTAACGGTAAGTTTTATTCGGCGGGGTGAAAATCTTGGTCGATCAGGTATGGATAGCCTGTCGAGGATTGAGATCCATCCGTTGTTATGAGCGGGCCGTGCAATTTTAGCCAAAATAAAAGCAAAATAACTTATCATTCATCGGTTCAATATTGATGAGAGAGTCGTGATGAGACAATTTGCATGCGCCGTGTGCGCACACATCTATGATGAGGCGATCGGGGACCCAGAGAATGGCATTCCGGCCGGAACCCTGTGGGAAGATGTTCCGGATGACTGGGTCTGCCCAGAGTGCGGTGTCGCGAAATCAGACTTCGAAATGGTTGATCCCTGATGGCGGACCAGACGGGTATTGTTATTGTCGGGAGTGGTCTGGCGGGGTATACCGTCGCTCGTGAATTTCGTAAATTAAATGCGGACTCTCCGGTCACGATCCTCTCCTCAGATCATGGGGGTTTCTACTCGAAGCCCATGCTGTCTAATGCACTGGCAACAGGTAAGACGCCCGATGCAATTCTAAATTCAGATGCGGTCAAGATGGCCGATCAACTGAAGTTGACGGTACGCCCTCATACCCGGGTGATAGCGATCGATCGAGTCGCTCGCTCGCTCGTCTTACAGGATGGAGAGAGACTGCCCTATAGTCAGTTAGTGCTCGCTCTTGGGGCAGATCAGATCCGTCTGCCGCTCGCGGGAGATGGGGCGGGGTTAGTGTCATCAGTCAATGATCTGGACGACTACCGACATCTGCGTGACGCTTTGGAAGGCAAGAAGGAGGTGGTCATACTCGGTGCAGGTTTGATCGGTTGTGAGTTTGCCAATGACCTCGCGGTGGCGGGTTACCGAGTCCACCTGATCGATATCGGAGAGTGGCCATTGGGACGTCTTCTTCCACAGTCGGGTGGCGCATTCCTTCAAAATAGACTCGAGTCTGCCGGTGTTACCTTTCATCTGAATAACTCAGTCCATCATGTGGACAGAGTGGGTGAGCGCTTACGTCTAACCCTTGCCAAGGGCGGGACCCTGGAGGCCGATATCGTGCTGTCGGCAGTGGGATTGAAGCCACGGATCACATTAGCTCAAGAAGCCGGTATCGCGGTCAATCGTGGGATCGTGGTCGATCAATCATTGAAGACTCAGGATCCGAATATTTATGCATTGGGAGATTGCGCGGAGGTGGCGGGTAGGGTTTTACCATTCGTCATGCCGATCATGCATGCCTCTCGAGCCCTTGCCGCGACACTGGCGGGGAACCCCACCCCGGCAATCTACCCCGCCATGCCGGTGCTGGTGAAGACGCCCTCCTGCCCGACCACCATTTCACCACCTGATATCGGTGCGAGAGGGGACTGGAAGATTACCGAAGATCAGGATGGTTTCAAGGCATTATTCCAAGATGAGGGGGGGAGTCTTCTAGGGTATGCGCTGATGGGTGCTGCAACTAAAGAAAAGAATGCCCTCACTTCGCAGCTGCCACCGGTGATGGGTTAATCGCCCTCACACGTGTCGTGTCAATTTTAGAATCATCTTAGAAAGAGGTCCGACGTGGAGAGAGCAATCACCGGGTTCGGTCATGATGAGGAGGGGGATCCGATCGCAATCCTGAGCTGCGGTCATCCTCAACACGTGCGCCATAACCCCCCATTCATTAACCGTCCCTGGGTCATGACGGAGCAAGGACGTAGCAGTATGTTGGGGACGACTCTCGGTTGCGTCAGGTGCGATCGGTCTGAACTCCCGGCGAGTTTTGTTGCTTACAAGAAGACACCTCTCTTTACCGAGGAGACTGTTCCGGCCGGTTTGAAAAAAGACCACTCGACCAAGACCGGTGTCTGGGCAAAGATTATTGTGAGCGAGGGCAGTCTCAGATACCGGGTGGATGCGCTCGGGACCGATGTCGAATTATCTCAAGACAGGATCGGGATAGTTGTGCCAGAAGTCTTGCACAGTGTCGAACCCCTTGGACGGGTGCGGTTTTTGGTCGAGTTCTACAAGATGCCAGACCCTGAAGGATAAAAACGAAACACTCAAAATTAAGATCAAGCTCAGAGCTTTGATCTGACTGAATCACCTCCTTAAGCCTTTATCCGGCCCGAAAATTCCAGCCCCCCCATGCCGACTATCACTGCCCGCAGTTACGCCGCACACGATATTGAGGCGCTGATCAATCACGGGGTCCATCCGATTCTGGCCCGTGTCTATGCCGCTAGGGGGATTGGAAGGCCGATACAACTCGAGTCCGATCTGTCTCATTTGATTCCGTTTGATCGGCTTAAAAATGTTTCCATCATGGCAACACTCCTCGCAGATGCAATCTCTGCGGGGAAGCGTCTTCTGATCGTAGCGGACTATGACTCCGATGGTGCGACCGCCTGTGCGGTCGGTATGCGAGCATTGAAAGAGTTCGGCGCGAGGGTGGATTATCTTGTCCCAAACCGTTTTGAGTATGGGTATGGTCTGACGCCAGAGATCGTGAGATTGGCCTCTGCCAGAGAGCCCCATCCTGACATACTCATCACGGTCGATAACGGAATCGCCAGTGTGGAAGGGGTGGAGGAGGCCAACCGTCTGGGTATGCAGGTACTCATCACTGATCACCACCTGCCGGGGGATGAGTTACCAAATGCTTTAGCCATCGTGAACCCCAATCAATTCGGATGTGAGTTCCCCAGCAAGAATCTTGCTGGGGTCGGTGTGATGTTCTACCTAATGATGGCGCTGAGGGCGGAGCTACGAGATCGAGGTGTGTTCGGCTCCGGCGGAAAGGAGCCTAACCTTGCGAGCCTGCTCGATCTGGTGGCACTGGGGACCGTTGCAGATGTGGTAAGACTTGATGACAACAATCGGATACTGGTTCAGCAAGGACTAAAACGTATCCGCGCGGGGCGCGGGTGCGCGGGAATTAATGCTCTTCTTCAGGTGTCTCAGAGAGACTTCCAAAAGACATTCACCTACGAATTGGGTTTCATGTTGGGCCCAAGATTAAATGCCGCCGGACGGCTCGATGATATGTCGTTGGGGATCGAGTGCTTGATCACGGATGATAAGACTAAGGCCTCACAGATGGCCCTTCAGCTCGATACGCTCAACCGCCACCGTCGTGAAATTGAAGTGGACATGCAAGAGCAGGCCTTGGCAGGGCTTGATTCTATGAAGCCCGAAGATGGATATAGTCTGAGCCTATTTGATCAGGGTTGGCATCAGGGCGTGATCGGGATACTTGCGTCACGCATAAAGGATAAGTTCCATCGACCATCGATCGCATTCGCACCCGGGAGTGAGGGTGAGATCAAGGGGTCTGGACGATCTATCCCGGGATTTCACTTGAGGGATGCTCTGGACCTAGTGTCAAAACGTCATCCGAATCTACTGCTTAAGTTTGGTGGGCACGCTGCTGCTGCCGGCCTGACCCTCCGTACGGGTGACTTTGAGCGATTCCGCGATGCCTTTGAACAGGCCGCGAGAGAGCTCCTCACGCCGGCTAATCTTACGCGGGTCATCGAGACCGATGGTGACCTAGATGAGTTTGAGATGAGTCTGGATCTGGCTCAGCATCTGAAGGAGCAGGTATGGGGTCAGGGATTCCCCCAGCCCGCATTCAGTGCGCGATTCCGTGTAGAGAGTCAGAGGGTGGTCGGTGAGAAGCACCTCAAATTAAAACTGAAGAGATCGGAATCGGGGGTGGGGAGTG
>SESD01001849.1_pt1 | contig 11197 bp, 10 predicted proteins | sample 3171411 | NCBI WGS metagenome assembly SESD01 (sample SAMN06051880, study PRJNA518727) | freshwater metagenome | biome: subpolar coniferous forest; feature: holomictic lake; material: water; isolation source: holomictic Lake 442, 16.5 m depth | place: Canada: near Kenora, Ontario | collected...
AGTTTGTTGGAGCAGTACCCACCAGGCTGGTGAAACGAGCGGTATCAAGAATCAGGTCGCCCATATTGTCGCGCCAGGCATTTTCATTCTCAACTTGAGCCGCTTTACCACAACGCTTACATTGCACTTCATGATTTCCTGGTACTGGCACAACATAAGTACCTGTTTCCATTAAGTTTGCAACCATGCCACGCCAAAAGCCATACTGTTTATAGATCTGCATGGCATCCGAATTAAGGACATCACTGATGACAGGGCTTGTGATTGCTACTTCACTTACGCCAGTTGTGTTTCTAGTTACAGGGACGCCTGCTTTTCCGTAACCCATAATCATGTCGCCGTTGAAGAACAACAGTTGGGATTTTTGTGACTGAATGGTACGCATGATGCGTGCCCAAGCGGTTGTGTTTTGCAGCCATTTGCAATCCTGGCCAGATAAGCCAGGGTTAGCTGTCAAACCTGTAGCACCAGAAGGAATTTGGCAATTGCCAACACCTACTTGAGCCGTTTTTACAATTGTTGGGTCAATATTTTGTGGATCCTGTCTTGAATCACCAACCGTAGAAAAAGTCAGGATAACAGGATCAACTACAGCCAAAGAGGGAGCTGAATAGATAGCGGCAATAACTGAGAATGATGCGGCAAGAATAGCTTGCCGTTTTAGGGAGTTTATTTTTAAGTCAAACATTTGCTCTGTCCAGTAAAGTTATTTATAAAAAAATGCACAATAAGCTTTAATTATTACATTGTGATGAATTACAGTCCGAGGTCAGATCTTTAGTCTATAATTTATTGTTAGCCATTTAATGCGAATCGATTGTTGATAAAAATAAGCAGATGGCTTGGGCATTTAACTTATGGTTAATAAATATAATTAATTAACCGTATAAACGGTATATACTGTTATTTTTTTATTTAAGCATTAAGAGATCATAATGAACACATCAAAGCCAAAATCAAAAAAGACGGAAACCGAACCGCTTCAAATTGATCTTCCCATTGAGAAAGCGGTCGTTAAAAAAGTTGCTAAAAAGCCTTCAACAGCAAAAGCAAGTGTCGCCATTGAAACTAAAGAAGTGGTTGACGCTGTTGAAGTTGAAGCAAAAACGGATATAAAAAAAATAAAAAGTGCCAAGGTAAAAGTGATTAGGGACAGTTTTTCATTTCCTGAACAGGATTATCTGAAAATTTCAGAACTCAAGAAAACTTGTCTGGCAGCAGGGATTCATGTCAAGAAAGGCGAGATTCTTCGTGCCGGACTGCATTTACTGACCCAATTATCGTTAGACGAGCTTAAGCTGGCGGTTGAAAAAGTTGAAAAAGTCCAAACCGGTCGGCCAACCGCTTCATAAATTCAGTAATAAAGAGACTTCCCGTTAGAAATAAGCCGCCACAGAGGGTCAAAAATTACCAATAGGCGTATTAATGGCCCTCTGTCGTAATTTTGTCAATGTTTTGTAAAGCTTTATGTTACTATGGTTTTTATTTTTTGAGATAAAGAAGCCGTTATGACTGGTCTTAATAGTGACTCAGCGCAATATTTAATTAGCACCGTTTCAAAAAGGTCTGGGGTTAAGTCTGATCTTGTCAGAGCGTGGGAGCGTCGCTATCAGGCGGTAACACCTACTCGTACGGCGGGTGGACATCGAGTTTATACCGATCAGGATATTGCACGTTTAAAACTACTCAATCAGGCCACCGGCAATGGTCATAGTATCAGTCAAATTGCCAGGTATTCACTGGATGATCTAAAAAATTTGATCAAAGATGAGGCCGGTGCAGTAATTCCTGTATTGAATGGAAAGACGACTTCAGTCAGTGACAGAGTTTATCTTACCGAGGATTATATTGAAAAATGTTATGCGGCCGTTTTAGCGTTCGATGCCAGAATGCTGGAGTCGCATTTTGAAAACGCAATTGTAGAGCTGGGTACTGAAGTATTTATTGAATACTTGTTGACGCCCTTGTTAACCAGAATTGGCGAGCGTTGGATATCAGGGGAGCTTAGGCCGGTTCATGAGCACATGACTTCATCTGTTATTCGTTCTTTGACCTATATTTTACGCAACAATAATGCTCGTGCAGCTAATGCGCCCCGTATGATTGTTAGTACGCCTATTGGTCAATTACATGAGTTGGGCGCTTTACTGGCAGCTATTATGGCTGAATTGAGTGGCTGGCAAGTTACTTATCTGGGCGCTAATCTGCCTGCTGAAGAAATTGCGGCTGGTGTTAAATATACCAATGCCTGTGCATTGACGCTGAGTCTCAGTTTTGCTACCGATGATCATATTGTGGCGAAAGAACTAAGGCGACTTAAAAAATTAGTGGGCAATAACGTCGCAATTATTGTCGGTGGAAGGGCGGCGAGTCATTTTCAAGGGGTTTTAAATGAGGTGGGCGTTTTAAATATTCACGGTTATGCCCATTTTAGACAAATTCTGAATGAACTGGCAGCGAAAAACCTTGAGCAAGAAAGCTGATAACGCGTTATAGTTAAATTGCATTGTTGAATTTGGGATAACATGGCAGGATATATCGCTAATTTATAAATTATTAAAATCTGCTATGAGCTTTTGGAAAACAAAAAAACTGCCTGAAATGACGATCGAAGAATGGGAGTCATTGTGTGATAATTGTGGAAAATGTTGTTTACACAAGCTGGAAGATGAAGATTCCGGGGAAATAGTATTCACCAGTGTTGCTTGTAAGCTTATCAATTTAACGACCTGTCGCTGTACACGCTATAACGAACGTACCCAATTAGTCCCGGAATGTCTTAATTTAAAGCAAAATGACTTTACGCAGTATCATTGGCTGCCTTCAACCTGTGCCTACCGTTTACTGAACGAGGATAAACAGCTTCCTGCATGGCATCCCTTAGTATCGGGAAGTGCTGCCAGTGTTAAAAAAGCGGGAGTTTCAATTAGAAGTTATGCGATAAAAGAATCAATGGCGGTTGATTTGGAAGACCATATTATTGAATGGATGGACTGATAAGTCATCCTTGTTTTTGGCTGATTTTCGAGAGTGGTCATTGCTCATTTATTTAAAAAAGAGTGCGGATGACACCGATTTGACTGATAGACACAGATAAGAGAAGTTTTTAAATCTTATGAATTTATAATGTTTTTTGGGGCTAAAAATAGAATCTGTCGAAATCCATATAGTTCGAGTTCTATGATTAAAGCTAATATCTACTGAGTGGTTACGTGCTGATTAAATCAAGGTTTAATATTAATAACAATTCCCGCACCATCAACAGATTTTCGTTTTTCCAGTTCCGGTTCCGGAGACATCAAAAATCCGCCATTTAACTCTAGCGGTTGCGGCTTTTTTTTAGTTTCAGGGGAAAAAATATTAGTCACGAGGCTTTCTGCAACTGCTTTTTGGACATTGTTTAGATTTATGTTTTCAGAATCTTTAAAGGGAACAGAAAGATCCAGCGGTTTTTCAAATTCGTTATGTTGGGAAGCGTTATCTTTATCAGTGTTAGTGGTATCTGTTGCCAAGGTTAATTTTTGCGGTTTTATTTTGACTGATTGCGCGTTGTTTTTTGCCTTTACGGGTTCTGTGCCCAGAGTTTTTTTGATGTTTTCAGTTTCGACGGATTGTAGTTCACGTTCTGTTTTTTGGGTTTCTACAACGATCATAGTGTTATCAATGGGTTTGTTAAAACCACTTAGAAAAAACCATGAAACGGTTAGGAAACTTAATAAAAATAGTCGGTAATTTGTCATTTTAATTTTTCCACTTCGGTTATTAAAGTCACCGAGTTAGTTGTAAAGCCCGATAAAACGATTAGAGACATGACTTGAACAGGTAAGAGCAAAATAACCAGATTCAAAATAGAAGCTCAAATGATCTTAAAAATAATCAATGAGTAATTTGAAATTGAACCATATCATAGTCCAACTCCAATATACAAGTCACATTTTCTAACAGGGTACCTAAAAAAAATAGCAGGTTGTTGCGGTATGATAAGAAAATCAAGGTGCTGGAAAGGCTTTTGACGTAACGGAGCCGCGTAACGGTTAAGTCTTTCGCTTTGCCCTGTCTTAATTCGGAAGCCAATCTCAATTAATGGATACTCAACCAATCATTTCAGTCCGATAACGATAAATCTTAATAGTGTCAGACCAGTAATCCTGAGGTAATCCTGCTTTTTGTTTTAAATGCTGCAAAAACTGCTCTGGTTCTGGTAGTTGCTCCCAAACTGAGGGTAAAAAAGTTCCTCGTCGTCGACCTTCTTCCAATATTAAGCCATCTATACCTGGTTGTAGTTGCGTTATTAAGTCTTGTTCCGAGGTAAAGGTAACCGGTTCTGAGGGCGTCAATATGGACAGGTGTATTTCCAGTTCATTAAATTCCTCATCGGCCAGTGGCGGAAAGCGGGGGTCTTTAAAGGCCGCTAAAAAAGCGTTTTCTGCAATATCTTCGGCCAGCGGCCTTACGGCTTCCAACATGCCAATACAGCCACGCAGTTTCTGGTGTTTTTGCAGGGTAACAAAAGTCGCACGCTTGACGGTTAATTCATCCGGAAAATCGGCGCTATTAATTGTTAAGGGTCTGCCTGTTTGCAAGCCATGCCGGATTGAGCTTTTTGCCAACTCCAGCAAGCGTTGTTGATGTTCTTTAATCAATGACATAAGCGCCATACCCCACAACTCTGCTTTTATCTCCAGCGGTATCGCCGGAATTACGCAGATCGATTGTTTTAATGGTGAGTGATTTTTCCCGTGCCAGTTTTAACAAACCACTGACGGGTACTTTGCCGCAGGCAGAATCATTGGCGAGTTGTTCATATTGCAGGTGTTCTATGACTGCGCTGGTTGTTTTGTCGAGCTTTTTTGCGGCGGCATAATCATGATAATGACTTAAGTCAGAACTGACAACAATCAAGGTTTCATCGCCCCCCCACAGCGCATCAATAACCTGACTGACTTGTTCAGGTGATGCATCGCCCGCAACAATGGGTACGATTTTGAAGTCATCCAGCATTTCCTGTAAAAAAGGCAAATGGACTTCCAAGCTATGCTCGTAAGTGTGCGCTTCTTCAAGATAATCGACAAAGGGGAGTTTGGCGATAGTTTTTACGGCTTCTTGGTCGACAGTGATAGAACCTAACGGAGTAATGAATGCTTGCGCTTTGCTTACGGCCAGGCCCTTAAATGCGACGCGATGGGATGGGCCAATGATAACCACGCGGGTAATCAGATTATGCGCTTTTTTTAAGCGGGCATAAGCCGTTGCGGCAATCGGGCCTGAATAAATGTAACCGGCATGAGGCGCGATGATGGCCTTGGGAACTTTTCCCCCGGCTTCCGCATCGTTTAAATAAGTGTCCAGCATTTGATGTAATTGTATTGGATTGGCAGGGTAAAAAGAGCCTGCCACAGCGGGTTGTCTGTTCATTAGCGTCTCCTTTATTTCTGGGTAATAAATTAATGGGGATCTTTGCAAAGCAATAATAAATATTATAATCTATTAGCTAAACGACAGATACTGCATGTTAATAACCGACTGTGACATGATGATTTGTTAACGGTTCCAGAGGAGTATGAAAATGACTGCTTTTATTGCCCATGACACGGTGAAAACAAACTATTGGCATAGATTAGATGATGGGCGCGTTCAATGTGATCTTTGCCCGAGATTTTGCAAGTTGCATAAAGATCAGCGGGGTTTGTGCTTCGTCAGGCAGAATCTGGATGATCAACTGGTCATGACCAGTTATGGTCGCTCCAGCGGTTTTGCCATTGATCCTATCGAAAAGAAACCGCTAAACCATTTTTTACCCGGAACTCCTGTATTCTCTTTTGGTACGGCGGGTTGTAATTTGGCCTGCAAGTTTTGCCAGAATTGGGATATCAGCAAGTCGCGAGAAATGGATACGCTGATGAGCAAGGCATCTCCGGAAGCCATCGCGCAGGCCGCGTTGGATTATGGGTGTGACAGTGTTGCCTACACGTATAATGATCCGGTGGTTTTTCATGAATATGCGCTTGATACCGCTAAAGCTTGCCGAAGTCTTGGCATAAAATCAGTGGCGGTTTCTGCGGGTTATGTCTGTGCCGAACCCAGAGCTGAATTTTATCAATGGATGGATGCCGCCAACATTGATTTAAAAGCCTTTACCGAGCGTTTTTATCATCAAATAACGGGCGGGCATCTGGAACCTGTTTTGGAAACATTAAAATATATTAAACACGAAACTTCGGTTTGGCTGGAATTAACGACGTTAATTATTCCCGGTGAAAATGACTCGGAAGCAGAGCTGGAAGCCATGACCCAATGGGTGGTTGAGAATTTGGGAGCGGATGTACCCCTGCATTTTTCGGCATTTCATCCTGACTGGAAAATGCTTGATAAGCCACCTACGCCAATTACTTCTTTATTACTCGCAAGGCAAATTGCTCTAAAAAATGGGGTGCATTATGCTTACGTGGGCAATGTGCATGACAAGTCGGCAGACAGCACTTATTGCCACAGTTGCAGTCAGTTATTGATAGGCCGTGACTGGTACGCGTTGTCTGAATGGAATCTGGATGAATCTGGCTGTTGTCGTTTTTGCGGCGAACGGTGCGCGGGTGTCTTTAATTCAAAACCCGGAAACTGGGGCGCAAAAAGAAAAAGCGTTATGATGTGATAAGCAGGGACACGAAGGATACAAAGCGTTAGCGTAATCTTTGTATCCTTCGTGATAATTAAAAATACCTGCCTAAATTAGAGAGAATCGCCAATTTCGGTTTTATAAAACGGCCATTTTTTAACGTGCAGATACTTTCTTATCGGTGACTTAATGACGGACACACACAGAGCAATAGAGAACAAGCACCAGACGGCTGCATATTCATTGGGATCTGTCGTCGTAATATCTGAAATAAAGGGGCCAATCAGATAATGGAAACCCACAAAGCGCCATGAGCCATACATTAGCGGCATATAAAAAGCCACCAGAATATAGGTGAAGGCGTGCAAGCCCCAGTCAAAACCAAACAACCATTTAACTGGATCAGACATAAGGCCGTTCAAAGGCATTTGCCAAGCAATATGCCAAGAGCCCGATGTTGAACAAACACTGGGGCCGCAAAAACCTTCTACGCCAATGTTACAAGTCCCTGCCCAGCCGAATGGATACATTTTGATGAGCATGGCAACCGAACCGATTGCACAAATTGTATAAACGGTCGTGCGGATTTTTAGTTTGACGCTGTTCGGAATAAAGTACATGGCCACCATGTTGACAAAAAATGGCTGAAACGCAACATGTAAATAACCTAACAGCGTGAGTATCTGATTATTCGGATTATCACATAAATCTATATAGACGTAAGTGATTGCCTGTAATAACTCCATTAAGGCAAAATAAGTTAATGGAATCCAAAGTTCTTTGGATTCCCCTTGTTTAAGTGCAACATACGCTGCAGTACTAAGACCTGCGATGGCTAATACGCCTGACGCTTCCCCGCTCCAACACATAAAACTGTATCCTCTTTCTTTTATAATTATTAAATGTTGCTAATTGCAACAGTTTCTTCGTTGGCTTATTAACGTTGAAACATCAGTCATGTTTGTTGATTGTTAATAGTTCAATCAGCTTAACCTTGAGTATTGTATTACAAGTGGCGAGGGATTGATAAAGGCTTGTGAAAACACTTTGACTGATTTTGGTAAGGAGTGAACTTAACAACAGTCGTTAAAGCCCTTCCCGTGATGACCAAAGGGCAGTAAACTATTTTTATGATAACTGTTTTATAAGCGGTATGGCCGCAAAGGCATCAAGGTCTTCTATGGCAGCGGCGGTTCGACGTATGAGTTCATGGTTGCTTTTAAGATTCATCATGCCGCCAATCGCCAGTGTTATCAGCATGGCTTCAAAGGGATAGACAAGGTGAGCGCGATACCGTTGCAACAGAGTAGTGGCATCAATATCTTCGATACCGTTATTCTCAAGACATTGCACATAAATTGCGATTAGTCCCGCTTCATGACGTCGCCGGGTTTCAGGCTCAAGGGCGGTGGACAGAAAGTAAGCAATATCGCTTATGCCCTCGCCAAAGCGAACCAGTTGCCAATCAAGAAGACCCGGTTGAGATTGATGCCAGAATAAATTACCGGGGTGGCAATCATGATGAATAAGTGTTTGTGGTGCATCGGTAAGAAAGCGCATGGCTTGTCGGCGATGACGTGCGTAATGAATTGCCCTTGCATGAAGTTTTGAGGGGACAAGATCGCCCGCTTTATGTAGCCCTCTTTTCATCAAGGGAACGGCTATTGCGGTACCCAAAAAATCTTCCAGGCGACGAACCGGACTGGCCAACCACGGATAGGTATGATTGAGACTTTCTTTTTTCCAAAAGCAGGCATGAAAGCGGGCAAGTTCTTCTACAACCTGGGTGGCTTGAGAAAATGTTAACGCATCGCCCACATTTCCAAGTAGAGCGCCACAACTGCTTACATCGGTAAGCACCAGTGTCGCACCTTGGCCAAACCGGCTTTGTGCCGCCAGAAAATCCGGTACAGTAACCGATATCGACGGAGCAACTTCATTATAAAAGCGCACCTCCGTATGCAGCAGTCGGGGTAAAGCTGTCATTAACCTTGCTTGCCAAGCCAGCGAGGGCAGCTTTACAAACCATTGTTCGGGCAACAGGGTGGGTTGATTGTGTTTTACTTTGATGCGAACACGCGTTGTCGTACCAACGTCAACAGAAATAATGGTTACGCTGGAAACCGCTATGTGGGCGTAGTGGTTGTTAACCACGCGTTGAGCCCAGTCGATGGTTAAATCTTTCGGGTGGCGAACAAGAATGTTCTGCATTATTTTAAAAATAACCTGGATGCATAAAAATAGCAGCAGGTTAGAAAATGGAGAAGGTCAAATCTGACTTATTTTATAAGTCGGTCAGGTTTAACACCGATTTTTTTATTAAAGGTCAATGCCCTTTAAGTTAATCATATAGCTGGAGTAAAACCGCTTTAGCTGTTTTGCAGGCAATAGCTGAAGCGATTGCACTCCGGTTTTTTTAAACAACTTGCGCATAACTTAACGGTATTGGGGTAGGGGATTTTAAAATTAAAGTTGTTCAGCTTATTTTGTGGACGTTACCTTAGCTTATTAAATCCCCCTTTCCCTAAGGATTGTAAGCATCCTTATCAATATAAACATCGATAGGGTTTATCGGGTTGATGGTAGCAACCGGTAAATCCTTACCTAAACGCCAGTCATTAACCGCTTCCTGTTTATTGGCACCCGTAATCAGGAAGATGAGTTGTTGTGTGTTGCTTAAGGCTTTTGCACTGATGGACACCCGTTCAGGCGGTGGTTTGGGTGAATTATAAACCGCATGAGCCAGTTCATCTTCAGGATGTTGATGTCCTGGGAATAAACTGGCCGTATGACCATCTTCACCCATGCCCAACAAAACCATATCAAACGGAAGCGCATTCGCGACAATGTGTTGATATTTTATGGCGGCTGGTTCCGGCCCCAGTTCAGCGGGAATTGTAAAAATCTGCGCCTCTGGAATAGCCACTTTTTCCAGAAAAACCCGGGTTGCCATCAGACTGTTTCTATCGGCATGATCGACGGGCAAGCAACGCTCGTCACCATAGTAGATAAACCATTTTGACCAGTCGGCATTGGCCTGAGCCAATAAGCGATAAACTTTTTCGGGTGTGCCTCCGCCGGCTAATACTATTTTAAAATGGCCGTGTTCGGCAATGGCTTGATCAGCGGCCTTAAGAATTTGTTGGTAAGCGGCCATAGCCACCTGATCGGCTGTTTCCAGTTTGTGCCAACGACTGTTATCTTGCATTTATTTACACTCCGGTGTTAAAGAACTGCGCCAGGATTGAGCGCTTTTATCAAATAGGCGACTGTCTTCAGGCCCCCAAGAACCCGCTGGATAAGTGGCAATGTGGTCACGTTCCATGGCCCAGGTTTGCAAGATGGGGTCAACAATACGCCACGCATATTCGACTTCGTCAAAACGCAGAAAGAGTGAACGGTCACCTTTTAAAACATCCAGCAACAAATCTTCATAAGCGTCGATGGCTTTTTCATCTTCATTTCTAAAGCTGGCATCCAGGCTGCTGGTTCGTGTACTCATTTCCAGTCCGGGTTCTTTTACGGTCATTTCAATACGAATACATTCTTCCGGTTGTATGCCCAACAATATCCAGTTTTGGTTCATGCATTGCACATTGGTATCCCTAAAAAATTGTAACGGCGGATGGCGAAAGCAAATAGAAATAGTCGATTGCGCTTGAGCCAACCGTTTACCGGTACGCAAATACATGGGCACACCCCGCCACCGCCAGTTATCAATATACAGCTTCATGGACGCATAGGTTTCGGTCACGCTATTGGCAGGAATATTGTCTTCCTGTAAATAACCTTTGACCTTTTCACCGTTGATATGACCTTGGGAATATTGACCCCGAAAGGCATGACCATGCACGGCTTCTTTGGGAATAGGGCGGATGGATTTTAATACCTTAACTTTTTCATCCCGCAAGGATTCGGCGGCCATTGAGGCAGGGGGCTCCATGGTTACCAGCGTCAGTAATTGCAACAGGTGGCTTTGCAACATATCACGCATGGCGCCGGCACCGTTATAATAATCAGCCCGGCTCTCTATGCCGATTTCTTCCGAATGGGTAATTTGAATATGATCGATGTAATTGCGGTTCCATAACGGTTCCAGCATGACGTTGGCAAAACGAAATACCAGCACGTTTTGAACCATGCCTTTACCCAAATAATGATCAATACGGTAAATTTGCTCTTCCGTTAAATAGCGGCTGATGCGTTTTTGTAGTGCCTCGGCGCTGTCCAGATCATAACCAAACGGTTTTTCAATAATGACACGACGCCAGCCGTCTTCTTCATCAAACAAGTGATTATTGCTTAACATCTCCATCACAGTACCAAAGTCGGCAGGACTGATAGACAAATAGAAGGCAATGTTTTTAGAGAAATTCTTTTTCTCGTTAAGCAGTTCAGCCAGTTCCGAATAACACTGTGGCTGTTCGATATCGCCTTGATGATACTGTAAGCGCTCACTAAAGCGTTGAAAAACAACTTCATCAAAATCATCTTTGGACTTTGCCAGAATCATGTCTCTGACTTCACTCAGCCATTTTGCCTGATCCCAAGGCCTTCGGCCTATGGCTAAAATACGCGTGCCGT
>SESD01001852.1_pt1 | contig 11171 bp, 10 predicted proteins | sample 3171411 | NCBI WGS metagenome assembly SESD01 (sample SAMN06051880, study PRJNA518727) | freshwater metagenome | biome: subpolar coniferous forest; feature: holomictic lake; material: water; isolation source: holomictic Lake 442, 16.5 m depth | place: Canada: near Kenora, Ontario | collected...
TAAATATAAGCATTGATTATAACGCAAGATGAAAAAAATGATGTCTATGATGGTAGACCGATGAAAATGATTCTACATAGCGTTGCGTATATCAAGAGAAGAAACTTGTTAAGTTTATAAAATAAAAATCCATTAACGATACAACAAAAACCAAGAAGCCGCGCTTAATACAAATAAGAAAATAGTTAGAGAAATTTGAAATTTATTATCAATCTCATCAATGTGCCCAATAATAGCCGGCTTCTCTTCCTCTGTGGCTCGATCAAGTCGATTTGAGCCCCAGAGGAACAGTACAAACAAAATCAAGATAATGAAATAGCAAATATTGTAAATCATATCCAGGTAAGTAATATAAGGAAGCTCCGGCAATTTGTCCTTATGAATTTGTTGCAAGAATATCAAGGTCAGCAGTGCCGTCGGTGGAACGCCCAAGCGGATATCCCAAAGTGAGGCTGATAACATGGGTGAAAAAAGAACCAGCGTCATCACAATAAGCAGGGGCAAAAACAACGTTAATAAAGCCGTATTTACCGATGGCTTATATGACGTTTCAAAGACGACTTGATTGGTATGGACGTACTTAGGATTTATCTTTTTTAAACCAAAATCACTGCCGTATTCATGGATATTTGTAAAAATATTGAAATCAATGGTCTTGTAGCCTGTAATGTCAATATAGGCGCCTATACCCGATGAAGACGCGTCCGGGACCAAATGCAAATCGTGCATGTCAGTGGTTTTTGAATTTATTTCAGCAAAGTCGGCAAGTTCAAAAACCAAGGGTAACTTTACAGTTTGAAATGGAAATTTCTGAAACTGAATATCATTAACATAAAAATGACCTGAGAACTTATAGCCTTGGTAATAATGCCCATTATTAAGTTTAATGGGTTCGTCATAAAAAGATTCTATCTTTGAGTCCCATTCGTCGACCTAATTAACAAAATTAAGCCATTTATCCGGCGTTAACTTTTTAGCTTGAAATAAGTCCTCCGCTTCTTGCGGCCAATTAACCCAAATCCAGCCATCAACATCAAAAGTTTTGTCGCTGGCTGAAAAAAGATAGATGTTTTCAATGTAGGCGCCGACCTCAATCTCGGTACCCGTGGGCAATGAAGTAGATGGAGATAAAAACTGATCATGCATTTGCACGGCTTGAGGTTCTAGCACATCAAAATGCACAAAGAGTCCAATCACTACGATTAAAGCCAGGAAGATTCCAACAGGCCATAAGGTTTCGCAATCTCGACGATCAAAATTTAGCAGTTTCATGTCTTAGAGATCTATGTTGTAAGTCGATTTTCTAGGGAATAATGCTATCGCAAGTTAGTCTGATTAGTGAGGGAATCAAAGCGAGCAGGAGTAAACGAAAATTATGGCTGGATTGCTTAACTATAGGTTAATTATCGCATCACCAAAAATTTGAAGCAATTGCTTTAAAAATCTTATGGGATATAAAAAGCTAACGATAAGGTTAATCAGTAGGCAAACAACTAGTCTATAAGCTTTAATACCACATCAACTTTGCAGCCATTACAAAAAGCAATAACGAAAAGTAACGCTTTAATTTTGTCGCTGGCAGTTTATGAGCTAATTTTGCACCTATCGGTGCAGTAAGAACACTTATTAAACCAGTCGCTAAAAATACGGGTAAGTAAACATAACCCATACTCCATTCAGGCAAGTGCAAGGCGTTCCAACCCAATAGCGCATAACTTAACGTTCCTGAGAGTGCTATAGGCAATCCACAGGCACTTGAAACAGCCACCGCCTTGTGCATTTGCATTTGACCACTCACCAGATAAGGCACGGTAAGTGTACCGCCACCAATACCAACAATGGACGACAATAATCCAATAATAATTGCCACCAGCCAGTCCAGAATTCTTGATTGTCTTACGTGATCAGGTTTTGGTTTCATTTGGAAAGCCATTTGAATCGCTACGTAAATTAAAAAAACAACAATAATATAACGCAAAGTATCAGGAGTTATTTGTTTCGCGATAACCGCTCCAAGGGCCGCACCAATTATTATGCCGGGGCTTAAGCTTAATACTTTTGTCCACACCACAGACCCCAAACGATGATGCGCCAATACAGATGCAATGGCCGTTATAATAATAATCGCCAATGACGTTGCCACCGCCATTAACATAACTAATTCAGCAGAAAAACCTTGAGCTTTAAACAAAACCACCAGCACCGGAACGATAACCAGTCCCCCACCTATTCCAAACAGACCGGCTAATAATCCTGAGACACTACCCAGTAAAATACTCACAAAAAAAATAGCTATCATTTATTATCTTCAAAGGAAATCGGTTAAGTTAACTTTAAGCCAATCGTTTTTTCAAACTGGCTTATGACAACTTTTGTTTGGTTTTATGCATGTGCTATTCTAGCCTCATGTTACAAATAATTTATAACTATTAATGGAAATATACCTAGTTGGCGGTGCCGTGCGTGACCAATTACTTAACTACCCTGTTAGTGAGCGGGACTGGGTAGTGATTGGTGAAACGCCTGAGTCCATGGTAAAACAAGGATTTAGGCCTGTGGGAAAAGATTTTCCGGTATTTCTTCATCCCCAAAGCCATGATGAGTATGCTCTGGCCAGAACTGAACGTAAAACGGCACCGGGTTATAAAGGCTTTACTGTACATGCATCGCCCGAAGTGACTCTCGAGCAGGACTTGATTCGCCGTGATCTAACCATTAATGCCATGGCAATGACACCACAAGGTCAACTGATTGATCCTTATAACGGACAACAAGATCTTGAGAATAGAGTTTTCCGCCATATATCTCCAGCCTTCGCCGAGGATCCAGTGCGCATTTTGCGTGTTGCACGCTTTGCGGCACGCTACAAACATCTAGGCTTTAAGCTTGCTGATGAAACTAGAGAATTAATGCGCTCTATGGTCGTAACAGGAGAAGTCGATCACTTGGTACCTGAGCGGGTATGGGCAGAATTGCTTAAAGCACTTAAGGAACAAACACCAACCGTATTCTTTTATACTTTAAAAGAGTGCTCTGCTCTGGAAAGAATGTTCCCTGAGATAGATCGTCTGTTTGGCGTTCCCCAACCTGAAAAATATCACCCTGAAATTGATACCGGCTTACACACTATGCTTTGCCTGGAACAAGCCGTTCAACTATCCACAAAACCTGAAGTCCGCTTTGCGGCATTAGTGCATGATCTGGGCAAAGGCATTACACCCAAAGAACACTGGCCTCATCATTATGGTCATGAAAAAAGCGGCCTACACATTCTGGAAAAACTGTGCACTCGCTTGCGAGTACCCAATACGTTTAAAGTATTGGCTTTGCATGCCATGCAATATCATACATATTGCCATAAGGCATTTGAATTAAAAGCATCAACATTAACGAATGTGTTAGGTTTTTTAGGTGCATTTAAAAACAGCAATAACTTAGATGATTTTTTATTAGTGTGTGAAGCAGATGCCAAAGGCAGAACTGGTTTAGAAAACCTGCCCTATCCGCAAGCTGTCTTGCTAAAGCAAGCCAATCAAGCAGCAATTTCTATTGATACTAGCAGTATTCTAACTAGCGATATAAAAGGCTCTAAAATAGGCGAAGCAATTCATCGTTTACGCACTAAAGCGGTGACTGAGGTTATCAATAACTGCAAACAGTTGTAAAATACTCGAACTCCTAATCAATTTTAATTAAGACCATGCCTACATTTGACATTATTTCTGAATTTGACACACACGAAGTTAAAAATGCTATTGATCAAGCGAATAAAGAAGTGACCACTCGCTTTGACTTTAAAGGCTCAAATTCATCTTTTGAACTAACTGACGATAAACTCGTTATGATTTCAGAATCTACTTTTCAGTTACAACAAATGTTCAGTGTCGTCTGTACAAAATTAAGCAGGCGCGGTGTAGACGTTGGGTGTATGGATGTTGGCGATGCAAAAGGAAGTGGAAAAATGATGCGGCAAGAGATCACCCTAAAACAAGGTCTGGATTCGACAGTGGCAAAGAAAATCGTCAAGTTAATTAAAGACAAAAAACTAAAAGTCCAAGCCGCTATTCAAGGTGATAAGGTAAGAGTAACCGGTAAAAAGCGCGACGATTTGCAAGAGGTTATTCAAATGCTAAGAGACGAAAAACTGGAAACACCTTTGCAATACGATAATTTCAGGGATTAGTTAATTCAGCTCAAACTACTTTTGACTTATTAACTTGTTGATATGCAAAATAAGCCAACAGAACCACCAGGAGCCAAGCGGCTACTAAGGGCCCGATAATACCATCATAACTGCTAACCAAATAATGATGCTGTACACTAAAGTCGGTGTTAAATATTTTTTTACTCATTTTTATTAGCCATACCCAACTGGTATGGCATCCAATACATAACCCTAAACTGGTATTGACCTGTGTTCTTAGCACACCTAAAAAAATGCCTACCATTAACAGCGCTATAAATGCCGGTTGATTATTTGGGTTCACTAAATTGCCAAGCGCCTCACCGAGCAATTCGAACCCACTGAATATTGTTATATCTTGTACGGGCAAATCCGTTTTTATACTTAAAAAATGTAGCCCGGCATAATAGAGTGAGCTCATCAAGATGGCCGCTATTATCGGTAACTTCTTTTTTAAACCCACTAATACAATCCCTCGGAACAAAGACTCTTCAATAAGTGAAATTAATAAGGATACCAATAAAGTAATACCCATATACTTAGCCAAGATCTCAACTGTCCATATTTGCGCATTATCATAGACATTAATATCCAGCGCATATAGAACTATAAAAACAGGTATAAGAACTACAAGACCTAGAGCAGACCCTTGGCATAATTGCTTTAAAAAAACCAAACCTGAGGCGAATCCAAGTTCACGTTTGTTAATTTTCAGGTAGGTCATTACCGGAAAAATACTTAAACCGAGAAATAGTTGTGTTGATCGGGTTAATATTTGCCTGAAAGGTATTGCGTCACCTATCCACAAGACAATAAAGTAACCTAAAGTACAGGATAAAAACAAGGCACACAGCAACCCGAGTAAAGGGACTATCGCATAAAAAAAATAACGGATCATTGCATCTCCTGAGAAGGTTGCATAGTGGGTAAAATCGGCTTTCCAAAATCTCCCCACAGCATCTGCACCGCCGCAAGGGCAGCCAGTGATGCTGTTTCGGCTCTTAATATGCGACTTCCCATACGCACTGGAATAAAGCCCGCCCCTTTTGCAATATCGCGTTCTTGATTGGAAAACCCACCCTCAGGTCCCGTCAGCAAGGTCACTTGATTGCCTATCGGTGTAATATCTGCCAAGGTTAGTTCCGCATACGGATCAAGAAACACTTTCAAGCCTTGTTGTTTATCTACCCACTGTTGCAAATGCTCTATCTCGCTTAAGTCAGGCAAGGTGGTTCTGCCACTTTGTTCGGCAGCATGTTGGACTATTTTTTGCCAATGCAATAAGCGTTGCGGTTTTTTTTCTCCTTTGAATTGAACGACACAGCGCTCAGTTAACAATGGTGTTATAAAATTGACACCCAGTTCTACTGCTTTTTGTACTGATAAATCCATTCTATCACCTCGGGAAATACCTAAACCCAAAGTCACCAGTAGCGGTGATTCGACACTACGATCCAGCCACTTATTAATGCTGATCATTACTGCTTTTCTAGTCACTTCAGTAACGGTACATAAATACTCACCGCCCCTTCCGTTGAATAAAATTATTTCAGCCTCTTTTTTTAAGCGCAATACTGTTCTAACGTAATGTCCATTTTCCTCATCAAGTTCTAGTTGCTTGCCTAAGGCCAAATCCGCTGAAGTATATAATCTTGAAACTCTCATATTAATCTCTAACTGACCGCTCTATGCCTTCCCAAGCAACTTGTGCGATTAGTAATAATTCCTCTTCAGTTATAATATAGGGTGGCATAAAATAGATTACATTACCCAATGGTCGTAATATGACCCCTTTAGACAATGCGTATTGATAGACTTTATACCCTCGACGCTCTTGCCAGGGATAAGGCTCTCGGGTGTGTTTGTTTTTGACCATTTCAATAGCCAGTATCATGCCCGTCTGACGAACGTCTGATACATGCGGATGCTCGAGAAAACGCAAGCCTAATTTAGCCATAATCGCGGCCAGCTGTTTATTGTTTTCAATAACATCATGTTGCTGAAAAATTTCCAGTGTTGCTAATCCTGCTCTACAAGCCAGCGCATTTCCTGTGTAACTATGTGAATGTAAAAATGCAGTTAGTTTTTGATAATCATCATAAAATGCCTGATATATTTGATGGGTTGTTAATACCGCCGACAATGGCAAATACCCCCCCGTTAAGCCTTTAGATAAACACATAAAATCCGGACTTATTGCTGCTTGTTCACAGGCAAATAAAGTACCAGTCCGTCCAAAACCGACAGCAATTTCATCAGCGATTAAATGCACGCCGTATTTATCACAAGCAGCACGGAGCAATTTTAAATAAACCGGATCATACATACGCATATTACCAGCGCACTGCACTAACGGTTCAATAATGACTGCACTAACTGTATCTGCGTGTTCTTGTAAGGCCTGTTCCATCAAGACAAAACGACGAGCAGAATAATCCATCCATGATTCCCCTGCTTCTCGATGATAACAGTCAGGACCCGGAACAGTGATCACATCCATTAATAACGGCGCGTAAGTTTCCTTATACAACTGCACATTGCCGACTGCTAAGGCACCTAATGTTTCACCGTGATAACTATTTTCTAACGTTATAAATTTGGTTTTCTGAGTTTGGCCGTGATTTCGCCAATAATGAAAACTCATCTTAAGCGCGACTTCAACTGCAGCTGAACCATTGTCGGCAAAAAAGCACCGATTCAACCCTTCGGGAGTTACTGCAACCAATTTTTCTGCAAGCTTAATGGCAGATTCATGGGTGAATCCTGCAAAAATAACATGCTCAAGTGTCTCAAGCTGATCTTTTAGAGCCGCATTGATATAAGGATTAGCATGTCCAAACAGATTAACCCACCACGAACTAACGGCATCCAGATAACGATTTCCATCAAAATCTTCCAACCATACTCCCTGCCCTTTTTTTATCGGAATAATAGGGAAGTTTTCATGATCCTTCATTTGTGTACAGGGATGCCACAAAACTGACATATCCCGATTTGAAAAAGATTGATTAGTCATTATTCAATTGACTTAATTACTTTGATGAAATGCTGGTGATTTTAATGGCAATCCTTTACAAAATTTTCATAAGAATTACAGCAACTATAATTAAAACAAATACGTTTATGTGTTAAGTTTCAATTGTTCCAAAATCGCCAAGGTTGGGGCTGATTGATTCATGGTATAAAAATGCAAGCCAGGCGCACCATTATCCAATAATCTCTGACAAAGATTAGTTACTAATTCCAATCCGAAAGCTTGTACTGAGGCTCTGTCATCACCAAAACCTTCCAGGCGTTTTCTCATCCAGCGAGGAATATCTGCACCACACATTTCTGAGAACCGAAATAATTGTGCATATTGGGTAATGGGCATAATGCCAGGGACGATTGGAATTCTTATACCGTTTTTTTCACAGGTATCTACGAAATAAAAATAGGCATCGGCATTATAAAAATACTGGGTAATGACTGCATTTGCACCGGCTTCAACTTTACGCTTAAAGTTTTTAAAATCCTCCGTTGCATTTACCGATTGAGGATGTACTTCAGGATAAGCGGCAACATGAATTTGAAAGCAATCACTGGTTTCCAGACGAATAAATTCCACCAGCTCATTTGCGTGTCGAAATTCACCGGCAGACATCATACCTGAGGGTAAATCACCTCTTAGAGCAACAATTCTTGCAATACCTTTGTCTTGATAATTTTTTAAAATCTCACGAATATTTTCTTTAGTTGATGCTACGCAAGATAAATGAGGTGCTGCTGCGATACCTTTCGCTTGAATATCAACAACTGTATCAAATGTTTTATCTCGGGTTGAACCGCCCGCACCAAAAGTAACAGAGAAAAAGTCAGGCTTAAGTTCTGCCAGTTTACTATGCACAATTTTAAGATTTTCCGTGCCTTCTTCAGTTTTAGGGGGATAAAATTCAAAACTGAAAAGCTGGGGATGTTTTTTTTGTGATTGCATATTGATCTCACTGACGGGAATCTAGGTGTGTCCTTCCCAAGATGTCAATGGGAATACCACTGCGGAGGTTTGCGTTCATAATTAGAACCATAGATACACGATGACAAGTGTATCTATGGGGCATTCCCAGAAAGTTTCCCGGGAGTAATTATTAATCAATAACGATAGTGATCTGCTTTATATGGCCCTTCGATAGGGACATTAATATACTTGGCTTGTGCATCAGTTAGAGTAGTCAAATTTACACCTATTTGTTTTAAATGTGATCTTGCAACTTTTTCATCAAGATATTTAGGTAGGATATAGACTTTATTTTCATAATTTGCGGCATTCTTCCACAGTTCAATTTGAGCCAAAACCTGGTTACAAAATGAATTAGACATTACAAAACTAGGATGTCCTGTGCCACAACCCAAATTAACCAAACGACCTTCAGCTAAAATAAGCAAACGTTTGCCATCAGGAAAAATAACATGATCAACTTGGGGTTTAATATTTTCCCACTCATATTGACGTAATGAAGCGATTTCGATTTCAGCGTCAAAATGACCAATGTTACATACAATTGCCTGATCTCTCATGGCAAGCAGATGATCATGAGTAATAATGCCAAAGTTTCCTGTAGCCGTCACAAAAATGTTTGCGATAGGCGCAGCTTCTTCCATAGTGACTACACGATAGCCTTCCATAGCTGCTTGCAATGCACAAATCGGGTCAATTTCAGTAATCCATACTGTTGCACCCAATCCACGCAACGATTGCGCACTGCCTTTACCAACATCACCATAACCACAAACTACCGCTATTTTGCCTGCGATCATTACATCAGTTGCGCGTTTAATGGCATCAACCAAAGACTCGCGGCAGCCATACAGATTGTCGAATTTAGATTTTGTTACTGAATCGTTTACATTAAATGCAGGCACTTTTAAACTGCCTTTTGCTACCATCTCATACAAGCGCAACACGCCAGTCGTTGTTTCTTCAGACAAACCCTTAACATCTGCCATTAACTCTGGATATTGGTTATGCATCATAGTGGTTAAATCACCACCATCATCCAGAATCATATTCGGTCTCCAGCCATTAGAGCCTTCAATAGTCTGGGCGATACACCATTCAGCTTCTTCTTCAGTTTCACCTTTCCAAGCAAAAACCGGAATACCTGCGGCAGCCATAGCAGACGCAGCATGATCTTGAGTAGAAAAAATATTGCACGATGACCAACGTACTTCTGCACCTAAAGCGGTCAAGGTTTCAATCAATACTGCTGTCTGTATGGTCATGTGCAAACAACCAGCAATCCTTGCACCTTTTAATGGTTGCTCTTGTCCATATTCTTCACGCAATGCCATCAATCCCGGCATTTCTGTTTCTGCAATGTTAATTTCTTTACGACCCCATGCTGCTAAAGCGAGATCAGCAATTTTATAATCATTTTGACTCATTTTTTATCCTGTTTAGCTTGCAATTAAATACCAGCCGCATCTTTTAATGCGTCAACTTTATCCGTTTTTTCCCAACTAAATGTATCTTCTGTACGGCCAAAATGTCCATAAGAAGCCGTCGGTTGATAAATAGGTCTCAACAAATCCAACGTTTTAATTAAGCCTTTAGGTCTTAAATCAAAGTTATCTCTAATAATTTGAACTAATCTGTCTTCACTTAACTTACTGGTACCAAAAGTTTCAACGGTAATTGAAGTAGGTTCTGCAACACCAATCGCGTAAGAAACCTGAATTTCACAACGCTCCGCCAAACCAGCGGCAACAATGTTTTTTGCCACGTAACGTGCCATATAGGCTGCCGAACGGTCAACTTTTGAAGGATCTTTACCCGAAAAAGCACCGCCACCATGTCGTGCCATTCCGCCGTAGGTATCGACGATAATTTTACGACCGGTAAGTCCGCAATCACCTACTGGTCCACCGATAATGAATTGTCCGGTTGGATTAATAAAATATTTGGTATCTTTATGCAACCATTCTTTAGGCAGAACTGGCAGAATAATTTCATCCATTACCGCTTCATGCAAGGCTTTATTACTAATTTCAGGCGAATGCTGAGTCGATAAAACGACTGCTTCAATGGCAACCGGCTTGTTATTTTCGTACCTAAACGTAATTTGGCTTTTTGCATCTGGACGTAACCAAGGCAACACCTTACTCTTACGCACTTCAGCCTGACGCTTGACCAACAGATGAGAATAAGTAATCGGAGCCGGCATCAAAACGTCAGTCTCATTACTGGCATAACCAAACATTAAGCCTTGATCACCTGCCCCCTGCTCATGATTTTCGTCTTCATCAACACCCATAGCAATGTCTGCAGATTGCTTACCGATAGCATTTAAAACTGCGCAACTTTGACCGTCAAAACCAATATCGCCATGATCATAACCAATATCGCAAACTACTTTTCTAACTAAAGCTTCCAAATCAACCCAAGCATTAGTAGTGATTTCTCCTGCAAGAATAACCATGCCTGTTTTAACTAATGTTTCGCAAGCAACACGTGATCGAGGATCTTGTTCTAATAAAGCATCAAGAACTGCATCGGAAATTTGATCCGCAACTTTATCTGGATGTCCTTCTGAAACCGATTCTGATGTAAAACTAAAGTTATTGCTCACGTTACCACCTTTTGTAATGATAAAACCTAAAGACACAAAAGGCTGCAAATGCAGCCTGAATATTTATGGTGGGCCCTGTAGGACTTGAACCTACGACCTGCCGATTATGAGTCGGACGCTCTAACCAGCTGAGCTAAGGGCCCTAATTTTTTAACTACTCGCCATCAAGAAAACATCTCAATTGCTCTGACCGAGAAGGATGCCTTAATTTTCTTAATGCCTTAGCTTCAATTTGACGAATTCGTTCACGCGTTACATCAAATTGCTTACCAACTTCTTCCAATGTATGGTCTGTATTCATGTTAATACCGAAACGCATACGTAAAACTTTTGCTTCTCTCGCCGTTAATCCAGCCAGAACATTTTGGGTTGATTCACGTAAA
>SESD01001855.1_pt1 | contig 11159 bp, 6 predicted proteins | sample 3171411 | NCBI WGS metagenome assembly SESD01 (sample SAMN06051880, study PRJNA518727) | freshwater metagenome | biome: subpolar coniferous forest; feature: holomictic lake; material: water; isolation source: holomictic Lake 442, 16.5 m depth | place: Canada: near Kenora, Ontario | collected...
CTGGACATGTCTCCGCGCATCTGGCAAGATCGTCACCATGTTTTCGATGCTGTTTCCGGACCGACCATGCTGGCGGATCCCGGGGACAAAGCCCGATGAAATGCACTTCCCTGACAACGCAAACCATACGAGCGAGGTGTCCCTTGGCTGAAAAGACTGACCTGTCCTGCACCGTCTCCCGCTACCTGCTGCAGCGCCTGCACGAGGCCGGCATCCGCCATCTCTTCGGGGTGCCCGGCGACTATGTCCTGGATTTTCTCGATGCGGTGATTGCCAGCCCGATCCAGTGGGTCGGCACCTGCAACGAATTGAACGCCGGCTATGCGGCCGACGGGTATGCCCGGCTGAATGGCGCCGGCGCCGCCGTGGTCACCTATTGTGTCGGCGGGTTCAGCATCCTGAACGCGGTGGCAGGTGCTTATGCCGAACGGGTCCCCCTCATCCTCATCAGCGGCGCCCCGCCCGCCCGGCGCCGAGATGCTGGCGCGCTGGTGCATCACCTGGTCTCCAACTACTACCTGCAGCTGGACATGCTCAAGAAGGTGACGATTGACGCGGCGCTTCTGACCAACCCGGAAACCGCCCCCGACGAGATCGACCGGGTCATCAGCAACGGGATCCTCCATAAGCTTCCGGTCTACCTGGAGCTCCCCGCAGACATGGCGCACGCGCCCTGCCGTCACCCCGCCCCCCTTGCGAATCCCGCGACGCTGCACTCCCATGCCGAAAGCCTGCGGAGCTGTCTCGCGGCGGCGACCGAGCTGCTCAACAAGGCCGCAAACCCCATGGTGCTGGTCGGCGTCGAGCTGCAGCGCTTCGGCCTGGGCGGCAGCCTCCTGCAGTTTGTGGAGAGCCTGGAGCTCCCCTTTGCCACCATGCTCAGCAGCAAGTCCGTGCTCCCGGAGCTTCACCCCCAGTTCATCGGCATCTATCAGGGGGGGTGGAGCCGGGCAACCGTCCGGCAGCAGGTTGAGTCTTCGGACTGCCTGCTCTCGCTGGGGGTCTGGAAGACGGACATGGACACCGGCATGTTCAGCGACCACCTGGACCCCAGCCGTGTGATCCGGGCCGGCAACGGCCAGGTGCACATTGGCGATCGCGAGTACCGCAACGTGCAGCTGGGCGACTTCATCCAGGGGCTGAAGACCGCGGTCCGCCCGCGCTCCTACCTGAACTCGCATCCATCCGAGCCGTATCAGGTCAGGGCGCCGTTCGTTCCCGAGGAGTCGAAGAAGCTGACCGCCCTTCGCCTGTATGAGCGGCTGGACTCATTCCTCGACGACCGCATGATTCTGCTGGCCGAGCCGGGCGATGCCTTTTGCGCCGCCCTTGATTTTCACATTGAAGAGGCCGAGAACTTCATCGTACAGGCCTTCTACACCTCCATCGGCTACTGCACGCCGGCGGCGCTGGGGGTGTCGTGCATTCGCCCGGGCAAGCGCCCCGTGGTCCTGACCGGCGACGGCGCATTTCAGATGACCGCCCAGGAGCTCTCCACCCTGATCCGGCAGCGCTGTCCCGCCATCATCCTGGTGCTCAACAACGACGGCTACCTGGTGGAACGGATGCTGCATGAGGATGGCCCCTACAACGACATCCAGATGTGGAACTATGCAGACCTGCCGGCGGCATTCGGCGGCGGCACCCATGCCGTCGGCATCCGGGTGACCACGGAGGGCGAGCTCGATCGCGCCCTGACAGCCGCAGCCGCGGGGCAGGACCGCCTCTTTCTGATCGAACTCTGCCTGCACAAGCTCGACTGTTCGGCAGGGCTGAAGCGGCTGGGCGACGCATTCAAGAAAAAGTGATGGATAAGGCGGGCAAGCCGTGAACCAACCATGCGCCTGGCTCATTCCCGTGGCACTTGCGTGCCTGTGCGGCTGCGGCAAAAAAGCGCCCGCACCGGCGCCGCCGCCCGTCCCGGTCACGACGGCCCAGGCGGTCATCCGGACCCTGCCGCTGAACGTGGAAGCGATCGGATCGGCCGAGGCCTATAACTCGCTGGAGATCATCCCGCGGGTGTCGGGTCAGATTCTGAAGCTTCATTTCCGGGACGGCGACGAAGTCCTGCTGGACTCGCCCCTGGTGACGATCGATCCGGCACCTTTCACGGAGGCGCTGCGTGAGGCGGAGGCACGGCTAGCCAGCGACGAGGCCACGCTGGTATTCAAGACCCGCGAAGCGGGTCGCGAGAATGCGCTTTTTGAAAAGGGCGTCCTCTCGTGTTCGAGCGTCGAAAGGGCGCGCTCCGATGCGGAGGCCCTGAAAGAAATTGTGCGGGCTGACCGGGCGGTTGTCGAGCAAGCCCGGCTGAACGTGGGATACTGCTCGATTCGCAGCCCGATCCCGGGCCGGGCCGGGGCGTACGTGGCCAACCAGGGCGCCGTGGTCGAAGCCAACAAAAAGCCCCTGCTGGTGGTCAACCAGATCCAGCCGATCTACGTAACGTTCTCCGTACCTGAAAAGGCCCTTCCGGGAATCCGGGCGGCACGGGAAAAGTCCGAGCTGATCGTCGAGGCGCACGTGCCGGGCGGCGATGCCAAACCCCGGCAGGGGCGGCTGACATTTGTTGACAACACGGTCGACCCGGACACCGGCATGATCCGGCTGAAAGGGACGTTCGCCAACGCGGACGCCGACCTCTGGCCCGGCCTGTATGTTCAGGTCACGCTCCTCCTCGGAGAGGAGCCGGCGTCCGTCGTGATTCCGGCCAGCGCGGTTGTGAAGGGGCCCAGGGGCGACCTGGCGTTCGTGGCCAAGGCTGACGGAACCGCGGAGCTGCGCGCGGTCAAGGTGCGCCGCATGACCGGGGCTGACGCGGTCCTCGACGGCGGCGTTTCGGCCGGAGAAATCGTGGTCACGGACGGGCAGAACAAGTTGAAAAACGGAGCGGCCATCGCCATCGCCGCGTCACCGGCACCTGCCGCGGCACCTGCGGCATCCGGGATCCGGTAAGAAGTCATGAACATTTCGGAACGATGGATCCGGCGCCCGGTCATGACCGTGATGATCATGTCCGGACTTTTCATCTTTGGGCTCCTCAGCTATCGCAGCCTGTCGATCAACAACCTGCCCGACGTCGAATTCCCGACCATCAGCGTGACCGCCTTTCTCCCGGGAGCGAGCCCGGAAACCATGGCCGCAACCGTGGCCACGCCGCTGGAGAAACAGTTTTCGTCGATTGCCGGCATCGACTCGATGACCTCCTCAAGCGCGCAGGGGGCCACGACCATCAACATTCAGTTCTCCCTGGACCGGAAGATCGATGCCGCGGCCGTCGATGTCAGCTCGGCCATTGCGGCCGCCATGGGCGTGCTCCCCAAGAGCATGCCCAATCCGCCCACGTTCAAGAAGGTGAACCCGGGCGACATGCCCATCATGTTCATCGCCCTGACCTCCGACTCCCTGCCGATGACGGCGCTGAACGACGCCGGGGAGACGATTCTGATACCGAACCTGGCAACCATCAATGGCATCGCCGAGATCGACATCCTGCCGCTGCAGAAATACGCGGTGCGGGTCCAGGTCAATCCCAACACCATGGCCAGCAAAAAGATCGGCATCAACGAAGTCTCCGACGCCATCGCCGCGGGGAACGTCAACCTGCCGGGCGGCAAGGTCGACAATGACCGGATCGCCTACACCATCGACTCCAACGGGCAGCTGCCCGACGCCAGGTCCTTTGAATCGCTGGTGGTGACGTACCGCGACGGCCATCCGCTGCGCATCCGGGACATCGGCCGGGCCGTGGACGGCATCGAGAACGACCGCACCACGGCCTGGTTTCTCGACCGCGGCCAGATCAAGGATACCGTCATCCTGCGGGTGCGCAAACAGCCGGGCGCCAACACCGTGGACCTGGCCACGGCCATCAAGGCCCGCCTGCCGCGCCTGCAGGCGATGCTCCCCGGGGCGATGGCCCTGCACATGTTCTACGACCAGTCGGATTTCATCCGCGAGTCGATCACCGATGTGCAGGGCACGATGGTGCTGACCATGTTTCTGGTCGTCGCGGTCATCTTTTTATTCCTGGGCTCGATGCGGACCACGATCATCCCCGCGCTGGTGGTCCCGCTGTCGCTGATTTCCACCTTCCTGGTGATGCACTTCTTCGGCTTCACCCTCAACACCCTGTCGCTGATGGCCATCACCCTCTCGATCGGCTTTGTGGTCGACGACGCCATCGTGGTCCTGGAAAACATCATCCGCCGGATCGAATCCGGCGAAAGCCCGCTGGAGGCGTCGATCAAGGGCTCCCGCGAAATCGGCTTCACCGTGCTCTCCATGACCCTCTCGCTGGCGGTGGTGTTCGTCCCGATCCTGTTCATGGGCGGGCTGCTGGGCCGGCTGTTCCGGGAGTTTGCGGTCTGCATCACCGCGGCGATCCTCTTCTCGGGGCTGATTTCCCTGACCCTGACGCCCATGCTGAGCAGCCGGTTCCTGAGCCGCGTCTCCGCCCGCAAGCCGGGGCGGTTCCACGCCTTTTCCGGGCGCGTCTTCAACGCCTGGCAGGCGGCGTACGGCCGCAGCCTGGGCTGGGTGCTGCGCCACCGGATGATGACGCTGGCTGTGACCGTGCTCATCACCCTGGCCATGGTGCGCCTCTTCATCGTCATCCCCAAGGGTTTCATCCCCACCCAGGACCAGAACTTTTTCCGCATCTTCTCGATCCTGCATGACCGGGCCTCATTCGCCGACATGGCCAGGCACCAGGAAGCCATGAACGAGGAGCTGCTGAAAAACCCCGATTGCCGGGAGGCCCAGGTGGTTTCGATCGCCGGGTTTTCCGGTGACAACAATGGCCTGACGTTTGTGAGCCTGAAGGCTCGCGCCCAGCGGACGAAAACGGTGGATGAGATCATCAAAGAGCTCCGGCCGAAGCTCAACCGGATCCCGGGGCTGGTCGTGTCGCTGGTCAATCCGCCCCTGATTGCCATCGGCTCGCGAATGGCCAGCGCCCAGTGGCAGTTCACGCTGCAGAGCAGCGACCTGGACAGCCTGTACCGGTACGGGGCGGTCATGGAGGAGAAGATCCGCGCCATCCCGGCGCTGGTGGACGTCAAGTCCGACCTGCAGCCGCGCAAGCCGAAGATCGCCATCACGGTGGACCGTGACAAGGCCTCCGCCCTGGGGCTGACGCTGAAGCAGATCCAGGAGGCGTTTTACTCCGCCTATGGTTCGCGCCAGGTCTCCACGATCTATACCGCGTCCTCCTTCTATTATGTAATCCTTGAATTGCTGCCCGAGTTCCGCCAGGCGCCGTCGTCCGTCGAGACGCTGTATATCAAGTCCGACCGCGGTCAGCTGGTTCCGCTGTCCACCGTCGCCACGATCCGCGAGACCGTCTCACCCCTCAGCATCAACCACTCGGGGCAAGTCCCCTCGGCCACGATTTCATTCAACCTCAAACCCGGCTGCTCGATTGGCACAGCCATCGACGAGATCAACCGCTTCAGCCGCGCCAACCTGCCGGAATCGGTGCACACCGCCTTTCAGGGCTCGGCACAGGCCTTCCAGTCATCCCTGGCGAGCATGGGGTTCCTGCTGCTGCTGACGGTGCTGATCATTTACATGGTGCTGGGGATTCTCTACGAGAGCTTCATCCATCCCCTGACGATCCTCTCCTCGCTGCCCCTGGCCGGTTTCGGCGCGCTGGCCGCGCTGACGATCTTCCACATGGAGCTCGACATGTATGCCTACGTCGGGATCATCATGCTGGTTGGCATTGTCAAGAAGAACGGCATCATGATGGTGGACTTCGCGCTGGAGGCCGAGCGGACGCAGGGGCTCGACTCGGTGGCTTCGATCCACCAGGCATCCCTGGCCCGGTTCCGCCCGATCATGATGACCACCCTGGCCGCCCTGTTCGGCTGCCTCCCGATCGCGCTGGGGCTGGGGGCAGGCGGCGAAGCCCGGCAGCCGCTCGGGGTCGCCGTGGTGGGCGGGCTCTTCTTTTCCCAGCTCCTGACCCTCTACATCACCCCGGTCTTTTATGTTTATCTGGACCGGCTCAACCGGCGGTTCCAGGGCGGCCCGGAGCAGGCAACAGGCAACACATGAACACGAACCTTTTCAGCAACGCCTTCCCGTTTTTCCGGCTGTTCCAGAAACAGGCGGTCACCCTCGGCGAGGCGGTCGGCAAACTGCACGCCCTCTTCCTCAATTTCCAGGACGCGCCCGATCTGTGCCGGCACATTCACACGCTGGCCGCAGCGGGAGAGACGACCTGTCGCGAGATCGAGCGCGAGCACGCCCTGACCTTCATCGCGTCCATCGACCGCGAGGATGTCCGCGATCTGAACCGCGCCTTCGAGCTGACCTTCCAGGCGGTGCGCGCCGTGTCCAGCCGGATCGGGCTCTACGATTTCCGCCGCGTGGAGAAGGGCGCGGGCGAGCTGACCCTTTGCCTGGCCGAGATGGCTGCCGAGATCGGGCCCCAGCTTGAAATCGTGGTGCGCAAGGGAAACGGCGCCGCCAACCGCGAGCGGCTGAGAAAGCTCAGGGAGGACATCGGCCGGTTTCTCCTGGTCGGCCTGGGGGAGCTTTACGAGGCCGCCGGCGGCAGCGCCGTCCAGCCCATCGAGGCCATCAAGTGGACCCAGATTTACGACCGCCTGGAAACCACGGCCTCCTGCCTGGAGCACACCGCCAACGTGATCGAACGGATGATCCTGAAAAAGGTGTGACGCAAATGCATCGCATGTTACACTGGAACGATCTAATCCGAACGACAGAAATGAGTTCATGTACATGCGAACGCGGCCGTGCTCCGTCGGCCGAAACCGTCCCTGGCGAGGTCTGGCACGAGGTACTGATCGACGACCTGCGAACCGCAGATTGACGAATCGTATGGCCGCAGGCGAATCGGACACGAAGGAAACGAAGGGTTCACGAAGGGCGCGAAGTGAGGCGTTGTCGCCGCGCAGCGGCGAATATAACCAACCAGAAACCTCCGTGACCTTCGTGCATCCTTCCTCCCCTTCGTGTCCGCATTTGCCTCAATTTGCGGCTACGTGTTTGCTTACCTTGCTCTAGCCGCTGCGTTGCACAAACCTTGTGCCGACCAGGCTGCCGATTACGGCGGTGCCAGCGCCGCACGAACCTGCTCCGCGATGCGGCGCAGGTTGGTATCCCAGTCCTCGGCCAGGGGGTCGATGATCACAACTTCGGCGTGGATCTGCCGCGCCAGCGTCTGGCCGGGCCGGGGATCGTACGGCGGCTCAAGAAAGATCCGCCGCACCTTCTCCTGCTTTGCCAGGTCGATCAAGGCCGCCAGCTGCCGTGCGGCCGGCGCGCGTCCTTCCGTTTCAATCGCCACCTGCCGCAGGACATACGCGTCCGTGAAGTAGCCCCACGAGGCGTGGTACGAGAGCATCACGCCGCCGCGCACGGGCGCCAGCAGCGTCCGCAGCTCCACATCCAGGCGCGCGCACTGTTCCCGGAGCAGCATCAGCCGCGCCTCGTATGTCCCCCGCCCTGCCGGATCGCAGGCGCTGAGAGCAGCCACGGTGTTGGACGCCAGGATGGCCATGGCTGCAGGCGTCAGCCACACGTGCGGGTCGGCGCCTTCCGAGCAGCCATCCGCGTCTTCCGCATCGCCGGGATGGCGCACATGCCGCGGCGCCATGCGCCGCGGCACGCCGGCGGCCACGTCGCGCACCAGCAGGCTTGGGTTCGTCGCCTGGATCTTCTTCACCAGGGCGCGTTCAAACGGCAGCCCCATCATCAGGTAGCAGCGCGCCGCGGCGAGATCCCCGACCTGGCGCGCCGTGGGCTCGAAGGTGTGCGGGTTCTGGCCCGGGCTCAGCAGCAGTCCGACCTGCACGCGGTCGCCCGCCAGCTGCTGCACCAGCCAGCGCTGCGGCGGCAGGCCGACGTAGATCAGCGGCCGCTCGGATGCGGCGGCGCCGGCTGCCAGAAGAAAGCAGAGGAGGCTGATCGTGGACAGCAAGCCGGTGCGGGTTGGTGTCATGAAAACCTAGGCATTCTTCAGCGCCACGTCCACCATCTCCCCGCCAGCTTGTCGATCAGCACGTCGTGATAGCCGGAGACGCCGGTGCACAGGCGTGTGATCTGTGCGGCAACCGGGCGCAAGTCGCGCCCCTCCTGTTCCGCCTGCTTCAACTCCGTGTCGAGGTCAATGCCCGCCAGCCAAATATGGCGCGTGATCCAGGGAGATGGTTAGGACTTCCTGGTGCCAGTATAGCCTCTGCCCGCATCCGGACGCAAGTGCGCCGGCGTCCCGCGGGTGCGATGCAACGAAGTGAAATCGCACCCGAGAGTTTCTTACTGGTTGCCCAGTGATTTTAGGGTCGCCTGTGAGGTAGTCTATTTGCAGTGCGTCAACTCGGCGTTATGCAGGAAGAGACGGCCGGCCGTGGAATGCCCCTGTTCGTCCGGAAACCCGTGCGCATAAAGTCACCGACACGGCGGGCGATACACGCGCAAGGCGCGCACGGGCGCCGCGCCGCCGTCTTCCGCTTTGAGCTCCAGCGTATGCCTGCCGTTGCTCAAGCCCTGGACCAGCGTGGTCGCATACTCGCGGGTTGGATCCTGAATCCTCGGCGCCTCGTAGGTTGCGACGAACATGGGTACACACTTCCATTTCACCTCGAAACCCACGGGCACCACGCCGCTGTCGTTTTCCCCCGGCATACGCCAGTCCGAGTCGGGATTGAGGTTGGGCAGCCGCACGTCCGCCTCGATGACGACCCGCCCCGAGTCAGACACGAAGGTCCGGTCGCTCGCGCCTTTCCCGTCCTGTCCGGTGCGGGATCCTGCGACCTCGAATTGGAAGACCTTGGTCTTCGGATCGAAGGCGGTGACGCGGGCGGTCCATTCCTCGGCGATTCGCAGCGTCTTCGAGGAGACGCGCTTGATTCCGGGCTGCCACGTGCCGCAGCCTTGGCTCGGACACGTGAACGCGAAGCACTCGTCGAACGCGGCAGGCGGTTGGCCATCCATGCGCACCGTGGTTCGCGCCACGCCGCCGGTCGAGACGGCGGCGATGGCATCGACGCGGTTGCCTTCGAAATCGAGCGTCAGCCGGCCGTTCTTCCACTGGATGTCCCGGCCCACCTCATAGGTCTTCACGAGGTCGCGCCAGGTATTCGTCGGGACGTCCGGGTTGTGGACGAGTTGCCGTTTGACAATCTCGGCATACAGGAAATTGCCCCAGTCATTGAGGTGAATGCCGTCTTTGAGCAACGCTTGAGGCTGGATGCCGTTCGTCCTGACGTACGCTTTCCAGGCCCCGCGGATGTCGATGATCTCGCACCCGTACTTCTCGGCCACCGTGGGCACGAACGTCATCATGAACTGGGTCCACCCTTGGTCTTCATAGGCCCCGGCGGCATTCGGCATCTCGCTGGCGGCGAGGTGGTCCGTGCAGATGGCGATTTCGGCCGTGGTGCGTTTGCGGGTGTTGGCGATGATGTCCTCGTACGTGTTGTGGGCGCCGAACACGTGAAAGATCATCAGGTCGGGGTAGAAGGGGTACAGATCCTGTTCCGCGCTCCGGACCAGCCACTGCGAGCCGAAGCCGCCGATGGAGCGGTTGGCAAATTCGATGTCCGCGTTGGGAAACCGCGCCCGCAGGTCGCGTTCGACCGCGTACGACCATTCCTGGGCGGAGATCGACTGGCCGTACACGAGGATGCGCACATGGTTTCGATGCTCGGGCGTGCTAGTCGCCAGCAGCGCCATGGTGCGCGGGATCTTCGCGCCGTATCCGGACGTGTCTTTCGCCGGCGTTGGCGGCGGATAGTTTTTCTCTACCGCTTCGGTAAAGACGGGTGTCGCGAGCAGAACGCAGGTCAGAGCCGATTTTGCTGCCATGCTGGTCATCGTTGTGGGACTCCTGTAAATCCGTTTCGAATCAAAATCGCCGGGACTCGCCGCTTTGAACGCACGCTACTTGCAGGTATTGGATTGCAGAATGTCCTGCTCCGTCAGGATGCAGTCCTGACGACGGAGTTCGCCCTGCAGGGTTTTGATGTCCACCGCTCGGGGTGGGACGCCGGCCCTGAGCGACAGCACCGACGCCACGCCCGCGGCTTGGCCCATGACCCCGCACTGGGGCATGACCCGCAGGCTTCCGAGCGCCTCGTGATCGCAACTCGCACACCGTCCGGCGACCAGCAGGTTGTCCATGCCCAGGGGCACGAGTATCCGGTAGGGGATCTGATACCGGAACTCTCTCTCGGGAAGCCATGTCTTCTGATCCATGCCCGGGCCGCCAACGGAATGAATGTCGATGTAGAACGAGCCGTAGCCGATGCTGTCGTCGAAACGACGTCCAGCCACCACGTCGTCGCGCGTGAGCGTGTACTCGCCTTGAATGCGACGGCTTTCGCGGATGCCGATGGTGTTCGGCGTGCTGACCATGTAACAGGCTTCCATGCCGGGCACGTACTTGCGGTAGACTTCAATGGTTTCGTAGGCCTGTTTTCGCGCTTCGATCGTGGCCTTCGTCAGATCCTCCGCGCGGGTTGAGTCGATGAAATTGACGTGCGTGAAGTTGACTCCCACCTGGTCGGCACGGGTGGGGGTCCACCACCAGCCCATGATGCAACTCTGGAAGGGGCGCATGTCCCCGTTGTCCTGCGCCGTCTTCCAAACCTCCTTTAATGCCATCCCCTTCCCTGCTCTGAAATCGCTGACCCGTTTCCAGTCAACCCCGCCGATGGTGAACATGAGGGTGACGGGCTGGCATCGACCTTCCGCGTCGCCCACGTCGAACCTGCAGCCGGCGCTGGCCGCTCCGTCGCCATCGCCGGTGCAGTCGACGATCCTCTTTGCACGAATGACCTGCCGTCCGCCCTTGTTCTGGACGACCGCGCCCGTGACGGCGCCCTTATCCACGACGGAATTGCAGAAGAACGAGTGGTAGAGCAGGCCACAACCGCATTCCTCTGCCATCTGCTCAAGGACCCGCTTCATCCCCTCGACTTCGAAATCGGCGTTGGAGTTGTCGCAGATGCCGTATCCGGCGGCCGCGGTGCGTCTCGCCATCTCGAACGGGACCCCGCCGACAACGCGAGTCTGGCTGTTCCACGCGGAATAGAGGCAGATATGGCCGTGCCCCCCTGCGGTGGCCACGCCTCCCAGGCAGTTGAACTGTTCGACGATCAGTGTCTTGGCGCCCATTCTGGCGGCGG
>SESD01001858.1_pt1 | contig 11153 bp, 5 predicted proteins | sample 3171411 | NCBI WGS metagenome assembly SESD01 (sample SAMN06051880, study PRJNA518727) | freshwater metagenome | biome: subpolar coniferous forest; feature: holomictic lake; material: water; isolation source: holomictic Lake 442, 16.5 m depth | place: Canada: near Kenora, Ontario | collected...
ACCAACGGCACCAGCGCCGTCATCACCGTCAATGTGGCGGCCATGACTCCTGAGGAGTGGGCAGCCACATCCCTCACCGGCACCGTCACCAGCGCCACCGTGTCCGCTGCCTCCGGCAAGCCCGTGGTGAAGTTCACGGTCAAGAACCAGTACGGCGTGCCCGTGTCCGGCCTGAGCACCTCCACCACCAGGACCTCCACGGCCATCGTCACCAGCTATGCCAACGTGGCCCTCAGCATTGCCAAGCTCGTCCCCGGCACCAACGGCAGCCCCAGCAAGTGGGTGAACTACATCGTTACCTCCACACCCACCACCACCGCCGCCGCCCTGCCTGGCAAGCCCAGCACCGACAGCGTCGGCACCCTGGTTGAGCCTTCGCCCGCCGATGGCACCTACACCTACACCTTCTACCGCGACATCACGGCCGCCAAGGCCTTCCTGGATGCCTACGCCAGCTACACCACCACCAATGTCAAGGCTGACCTTGGCGATGTGACCTTCGATGGCACCCTCACCCACCGGGTGAGCGTGCAGATCGGTGGCAATGCCCGCGGCACCAGCACCAACACCCCCGACGGCTCCAACACCGGCCTCGTCGGCGTGCCCGTCAAGAACCCCGCCAACATCATCTACGACTTCGTGCCCTCCACGGGTGCGGTGGCTGCTCCTGCCGCCAGCCGCGACATCGTGAACCTGGCCGCCTGCAACTCCTGCCACACCGAGTTCCTGGTGCACGGCGGCAGCCGCGTCGATCCCCGCTACTGCGTGGTCTGCCACACCGACCAGCGCAAGTACGGGAACCTCGAAGCCACCACCACCCCTGTGGTTGCTGGGACCAGCCCCTTCGGCGGCTTCTCCGGCAGCACCTACAAGGTCAATGGCCTGGCCACGGGCGACTTCCCGAAGCTGGTCCACCAGATCCACATGGGTGAAGAGCTCCAGAAGACCGGCTACAACTACGCCAACGTCCTCTTCAACCACGTCACCTACCCCCAGGATCAGCGCAACTGCGTGAAGTGCCACACGGCCTCCAACGCCTCCACCGCTGCCCTCGGCGACAACTGGAAGAACGTCCCCAGCCGTCTGGCTTGCGGCGCCTGCCACGACAAGGTGAACTTCGTCACCGGCGAGAACCACGGCAGCACCACCATGGGCGGTGCTCAGCTTGACGACAAGCTCTGCACCTCCTGCCACGCGTCCGCCGCCGTTGCCCAGGCCCACATCCCTGTGCTGCCTCCCAACCCCCTCAATGCCTTCATGACGGGCCCCACTGGCAACAACAACACCAACGCCAGCTCCATCGCTGCCTACACCAACAACCTGCCCGCCGGCGCCATCACTCCCACCTGGGACCTGAAGAGCGTCACCCTGAACGCCAGCCGCAACCCCGTCTTCACTTTCGCCTTCAAGCAGAACGGTACCATCGTTCCCTTCCGCACCTACGCTGCCGGGACCGTTGACACCTTCTGGGCGAACTTCGTGGGCGGCCCCAGCTTCTACATCGCCATGGGCGTTGCCCAGGACGGCATCACCTCGCCTGCTGACTGGAACGTGACGAACAGCATCTACTTCCCCAACGCCTGGCGCAACGATGGCAAGGCTGCTGACGGCAGTGCCCTCGCAGGCACCGCCGCCACCACCCTGACTGGCCCGGATGCAACCGGCTACTACACCCTGACCATGACCGCCACTGCTGTGCCCCTTACGGCCACCATGGTCACTGGCGGCATCGGCTACACCTACGGCCTCAAGACCACCCCGCCCCTCGTCCAGACCAACGTTGTCGGCTACGGCTACGTTCCTCTGGTGTGGACCGGCGTCGGCACCTGGACCAATGGCACCGGCCAGGGCGGCCTCGCCGTTCCTGCCCCCAATGTCACCAAGCTGGTCTCCGGCACCCTGCCCACCGGCATGGTCGCTCAGGCCGGTCGTCGCGCCATCGTCACCACTGCCAAGTGCAATGACTGCCACGCCGCTCTGGGCATCTTCACGGCGAAGACCTACCACGCCGCCCAGCGCAACGATGCACCCACCTGCACCTTCTGCCACAACGTCAACCGCGTGAACTCTGGTTGGGGCGTCAACATCAAGGAAGCCGTCCACGCCATCCACGCCAGCGGCAAGCGCGTCAACAAGTTCTCGTGGGAAGTCTCTGCGGGCGACTACTACTGGCTGGTGGAATACCCCGCCATCCTCAACGACTGCGAAGCCTGCCACGTGTCCGGCTCCTACGACTTCAGCGGTTCCACCAACGCTGCTGCCGTGCCGAACCTCCTGTGGACGACTGTTGCCACCGGGGCCATTCCCGCAGCCCCCGTGCCTGTGGTTGTGACCGGGGCTGAGACCCTGCCCGGTACCTACTACAGCCCGTTCGTTGTGCCCTCTGCCGGAACAAACCTCGGCAGCGGCTACGGCTACAGCTTCGCCACCAACGCAGTCACCGCTGCGGCTGGTACCACCCTGGTGAGCAGCCCCGTCACTTCGGCTTGTGGCGCCTGCCATGACACGCCGGTTGCCATCGCCCACTTCAAGGGCAACGGCGGGTCCTTCTACGAGGCCCGCAGCACCGCCCTTCCCAAGGTCGAGCAGTGCCTCATCTGCCACGGCGCCGGCAAGACTGCCGACATCCGCGCCGTCCACATGACCTTCTAACAGCCCGATCCCAGGGGCCCGGTTCGCCGAGCCCCGCAGATCGCTTCATGCTTTCCCAAGGGACCCGGTTGCCGCGAGGCCACCGGGTCCCTTGTTTAGGGCCTGTCTTGACAGGTCACCAGGCAGGTTCCAAAATAGAACTCGTTGCGAGGTAATACATGATTAAAAAGATAGTTAAGGTCGCTATTGCGCTGCTTGTGGTGGGTGCCTCTGCCCTCTGGAGCCCTGCCCAGGAAGAACCGGACACCCGCAAGAAGCCCGTCTCCAAGGCCACCAAGGAGCTCAAGGCTGCCCGGGCCAAGGCCGCCGAGAAGAAGCGGCAGGCCAAGGCCAAGGCCGACGCTGACTCCAAAGCCAAGGCCGTGGATATCAACCGGGCCTCCAAGGAGGAGCTGAGGCGGCTCCCAGGCGTCACGGATGAGATGGCTGCAGCCATCGTCGCCAAGCGCCCCTACACCTCAAAGCTGGATCTGGTGACCAAGGGCGTCGTTCCCGCCGGTGTCTATGAGGGCCTGAAGAAGTGGGTCGCTGCCAAGTAGGCCCCCCCCACTTGGAATGCACTGGAAGCTAGACATTTAAGGAAAATAGTTCGCCAACGGTGATGTGGATCACAAGGGCGGTTGATTGTTCAACAGACCGACTGATCCTCAGTATAAGGCCTTGAAAAGATAGGCTTTTACCCGAGGTAGCCATGCTTCCCTTATCCCAGACAACGGGCTATGCCGTGCGGGCCCTCCGCTGCCTTCAGGAACCTGGGGGGTACCCAGTCCTGGTGGAAGACATTGCCGATGCCACCAGCATCCCGCGCTCCTACCTTTCCAAGTTGATTCACCGGCTCGCCAAGAAGGGCTTGGTGGTGGCCCGCCGGGGGCACCACGGCGGGGTGGTGCTGGCCAAGCGCTCGGCTGAGATCACCCTGGAGGACCTCTCCGAGGCGGTCGAAGGGACGGCCTGGCAGCAGCGTTGCGTCATGGGCATGGTGGGGTGCACCGGCCAGACTCCCTGCAACATGCACGCCTTCTGGGAAGTGACCCTGGCTCAGATCCTGGCCAAGCTGCGCTCCGTCAGCCTGGCAGACCTGGACCAGTACCATGATGCAGGGGTGGAGCGGTTCCGGGCCAAGCACTGGCTCGCAGGCCCAACCCAGGCCGGACTCCCTGTTCATCTGGATGCTCGGGGCAGGGCCTAGCCTGGGCCCCGCCGTGGCCCCTTCTAGGGCCACGGCGGGGCATCCCACGGCAGAGGTCAGGCCTTCTTGGCGGGTGCCTTCTTCAGGGCGGGGCGACCGACCTTCTTGGCGGCGGGCTTGACTCCGGGCTTGGCGGCCTTCTTCACCCGGGGCTTGGCCTTCTTCTCGGGGAGAGCATCGGCCAGGCGCCAGGTTCGGCTCGCCTGCTCGAAGGTGCGGATTTCCTCGAGGGAGATGTCCTTCAGGCAGCGATGGATGTGGTCGCGCTCGGACTTCCAGAAGGTGTGGCTGGGGCAGGCCCGCTCGTCGGAGCAGTCCTTGAAGCCCAGGAGGCACTGGTTGCGCCACTCGGAGCCGTCCACGGCCTCGGCGATGAGATCAAGGGTGATCTCCTTGGCGGCGAGCGCCAGGACCACGCCGCCCTTGTTGCCGCGCTTCGCCATCACCAGGCCCACCTTGGCGAGCTTGTGGATCATCTTGGAGAGGTAGGGCCGCGGGAAACCGGTGCGCGCCGCCACGTCCACCACGAGGGTGGGCTTGCCGCCGGGGTCCTGGAGGCAACTCATAGCCAGGACTGCATAACCAGAAGACTGGGAAAGAGGTAGCATGGTCACCTTCGCAGATGAATGGGTCGACTTAGATAATAGACGATAATGAGGTCAATCACCCCGAAACCCTGTGATTTATTGCACAACGCAAAGAACCCCCGGAGGCCCGGGGGTTCCTTTAGTGAGGCGGTGAATTAAGCTTTCCAGCCGTTCAGGATCCGCATGTAGTTGGCGCGGGTGAAGGCCTGGGGGTTGGGGGACTTGAGCAGGCTCATGCTGCCCCGGGCCTGGGCCAGGGACTCGTACTCGTGCTCCTCCAGCCACTCGGCCAGGGTGGCGCGGGTCTGGGCGATCCGCTCCGGTCCGTGGATGAGCAGGGCGGAGACCATCTGCACCGCATCGGCCCCGGCCATGACGGCCTTCAGTGCGCCCATCCCATCGTGCACGCCGCCGGTGACGGCGAGGCTGCCCTTCACATGGCCGTGCAGGACCGCCAGCCAGCGCAGGCGAAGCAGCAGGTCGGAGGGACCCGACAGCTGCAGGGTGGGCTCGGCGAGAAGTTCCTCGACGTTGATGTCGGGCTGGAAGAAGCGGTTGAAGAGCACCAGCCCATCGGCGCCCGCAGCTTCCAGTTCCACGGCAAAGTGGGCCAGGGAGCTGAAGAACGGGGAGAGCTTCACGGCGACGGGGATCTTCACCTGGGCCTTGACGGTGCGGACCACGTCGAGGGTGCGCTTCTCCACATCGGCGGCGGACTCCTTGGCGTCCGTTGCGATGTAGTAGACGTTCAGCTCAAGGGCATCGGCCCCGGCCTGCTCCATGAGGCCGGCGTAGTGCAGCCAGCCCGCGGCGGTGGTGCCATTCAGGGATGCGATGACGGGAACGGCCACGGCGGCCTTGATGCGCCGGATCTGCTCGAGGTAGTGCTCAGGACCGAGGCGGTAGTCCTCGGCCTGAGGGAAGTAGGAGATGGCCTCGGCGTTGGCGTTGGCGTGCAGCTCCAGGTCCATGAGCGTGCCCTGCTCTTCGCGGGTGATCTGCTCCTCGAACAGCGAGTGCATGACGATGGCCGCGGCGCCGGCATCTTCGAGGCGCTTGACCATGCCCATGTCATCGACGAGCGGGGAGGCCCCCGCCATCAGGGGATGGGCCAGCTGAAGTCCCAGGTAGGAAGTCTTGAGATCCATGGCTGCCTCAGCTTTCCTTGGGGGTCACGGTCAGCTTGGAGAGCTGCTCGTAGACGGAGTATCGGTTGGAGATCTCGTGCTGGGACTGGGCCAGCAGCTTCTTGAAGTGCTCGGGGTTCTGCTGCTCGATCATCCGGTAGCGGGTCTCGTTGCGGACATACTCGCCGAGGGTGACCTTGGGGGCGCCGGAGTCCATCTGGAGCGGATTCAGGCCCTGGTCGGCGCGGCGGGGATCGAAGCGGAACAGCGGCCAGTGGCCGGAGTCCACCGCAAGCTTCTGCTGGTCGCAGCCGTTGGCCATGTCGTAGCCGTGGGCGATGCAGTGGCTGTAGGCGATGATGATGCTGGGTCCCTTGTAGGACTCGGCCTCATGGAAGGCCTTCACGGTCTGCGCATCGCGGAAGCCGAAGGCGACCTTGGCCACGTAGATGCCGCCGTAGCTCATGGCGATCATGCCCAGATCCTTCTTGGGCATGCTCTTGCCGGCCATGGCGAACTTGGCGCCGGCGCCCATGGGCGTGGACTTGGAGGCCTGGCCGCCGGTGTTCGAGTACACCTCGGTGTCGAGCACCAGGACATTGACGTTGCGGCCAGTGGCGAGGACATGGTCCAGGCCGCCGTAGCCGATGTCGTAGGCCCAGCCGTCGCCACCGACGATCCAGACGCTCTTGTCGACGAGGTAGTCGGCGATGTCCAGAAGCATCTTCGCTTCGGGCTCGGCCATGAGGCGAACCTTCTGCTTGAGGCTCTCCACCCGCTCGCGCTGGGCCTTGATCCCAGCTTCGTTGCTCTGGTCGGCGGTGGCGATGCCCGTGATGAGCTCATCGCCCAGGGTGGCGGACAGGCGGTGCATCAGCTCCAGGGCGAACTCCTGGTGCTTGTCCACCGAGAGGCGCAGGCCCAGGCCGAACTCCGCATTGTCTTCGAAGAGGCTGTTGGCCCAGGCTGGCCCGCGGCCGTCGCGGTTCTTCGTGTAGGGCGTGGTGGGCAGGTTGCCACCGTAGATGCTGGAGCAGCCCGTGGCATTGGCGATCAGGGTGCGGTCGCCGAACAGCTGGGTGAGGAGCTTGATGTAGGGGGTCTCGCCGCAGCCGGAGCAGGCGCCGGAGAACTCGAAGAGCGGCTCGAGGAACTGGCTGCCCTTCATGTCCAGCTTCACCGTGGTGCGATCGACTTCCGGGAGGTCCAGGAAGAACTTGAAGTTGGCGGCTTCGGCCTCGCGCAGCGGCGCCTGGGCGACCATGTCGATGGCCTTGTGCTTGGGGTTGCTCTTGTCCTTGGCGGGGCAGACTTCCACGCAGAGGTTGCAGCCGGTGCAGTCCTCGGGAGCCACCTGCAGGGAGTACTTCTGGCCCTTGTACTCGGCACCCTTGTAGTCGACGGCCTTGAAGGTCGCAGGGGCACCAGCGAGGGCGGCGGGGTCATAGACCTTGGCCCGGATGGCGGCGTGGGGGCAGACCATCACACACTTGTTGCACTGGATGCAGATGCCGGCGTCCCACTCGGGGATCTCGAGCGCAATGTTGCGCTTCTCCCACTTGGTGGTGCCGACCGGCCAGGTGCCGTCGATGGGGAAGGCACTCACGGGGAGCAGGTCGCCCTTGCCCTCCATCATCACGGCGCTGACGCGCTTGATGAACTCCGGGGCCTCGGTGGGCACCGTGGGGGGCCGCACGCGGGTGGAGGAGGCAGCGGCGGGGACGGCCACTTCGTAGAGGTTGGCCAGGGTCTCGTCCACGGCGTGGAAGTTCTGCTGGACGACCGCATCACCCTTCTTGCCGTAGGTCTTCTTGATGGCCTTCTTGATCTGGGCGATGGCCTCCTCGCGGGGCAGCACGCCGGAGATGGCGAAGAAGCAGGTCTGCATGATGGTGTTGATGCGCACGCCCATGCCGGTGTTCTTGGCCACTTCGTAGGCATCGATGACGTAGAACTTGAGCTGCTTGCTGGCGATGGCTTCCTGGACTTCCTGGGGCAGGGTCGCCCAGACGGTGTCCTTGCCGTGGGGGGTGTTCAGCAGGAAGGTGGCACCGTGCACCGCCGTCTCGAGCATCTCGTACTTCTCGAGGAAGCTGGTCTGGTGGCAGGCGATGAAGTTGGCCTTGGTCACCAGGTAGGCGCTGCGGATGGGGCGGGGGCCGAAGCGCAGGTGGCTGATGGTGATGGCGCCGGACTTCTTGGAGTCGTAGACGAAGTAGCCCTGGCCGAAGTTGGGGGTCTCCTCGGCGATGATCTTGATGGAGTTCTTGTTGGCACCCACGGTGCCGTCAGCGCCCAGGCCGTAGAAGAGGGCGCGGGTCACATCGGCGGGCTCCACATCGAAGCTGGCGTCGTAGGGCAGGGAGGTGTGGCTGACGTCGTCCACGATGCCGATGGTGAAGCTGTTCTTCGGCTGGTCCTTCTCCAGGTTCTCGTACACGGCCTTGACCATGGCCGGGGTGAACTCCTTGGAGGAGAGGCCGTAGCGGCCACCCACGATCTTGGGGTTGAGGGTGGTGTAGCCCTGCTCCCGGCCCTCGTGCAGGGCGGCGATGACTTCCAGGTGCATGGGCTCGGCCGGGGCGCCCGGCTCCTTGCAGCGGTCCAGCACGGCCAGCTTCTTGACGGAGGCGGGCAGGGCACGGACGAACTCGGGGATGGCGAAGGGCCTGAACAGGCGGACCTTCAGGACGCCGATCTTCTCGCCCTGCTTCAGGGCGTGCTCGACGTACTCGTGGGTGGTGTCGCAGCCGGAGCCCATGATGATGACCACGCGCTCGGCCTCGGGGTGCCCGTAGTAGTCGTAGAGGCGGTAGTTGCGGCCGGTGAGGGCGCCGAAGCGGTCCATCTCCTGCTGCACGATGGCGGGGCAGGCGGCGTAGTAGGCGTTGCAGGCCTCGCGGGCCTGGAAGAAGGTGTCCGGATTCTGGGCCGTGCCGCGGATCACCGGGGCGTCGGGGGTCAGGGCCAGGGTGCGGAACTGGGCGACGAGCTCGTCCGGCACCATGTGGCGGAGGTCCGAGTCGTTGAGGATCTCGATCTTGGCGACCTCGTGGCTGGTGCGGAAGCCGTCGAAGAAGTGCAGGAAGGGGATGCGGGCCTTCAGGGTGGCGGCGTGGCAGATGGCGGCGAAGTCATGGGCCTGCTGCACGCTCTCGGAGCTCAGCATGGCGAAGCCGGTCATGCGGCAGGACATCACGTCCGAGTGGTCGCCGAAGATGCTCAGGGCGTGGGTGGCCAGGGTGCGGGCACTGACGTGCATGCAGAAGGGCGTCAGCTCACCGGCGATCTTGTACATGTTCGGGATCATCAGGAGCAGGCCCTGGGACGCCGTGAAGGTCGTGGTGAGGCTGCCGGCCTGGAGGGCGCCGTGGACCGCGCCAGCGGCGCCGCCCTCGGACTGCATCTCGATGACCGAGGGGATGGTCTTCCAGACGTTCATCTTCCCCTGGGAGCTCCACTCATCGGCCCACTCGCCCATGTTGGAGGAGGGCGTGATGGGATAGATGGCGATGACCTCGCTGAGGCGATGGGCCACCGAGGCGGTGGCCTCGTTGCCATCCAGGGTCTTCACGACGCGCTTGCTCATGGTGCACTCCTTCCGGGCTTTTCAGGCGGACCCGGGGTTTAGGTATCAGGACAGGTATCCGACCCGCTCATGATACATGATGAATAGGTCAAGTTCGATACATTACTGTTGTCAAGATGCGGACACGGGATCGCCCATGAGGCGCTTCTGGATGGCCGCAGCCGCGCGGCGACCCTGGCCCATGGCCAGGATGACGGTGGCGCCACCGGTGATGACGTCGCCTCCGGCATAGACCCCGGGAATGGTGGTCTCGCCGGTTTCCTCGTCCACCACCACCACCCCGCCCTTGAGGGTTTTGAGGCCCTTGTCGGTCATGGCGATGAGGGGGTTCACATCGAAGCCCAGAGCCACCACGAGGGTCTCGCAGGGGATCATGATGCGTTCGTCAGTCATCTTGGGGCTGCGGCGGCCGTCGGGACCGGGCTCGCCCAGCACCATCACGGCGCACTCGGCGTGGGTCATCCAACCCTTCTCGTTGCCGTGGAGCTGCACGGGGGTGGTGAGGAACTTGAACTCGACCCCCTCCTCGTGCGCGTGCTCGAGTTCCTCGGCGCGGGCGGTGGACTCCTTGATGGTGCGCCGGTAGACGATGGTCACATGCTCGGCGCCCATGCGGCGGGCGGCGCGGGCGGCGTCCATGGCGGTGTTGCCAGCGCCGACGATGATCACGTTCTTCCCGACGGTCACCGGGGTGGTGTAGGCAGGGAAGAGGTCGGCGCGCATGAGGTTGATGCGGGTGAGGAACTCGTTGGCGGTGTAGACGCCCTTGAACTCTTCGCCCGGGATGCCAGTCATCTTGGGCAGGCCGGCGCCGGTACCCATGAAGATGGCGTCGTTCTCCTTGCGGAGGTCCTCGAGGGTCATGCTGCGGCCCACCAGGGTGTTCATGACGAAGTTCACCCCCAGGCGGCGGAGGGTGTCCACTTCCTGGTCCACGATCTTGTTGGGCAGGCGGAACTCGGGGATGCCGTAGAGCATCACGCCGCCGGGCTTGTGGAAGGCGTCATAGACGGTGATGCTGTGGCCCTTCTTGACCAGCTCGCCGGCCACAGTGAGGCCCGCAGGACCGGCGCCGATGACCGCCACCTTCTTGCCGGTGGGGGGATCGATGGGGGGCAGCTCGGTGGAGCCCAACATGGAGTCCGCCGCGAAGCGCTCCAGGCGGCCGATGGAGACCGGCTGGCCCTTGATGCCGATGACGCACTTGATCTCGCACTGCTTCTCCTGGGGGCAGACGCGCCCGCAGACGGAGCCGAGGGAGGAGCTCTTCTTGATGATGCGGGCAGCGCCCTGGGCGTTGTCCCGGACGATCTCCATGAGGAAGGCCGGGATGTCAATGCTCACGGGGCAGCCGTCGATGCAGGCGGGGTGCTTGCACATGATGCAGCGGGCGGCTTCGAGCTTGGCCTGCTCGGCGGAGAGCCCCAGGCTCACCTCGTCGAAGTTGCACACCCGCAGCTCGGGCGGCTGGCAGGCCATCTCCTGGCGGGGGATCTTCATCTTCTGGCTGGGCTTGATGGTCTCGAGGGAGAGGCTCTTCCAGTCCAGGTCGGTGACCGGCTCATTGAGGTACTGGGAGTAGTCCACGGGGCCCGTGGCCGCCACGCGGCCGATCTTGCAGTCCTCGGGGCTGCAGACATCCTTCTCCTCGGACTTGTACCAGTCCTGCCGCATGCGCAGCATGTTGAAGTCCACCTTGTGGCCGTCGAAGTCGGGGCCGTCGAAGCAGGCGAACTTGACCTCGCCACCCACGCTCACGCGACAGCCGCCGCACATGCCGGTGCCGTCCACCATGATGGCGTTGAGGCTCACCAGGGTGAAGATGTCGTGGGGCTTGGTCAGGTCGGCGACGGCGCGCATCATGGGCAGGGGGCCCACGGCGACCACCTGGGCGACGGGCTCCCGGGCGATGATGTCCTTGAGGGCGTCGGTGACGAGGCCCTTGCGGCCCAGGCTGCCGTCGTCGGTGGTGACGATCAGCTCGGCGGAGGCAGCCCCCAGCTCATCGG
>SESD01001860.1_pt1 | contig 11146 bp, 10 predicted proteins | sample 3171411 | NCBI WGS metagenome assembly SESD01 (sample SAMN06051880, study PRJNA518727) | freshwater metagenome | biome: subpolar coniferous forest; feature: holomictic lake; material: water; isolation source: holomictic Lake 442, 16.5 m depth | place: Canada: near Kenora, Ontario | collected...
AACCCTCACAGACGCGAATATGGAAACCTGCGCCAGTGGCGTATTGATGAAAGCGTTGGTTTAGCTCTAGTTCGCGGAATATTTCATGAATGACGACCAGTTTGGTTTGATCGTAAACGCATTCTTGCGGCATCCCGCCAAAATAACGGAACGCCGCATCATGCTGATAAATCAACGTTTGTGTATCAATGGGCTGAGCCGATAGCGATACATGCATCAGCCTGGAATAAGACAGCACAAACACCATGAAGTACACCGTCGTCTCTTTGCCGCCAATCATTACCCCACGTAATTCACCGCCATCAACCTGACATTGCACACCGGGCACCATATCCACCACGGGTTCGTAATAACGCGGCTGCTTGAAGCTGATTTCAGCCTTTAACGCTTCAATATAGCGCCGCACCGAGCGATCAGAAACAGCTAAAGAATCAATCTTTGCCTTCAACTTGCGCATGACTTTCACAGCTGACAAGTTCGGATAAGTTTGCAGTAACTTAATGATATAAACACGATACGCATCCAGTTTCTTGGTTCTCGCGATCTCATCAATATTCCGGGCTATCTCGGTCTCCGGCTTATGCAGATATTTACTCACGGTATTGCGTGACAAGCCCAGTTCTTTGGCAATCTTACGCTCGGTCAAGCCGTTGCCGTTATCGTATAACGATTTGATCTTATGGATCACATTCCACTCCTTCATAGTAGTCCTTGAATAAATTCAGGGACTGTTATGTAGGAGTGGATTGTGATCTATAAAATCCATATCCATTTGAAGTCACACCACCTGCCAATTATTTACACATTAAAACTCAGGAGAGCTGAGTTTTAATGTCTTCCTCGGCCTCTTTCTCTGAAGTCACTTTATTTTGTTGATCGGAAAATGCTTGATCAAACCCTGCATCCAGTTGTTTTAGCCATTTGATTGCTTCATTCATGCTCAAATGCAAAATGTTATAAGCAAAATAAATGGCGGAATACTTTTTTCCCGTGCGGATATCAAACGCCATTTCTTCTTGTTTACTTGAATTAATGACAACTTTGTAGTCAGCCTGGACCAGGCCGAATTTATCTTCTGCAGCGCTTAAAATGGCAGACATTGATGCACGGCTATTTAATAGCACTTGCATCTGATATTCAGCATACCAAATCGAGACATCATTGAGCCATTGCTGGAATCCTTGTAGCGCATTAAAGTGTGCCTTATTGGGTCTAGCTTGTTCCGGCAATGCAGCGTTCAGACGTTTGAATATCTTTTTACTGACTTCATCCGGTTTTGTATAATGCTGCCATATCGGTGATTGTATGAGCATATGTGGAGCGTATGGAATGGTGTGAAGATCAACTTTATTAGACTGTCTGTTCCAGTCTTGATAGTCTTTGACAATCTGCAGCGCATGATGCGCTGCTGCACTGTATTGCGTGCCTTTACTGGCAGGATACTGCTGATTTATAAAGAGCTGGAAAGCACTCGCTACTTCTTTTTTGTAGGGCAAAATACGAACTTGATTAATCCCCCACAGATCCAGTTTGCTCACTATTAAATGCACATGGGGTAAACGTTGTTTGATTTCTTGTGTGACTGGATCAATTGCAGACTGAAACTTCGGATAGTGTATCTCAGCATATGCTGCTAGCCGTTCACGCGAGTATAAATGAAAGTAATAGTCCAACGTTTTTATGACAATGTCTCTTAACTCATAAGACCTCATATCGTTATCGATCCAAGATGGCGAAATAGTTATATGCCAATAATTATATTTCCAGTCTTTGTATTTTTGTACATAGCGATTTGCCGCAGAAAGTACCTCTATGTCGCCATATATCGCAACGCGCAGGTCTAATTCGTTGCGGTGTTGTGAGCGGCCTTTTTTTGTGCCATGTTCGAAATAATCTTCCACGCCTTCGACGTGTTCAGTGATTCTAATAATACTCATATCAGCTCCTACTCTATTTTTTCATTTTATCGCTATTACTAAATAGAAGCTGAATGCTTCCCTGTATTTTTGCTAACTCATCACAAACGGTTTGAAAGCCGTGGATATGTTTTTCTGAGCTGCCTGTCGTCACTTTATCGAGATAGTGGACCATGTCAGTCACTGCCGTGGCTAATTGTCCGGCAATAGCTAAGCGGTAGCGTTCGAGTGGCTCATTGCTTGGTTGAGCAATACGTTGATACAGCACTGTATATCGAGCGTATTCGGATGGTTTCATGAGTAGTTCACCCTGCTTGTTGTAACAGCGAGCAGTAAGTAACGCATGCTGTTCGCTTGTTAAGCGAAAACTCACAACCTTGCTTTTAGAGGGCAACACTGATATTGCCGATGCCTGATCAGTAAGTTGTGCAGTTGATTTAGCGTCTATTAACTCAGATCGTATTGAGTTAGCTTTTACTTTTACTATTTGTGTTCGTTTCATTTCAAATACCTTTTAAAGTTATTAAATTTTTTTAAAAAACAACTGCCTGTAAACGCTTGCTTACGTTCCTGTATCACATGAACAGTGAACAAGTGCGTTAACATCCAAAAACACATAGCAGTCTTTTCTGCAAATGTTTAAATCAGTGAGCTTCATCACGCTATCTATTTTTCATTCATGAGCAATTGGCGGCATTTTTGGACGCTAAAAGTCGTACAAAAAACTAGTGGCTTAATCAAATTTCACTAACCAGCTTATCTATATTAATCCCTGTTAATCTACAGCGTTCTACGTATATATATACAATAAAATCAATGGTTTACATGGATTTTATAGCATGATATATTTGTCAGGAAATAGCAATAGCACTGACAAAAATAATGAAAAAAACACTACCCTCGGATCACGATATAGCCAAAAAAAAATCGCTGTTTAGCGAATCTGTTCAGCTTGCCTTAAACCATAATCGCAAAAATATGAAAGTCACTGTTCGCGATAAGTTGCGGTTGATTAATGATGAGTTGGAGCGATTTAAAGACAGTGGCATTTCATACAAGATTATTTGTAGTCTTTTAGCCGAGAAACTGAATTTGTATGTCAGCGAGCAAACACTACGCGAGCACTGCCAACAAGAGCTGGAGTTTGATAAACGGGTTACTGGATTAAAAGCCGGTAAAAAAACAGCAATACGACCTGAGCAAGTAACTCAACAAGTAAATACAACAATAACTGATCAAGTACTTGCCGAGACCGCACCAATAAATCAAAAAGCAACGAAACAAGGAAATGAACAGCTAACGTCAGCTCTAGAACAACTGACAACTCAGCAGGTTCTGCGAATAACGGCCAAACCCAATAGTCAAATAGCAGTGCAAACAGAAAAACTTATTAACCAGTTGGAGAATTATTAGATGAACAACAAACAGACTAAGCGCTTGATATTAGTATTAACAGATAAAGGAGGTACCGGCAAAAGCCTATTCACTCGAGGAGTGGCAGATTACTTGATTCGTAAGAAATTCAGCAGCTCAGTGCTACTAGTTGATGGAGATGGTGAGGTGGGGCAGCTCTTGCAATTTTATAAAGATGCCGGCGTCATTAGCTCGCAAATTGTAAATGAGCAACAACGCGATCAGTTTATGGAGATTCTGGAGTCGAATCAGCCACTCATTATTGTCGATATGCCGGCTGCAGCAATTTCAAATTTAGCAAAACTGGAAGCAGAAATTAATTTTTTCAAGGTAGTAAAAGATTATGGTTACCGATTGACGTTGTGCAACGTCATGTCGCCCTTTAAAGCGTCTGTTAGATCAGTTAAAGCCATGATTGAACTGGCCGGCCAGCACGCTGACTATGTTGTCGTTAAAAACCATTTTTTTGGTGAAGATGCTGACTTTCACTTATATGAATCGGGTCAGGGTAAAAAATATTTGGCGGCTCACAATGGCCTCGAAATCAGTATGCCAAAAATCAGCACAGGCGTTCTGGCTGAACTAGATGCAAAAAACATGCCATTCTGGCTAGCCGTGAATGATATGCAATTGAAGCTCGCATATCGCTGCCGGATAAATCAGTGGCTAAAAGAATTCGATGAGCAATTACAAGCACTTAATTTAACAGTACACTTAGAGCAGGAGACTAACCATGAGCCAGCAAGCGTTTGATAAGTTATTAGGCTGCCTCAATGCCGCCGAAAGGGAACAAGTTATGAAGGTTGCAATGGCTTACGGTCTCGGGCCTGAGGATCCGGCATGGGTAATTCTGGCGCTCAATCAATCCGGGTTGATGTCGATGCAAAAAATTATATTTGAATTGACTGAGCTACATCGCAAAGAACTTATAGCTTTTAAACAAAAGGCCGACAAGTTAGCAGAAGTATCCATGGATAAAGCTTCAAAAGCGGCCATAAAAAAAATCAGCGATACTCTTGCAATTACAGCGCAAAGCTATTATCGGAAACGGGAATTAAGAGTCACAACCGGTTGGACAGTGTGCGCTGCCGTTGTCGGTGTATCGTTTTATGTTGGCATCAGTTTATTCACTTATGATTTTCTTGAGTCATCACTATACAAAAAAGCCCTGGCTGATGCCTACATGCTCGCGTATAACGAGAATGCACGTGCGAACTGGGCCAACACTGACGTCGGTAAAATGGCCTTTGAGCTTAGCAAGGTCACCGATATTGTGCAATTGGCAACTTGCAATAAACCGAGCTCAGGATGGGAACTGAATAAAGACCGAACCGTTTGCTATCCGCACGGAACCCTTGACGGAGCATTGTATGGCTGGGCCGTACCCAAAAATGATCATTAACAATACTTCGGACAGTTTTGATAATCGGAAATTTACGAAAAATAAGGTTTGTTTTAATAAACATATTATTTCAATAACTTAAAGCTGTTCAAAGTATTACATGAATTTAAATCGGATAATAAGTGGCAATGATTTGGCTAAAAAATGGTCAATTTAAGCAATTCTGAAGTAAATCTAGTGCTTATTTAAACTTATAACAATTTGATGACAGGGTTATCCACAGGATTTGGGGATAACCCATCCCCGGCCGAGCTATTTATCATTTAAGTTTGTAGCTAAGCATGTGCATTTACTAATAGAGCGGACAATAGATATAGACACAAATCTGGTTATGCTAAAACCTTGATACTGACTAGCTCTGGAGCGTTAATAAACGTATTGCTTATCCTGCCACCTTATTTGCAGTGATTGATGGTAAACACAGTAAAACCTTGTCAATTTACTCTGTTCAAGGATTGAAAATAGGGCTATCAAGCCGGTACAGAGCGAACAAACTAATGTTACTCGATATGCAAGCTAGACCTAAAATTGAGTTGATTTCTCGTTAAAAGCCACCTAAAAATCATTAGGCAGATTGAATTCCTGTTTGTTGGAGCCTGTATTTAAAAATCCGGACAATAAAAACTAATAAGATTCTTCTTAAATCGCTTAAACTTAACCTTTATTAAAACCGGATAGATTCCAAATGCTCGAAAACAATTACGAACAGGCGGATCACTGACTCGATGCCTAAACCGTGACCACTTACAACGCAGAAATTTCTGCTGGCTCACTCATGCCTTTAGAGAGTCGCCGTATTGCCGCTTTTTTATTAACCCATCCAGATGATAATACCTGGAGACGGGCGTTAATCGAAGATAATCTGCTGCAAAAAAAGGCACCTGCTACGGCTTTACGCCAAGCCGGTTTAATCAGGAATCGTCTAAATACCCTTGATGAAACCGCTTGGGAAATGATTGCCCATCGTGAACAAGAGGTTGCTATTCAGTTGTTACTGGTCGCTGCAATTAGGCACAGTCAGCTTTTAGCCGATTTTATTAATGATGTTTACATTGATCACCAACGTCGATTAAATTTAGCCATTTCTCCCCGTGATTGGGAGGTTTTTTTAACCGAGTGCGCACACAGGGATTCATCAGTGACTCGATGGTCTGCATCAACACAAGCTAAATTATTTCAAGTCATCTTACGCATCCTTAAAGAAGCCAAATATCTTGAGAGCACCCGCAGCATGAAACTCACTCCGCAATCCTTACACCCGGATGTCCGGCGTTATCTGTCAGCACAGAGCGACCATTCGATATTAAAACTCTTGGAGCGGGCTTAATGGCTTTAACGTTTGAAGAACGGCTCAATCAAATTCTACCCAAAATCACTTCCGATGACTTTCTAAACAATAAAGGTCTGGGCAACGAAATCGGCTTTTGGATCTTCGATTACCCACCCGATCGGGAAATGGACATGCGTGACTTTCTGGCCCGAACGGTTCTTCCCAGCCTCAATAAAGCGCAGCCCCCTCTACGAGTTGCCGCCATCAATTTATTTGATCTGGTTATCCAGTTACTTGAAGAGCGTAAATTGCTCGATAAGGCTATTGAAATGCAGCGAAGCAAAGGCAATGAATCAGTCATAGCAGCGTTGCGCCCGGTGCTAAAAGAAGACAAATTGGCTCAGAAAGTGGTTGCCATGGTTGATCTTGATAATATTGATGTTTGTATTCTTAGTGGTGTCGGTAGTGCTTATCCTCTGCTTAGAACCCACACCCTGCTATCTGCGCTACACCCTTTAATGGGTAGCACACCTTTGCTGATGTTTTACCCAGGCCGTTATGATGGCTATTCGCTACGGCTGTTTAACAAACTATCCGAAGACCACTACTATCGGGCTTTCAGGTTGGTTCCTGAAGCGCAATAACCTAAGAGAATAAGATGCAAATAAGGGAACTATTTACCAAGCCTATCGACCGTCCAATCAACGGTGTCATCAAGGCGGACCAACTGGATGCCGAGAGCATCTGGCAAGAACTGGAAGAGTATGTGGTTACCAAGCAGCTTACAGAATACTTTCGGAAGTTTTTCGATGCTTACCTGGCGGCAGCCGAACAACCCAAAGATTCGACCATTACCGCACGCGTAGGCGTCTGGGTATCCGGATTTTTCGGATCAGGAAAATCACATTACATCAAAATACTGTCTTATCTACTGGAAAATAGAGAGGCAGTTGACCCTAAAACAGGCAACCATAAAAGAGCGGCCGATTTTTTTGACGAACACAAAATCAAAGACCCGCTGTTGTTGGCCGACATCCACAAGGCCATCAAGGGTACCGCCGATGTCATCTTGTTTAATATCGACGCCAAGGCCGATGCAAAGTCTGACCGAGATGCCATTGTTCAGGTATTTCTGCGCGTGTTTAATGAAAAACAGGGGCTTTGTGGTGATGCGCCTCATATTGCCGAAATGGAGCGATACCTGATTGCCAAAGGCGCTTACGATACGTTCAAATCAATCTTCCAGACTCGAAACGGCAATACCTGGGAACAAGAGCGCGATGCCGTCGATTTTTTGCGTGATGAAGTGATTGCCTCGCTAGCCGAGTCACTGAGCATGACGGAGGACTCTGCCGGTCGTTGGTTTGATAAAGCGCGTGATGATTACCGCATCAACATTGAAGGGCTGGCAAAACTGGTGCGTGATTATCTGGGCACGAAACCTGCCGACCATAGAATTATATTTTTGGCCGATGAGGTTGGGCAGTTTATTGGTGATAACACCCAGTTGATGCTGAGCTTGCAAACCATTGTTGAGCAGTTGGGTACCTTGTGCCAAGGACGCGCCTGGGTCATTGTCACCAGTCAAGAAGATATTGACGCGGCGATTGGTGAAGTTAATAAAGCCAGAACGCAGGACTTTTCCAAAATTCAAGCCCGTTTTCATACCCGCTTATCCTTGGCCAGCTCCAATACGGACGAAGTTATTGGTGAGCGGTTATTATCCAAAACCGAAAAAGCCCATGTCGAGTTGCGGGATATTTATGCTCAAAAAGGCGATGTCATTAACAACCAGCTGTCTTTTCTGGGTAATGCCGTCAATCTGCGCGGCTTTAAGGACGCGGCTGAATTTGTCGCCTATTATCCGTTTACCCCTTATCAATTTCAATTGCTGCAAAAGATCTTTGAGTCGATTCGCAAAGTGGGAGCAACCGGCAAACACCTGTCGCGTGGCGAGCGTTCCCTTTTGGATGCGTTCCAGTCTGCGGCGGTGCAAAATGCCAACAAGCCACTTAATGCTTTAATACCGCTGTATGATTTTTATCCGTCCATCGACAGTTTTATTGATAGCGTCGCCAAAAGATCCATAGATCAAGCGCCTTTTAATGAAGCCCTGGAGCCTTTCGATACCCAGTTGCTCAAGGCTTTATTCCTGATTCGCTACATTAGCGAAACCATCAAGCCCACCATCGACAACATTACAACACTCTGTATTGATGAGGTGGATGCCGATAAACTCATTCTTAAACGCCGTATCCAGGAATCGTTGGCCAGACTGGAGCAACAACAATTAGTTAGCCGTAACGGTGATCTGTGGTTTTTTCTGACCAATGAAGAGCGTGATGTTGCCCGTGAACTGGGTCATGTAGAAATCTCGGCATCGGAAAGAACTCGCTTGCTGTCTGATTTGATTTATGAAGACATCCTTAAAAGCCAAAACAAAGTCCGGCATCGCGTCTCTAAAGGCGACTATGACTTTAACCGCCTACTTGATGGTGCTCCCTGGAAAACGGCTAACCATGCCTTAACCCTGGAAATTATCAGTCCCTTGGGTGATGACTATGACCGAATGCACGAGGCTACTTGTATTCTACGTAGCACCGAGTCAACAGGCCGAGCCATCATTCGCATGGCAGAAGGCACGCGGCTTTATGAAGAACTGACACTTTACCTGCAAATCGAAAAATACATTATCAGTCCCAAAGCCGACCAGGCGACGCCGTCATTAAAACGTATTCTGGCCGACCGTAAAGAAGAAAACCGAGAGCGAAAATTGCGTTTGGTCGAACAGCTTGGCACACTCATGGCTACCGGTGATTTTTATGTGTTGGGGCAAAAGCCCGACATCAAAGCCGGACTGCATCCGACTACCCTGTTAGATGAGCTGGTCAATTATTTGATTGCCAACACCTACAGCAAACTGCCTTATCTTAAATATCAGACACCAGACCCCGTTGCTGAAATTAAAGCCGTTCTTTCCGGCGATGATATTAAGCCACTCCTGCAAAATACCCAGAACGAAGAACTTAACCCCTTGGCAGTCAATGAGCTACGCCAATATCTGTTATTGGCCGCCTCGGAAAAGCGGGTGTTACTGTCCGATATAATTGACCGTTTTACCGGCATTCCTTGGGGCTGGAAACCGGAATGGGAAATTGTACTGCTGGTTGCCAGGCTTTATATGGCAGGCGAGATTAAATTGATGTTCGAGGGAGCTGATATTGAACCCAAAGCAGCCATAGACCCGTTAACCAAATCGGTCCGTTTTAAACAGATTTCCATCCTCAAACGCAAATCAGCCGATAGTGTTTCGCTCAAACGGGCGCGAGAATTACACCGCGAACTTTTTGCAAAACTACCCAGGGAAGAGGAAGACAACTTGGTCACCGATACGCGTGACAGCTTTACTGCCTGGCAAACTGAACTCAAAAACATCAGCCATGCGGCCGCCGGTAAATATCACCCCGGCAAAGCGGTGATAGATCAAGCCATTAACCGCATTGGCAAGCAACTGGCCATCCGGGACAGTTACGAGTTCATTGAAACCTTCCTGACCAACAAAGACGACTGGCTGGATCTGAGTGATGATATTCACGATGTCATCAGCTTTTATAAAACCCAGATAACGCTCTGGCAACGCATGTTGGAGGCCATGACCGCCTTTAACGACAACCAAGAGGCCCTGCAACAGGATAGTAACGCCGCCAATGCGCTCAAGCAATTGACCGTCATTCGCGAAAATCCTGCGCCCTATAGTCAAATCAACAGTATCGAGCCCTTATTAAACACGGTTGAAATCATCAACCAACAACTGGCTGCCACTGAAAGAGAAATCGCGTTACTCGCCATTGCACAAAAACTGGCCGAAATTGAAACCGCGCTAAATCAGGTACATGCGAATGATGACTTGCGCAATAAAGCCTTGCATCCCCTGCAACAACTTAAAATCAGTATTGCCGCACTGAGCAGTATTCCTCAAATTCGTTACCTGGCCGAGCGGGCGGGAACTCATTTAGACGCCGCAATGGATAGCATTGCGGCATCGCAAAAACAGCCTAAACCCGGTATCAAAGAAACTGGCGCTGGAGTTACGGTTACGATACCGCAAAAACCTGTTAAAGTAATTCGTGCTCAGGCGCTTAACACTAAAACCTATCTGGAAACGGAAGCCGAAGTCGAAGCCTACCTCGCCAAGTTAAAGCTGGTATTATTAGCCGCCTTGAATGAAGGTAAAAAAGCACGGATTGAATAAATTTTATTATATGTAGAAGGTGTTATATGGCTACCATGAGTTTTATTGTTCCAGATGACCTTAAAAAAGCGTTTGATAAGGCTTATCATGGACAAAATAAAAGTGCTGTTATGACTGAGTTAATTAAGGAATCTATAGAAAAAGAAGTTCGCAAACGCACACCACCGCCGCATTTTGCCGGACAAATCAAAGAAATGGGCGATGTCATTAACACACTTTCGACCGAAGATTGAGGGCTTAAAGAATGAGCAAAGCCAAATTCAAGACCTGCGCCTCACAAGCATGCAAAGATTAATTGGAGAAATTACCATGAACCCAGAAAGACTCGTTTTTAATGATACCCCGGCATTCATCCCGGTACCGGTAGCGTTTCAGCATCGAAAAGTTGAAGTGATTCTTTGGCCATTGGATGAGGACAACGCGCCTGTCGAAGCGCCAACATCCACATGGACTGATTTTTTCAAACGATATGGTCGTCAGGTTGACGATGCAACGCCTTGTGCAAGGGATGAGCTGTATGCCGACCGTTTGCGTTGATACCAATATCTGGATTTATGCGCTCAGTGTTCCAAGTGCTGGAGATTTAACTAAACATCAACTCGCACAAAATAGCATTCAGAATGCCGGAAAAATCACCCTCACGCCTCAGATCATTAATGAACTCGGCTTTGCTTTACGCCGCAAACATGCCTGGGTAGACAGCGACCTTCGGCCTATGTTTACGCGATTGCTGGAAAGCTGCACACTTTACATTCCCACTCACAAATGGCATCTCGATGCCTTGGAATTGCGAAGCACACTCGCCTTATCCTATTGGGACAGTCTGATTGTTGCCGCTGCGCTTGAAGCAGGTTGTCATACCCTGATTTCCGAAGACATGCAGCATCAACAAC
>SESD01001862.1_pt1 | contig 11142 bp, 12 predicted proteins | sample 3171411 | NCBI WGS metagenome assembly SESD01 (sample SAMN06051880, study PRJNA518727) | freshwater metagenome | biome: subpolar coniferous forest; feature: holomictic lake; material: water; isolation source: holomictic Lake 442, 16.5 m depth | place: Canada: near Kenora, Ontario | collected...
ATTAGTGTCTCTCTGCCAATAGATTAAATAAAATAAAGCATGATCAATAATAAGTTCTGCACTATCAAGTTTCAATTAGTTCCCTCATTAGTATATTTAAGTTTGCTAGCACTGCTTCTTGGATTGGGTAATTGGCAATTGTGTCGGTCAGACGAAAAAAGACAATTTCTTGCTTTGCAGGAACAAGGATTAATGCTTTCAGACGTTATAAAGTTAACAGGTCGCAGTGAAGATAATGTTGAAATGCTCCGGTTTAGAAAAACTCAGGTAATCGGGTATTATGATCAGGCGCATCAGTTTTTGATAGATAATCAAATTAGTTCTGGCAAAGTCGGCTACTCTGTTTTGACCCCCTTGGTTCTTGAAGGCGAATCTAAGGCAGTATTGGTTAATAGGGGTTGGATTCCGTTAAATCAGGACAGATCAGTATTGCCGGTTTTGGAGCTAAGCTCCGAATTGATAGCAGTTACGGGTCGGATAAATAGTTTCCCTAGTGTCGGTATTAAGTTAGCCGGAGCAGAAAAACCAACAGATACTTGGCCATCTGTTATACAGGTAGTTGATAGTCATATTTTGGCCAAGCATCTGGCTTACCCGTTATTTAACTTTCAGATAGAATTGGATAAGAATCTGCCTGAAGGTTTTAAACGGGAATGGCAAACATCGACGATTATGTTGCCTGAGCAACATACAGCCTATGCAGTTCAATGGTTTGCCTTGGCATTTACTCTAACCTTACTCTTTATTTGGTACACTTTTAAAAGCAATGATAACTGAGCAGCAAAAGAAAAATCGATTATTAATTCTGGGCATTTTTGGCTTAACCATAATTCCCTTTTTAATTGCCTGGGGCTTAAAAGAAAATCCCGGGCTAGTAAAAGGCAGAACAAATCGTGGGGAGTTAATTACACCACCAGTAACAACGGAAAGTAATGATTTTATTGGTTTTGATGATTTTTCAATTACAAATACTGGAGAGTTGCACGGTCACTGGTTGATAGTCAATGTGATACCCAATAAGGGATGCAATCAAGTCTGCCTGGATTCATTGCTTAAAACCAAGCAGTTAAGGCTTATGTTAAACAAGGAGTTGCCACGTACTCGTCGTATCGTTCTGCTTTTTAACGAACCGGCTACTGAGCAGGCCAAGCAATGGTGGTTAAAAGACACGTTGTTATGGAGACTGCGTCGAACAGATAACAAGGAAGATCAGGATCTGTTGTCGAACCTGCTTCATGAAGAAAATATAATTGATGATGCGTTGATAGCTAAGTTAATCGGCAACGAGAATCGGGAGTTTGCACTTAATTCAGAGCTTATCAGAATTAAACCGAGTGCCGTATTGGCTAAAAAAATAATTGAAATCAGGAAAGGTACAATTCCAGACGGCATGTTGTTGTTAATAGATCCACTGGGAAATCTAATGATGCAATATGAGCCGGGTTTTAATACTTACAAAGTAAAAGATGATCTTATGCATCTACTTAAAATTTCACAAATTGGATAGTGACAAAAAATGTTTAGAAAAATAACTTTATCTGGCCTTATTTTAACGTTAATTATTATAGTCTTGGGTTCATGTGTCAGATTGATTGGCAGTGATTTGATGTTGTCCAGCCAAAATCCTACCGTGATATTCATTGCTAATAGCCATATTTTCCTGACAGCAGGTTTGGGCTTATTAATCGTATCGTTGAGTGTATTGTCCTGGTGGCAAAAATGTCGATTCTCAGCAGTCAGTTCAACATTAGCTTTAGTCGTTTTAATTGCACTGCAAGGTGCCTTGGATTTTTGGGCTAAAGAAATATTACTTATGCCTATTATTATGACCATGCATTTGTTATTGGCCATGATAACTTTTTGGTTGATTTTTAGATTGTATTTACGTGTCAATCCTAAGGTGCACTTGATAAAGGCAACTGAACGAATAGCAGGCAACGGTTTTATATTTTTTACCGGCTTTGCCATGATTGTTTTAATACTACAGATAGTTCTTGGTATCTGGGTAAGTACTAATCATGCAGCATTGGCTTGCACCGGTTTTCCTCAATGTAACGGTTCCTGGTGGCCTCAAGCCGATTATCAGGTAGTACTTGATCTATTTAGCGGATTAGATACGGGTTATACAGGTGTTTTCGCCTTTGAGGGTCAAGTTGCTGCAAACTGGTTGCACAGAGTAGGATCACTATTTACTTTTATTGTACTCAGTTTGGTGATGCTGAGTGCAACTTCAGCGCAGCATTCAAAAGCGTTAAGACGAACCGGCCTCTGGTTGAGCGTATTATTATTGTTACAGATAGGCTCTGGTATTGTTAGCGTTAACCTTGATGCGCCTTTATGGGCTTCAGTAGCACATAATATGATTGCTACGTTGTTGATGTTACCGTTAATTGCCATCGGCTTTTACGGTCGATATGCATTTGTGGATCAGCTTAAGTCAGATGAGGGAGCTTCACCACAAGTTATTCCGAGTATTTCGGCAAGAGAAGCTCTGGTCGAAGCAGTTTATGTAATACCTGAACCAGAGTCGCTATATTTAAGGCTCAAGACACAATTACGACGGACCCGCTCAGGACTTGGTGGGGTGTTGGCTCATATTCCTTTAGGCCAAAAAGAGATTTCTGGTGATTTATTGGAAGAAATTGAAGCCAGTCTGTTGATGGCTGATATAGGTATCGATGCTACCACCGAAATCATCAAGCGTTTAACCGAAAGTGTTGAACGACATCAACTAAATGATGGTGAGGCGTTAGCTGAAGCTTTAAAACAAGAATTACTTGAAATGCTATTACCGTGCAGTATGAATCTGCATATTCCCAAGCAGGAAAAACCCTTTGTAATTTTAGTGGTTGGTGTTAATGGCGCGGGCAAGACGACAACGATCGGTAAATTGGCCAAAAGATTGCAGGCACAAGGTCATAGTGTGATGCTGGCCGCCGGGGATACTTTTAGAGCTGCGGCTGTTGAGCAATTACAAACCTGGGGTGAGCGCAATAATATTCATGTAGTGGCTCAACATACTGGCGCAGATTCAGCTTCAGTTATTTATGACGGCGTACAATCTGCTCAGGCAAAAGGTATTGATGTACTGATTGCAGATACCGCAGGTCGCTTGCATACAAAATCCAACTTGATGGACGAACTAAAAAAAGTAAAGCGGATTATCGGCAAGCTGGATGATACTGCTCCACATGAAGTTCTATTGGTATTGGATGCTGGAACAGGTCAGAACGCTTTATCGCAAACCAGATTATTTAACGAAGCGGTCGCTTTAACCGGGCTCGTTCTAACCAAGCTTGATGGCACGGCAAAAGGCGGTATTATTTTTGCCTTAGCCAAACAGTTTAAAATCCCAATTCGTTTTATTGGAATAGGCGAGGGGATTGATGATTTGCAAGATTTTGATGCGGAAGCGTTTGTGGATGCTTTGTTTGTTAAAGATTGAAGGTTCAAAAGTTCAAAGTTTGAGGCGTTTCTTGGTTTGTTGTCCTTCGTCTTTTCTCTTTTCTCTGTTCTTATGTAAATAGAGCTGTAATCATGTATTTTGATTTAGTAGGAACAAATTACCAGTGGAGTAATTACAAAAATACTTATGTTAAAGTTTGAAAATGTCAGTATGAGATATCCCGAAGCCGGGGATGTATTGCGAAATGTCAGTTTCGATTTAAAGCATGGTGAAATGGCATTTTTGACCGGGCATTCAGGGGCCGGAAAAAGCACGTTATTGAAGCTGATAGCTGTCATTGAGCGTAGTAGTCGAGGTCGAGTATTATTGGATGGTCAGAATCTGAATGAGGCAAAAGATAGGCAAGTTCCTTATATACGCAGAAAAGTCGGATTGATTTTTCAGGATTACAAGTTGCTACAAGATAGAACGGTTTTTGATAATGTAGCCTTGCCCTTGGTGATAGCGGGTTATGGGCATCATGAAGTTTCCCGTCGTGTTCGTGCTTCGTTAAGCAAGGTTGGTCTGTTGGGTAAAGAGAGAAAGTATCCCGCAGTATTATCTGGTGGAGAGCAACAGCGGGTAGGTATTGCAAGGGCAGTGGTTAACAAGCCGCCTATGATTTTGGCAGATGAGCCTACTGGTAATCTTGATCCTGAGTTATCAGCAGAAATAATGCATTTATTTGAGCAGTTTCAACAGGTTGGCGTAACTGTGTTGATTGCTACCCATGATATTGCCCTGATTAGCCAAATGGATCATAGGATTTTAAAATTGGACCATGGCCAACTGGTAACGAGTTAAGCAATGAAGCACGAAAATAGAAAACATAATAATGCCGAGCGTTTGCAAACCAAAAAATCCGGCGGTAATTTTATCGATAAATGGCATGCTTATAAAAACCTGCATGCTCATGCGTTATTTTCGAGTCTAGGTCGTTTGGTTGGGACTCGTTTCTCCTCAGCTATGACCATAGTGGTCTTGGCGATTGCAATTTCTCTGGCTAGCGGCTTTTATATACTGGTTGCAAACCTTCAACAGTTGGCTGGCAATTTAGTGTCCAGCAATCAAATATCATTATTTCTTAAAGACGAAGTTTCAGAAATACGAGCACGAAGTTTTGCCGAAAAAATTAGGCAGAACTCCGATATTCAGGATGTTAAAATTATTTCCAAAGAACAGGCTCTAGGCGAGTTTCAAGCCTATAGCGGCTTTGGAGATGCTGTAAAAGCGTTGGAAAAAAATCCTTTGCCGATAGTGATTCAAGTGTTACCTACGAATTCATTTGAAAATGAACAGGCTTTGGAAAAAATGCTTGAAGATTTTAACCGGTTGACAGAAGTTGATTTCGCTCAAATGGATATGCAATGGGTAAAACGCCTTCAATCCATTATTGAAGTTGCCCGGCGTGGTGTGACTTTATTAAGCTTATTGCTGGGTGCAGGCGTGTTATTTATTACGGCAAACACTATTCGACTTGAGTTACATAATCGGAAGGATGAGGTGATTATAGCTAAGTTGGTGGGGGCGACAAATAATTTTATTCATCGGCCATTCTTGTACAGTGGCTTTTGGATAGGCTTTTTTTCTGGAGTAAGCGCATGGTTTATTGTGACAATAATCATGCTGATTTTAAAGCAACCCGTAGAAAATCTATCCAGGCTTTATGACGGCAGTTTTCATCTGCTATTTTTGGGGTTTCTCGATACATTGATGCTGTTGTTTATTTCATCTGTGTTAGGGGTTGTCGGTTCCTGGATAGTGCTCCACTTTCAACTTCAGCAATTAAAACCCGAATAGAAAATTATTGGCACTCTTGATTAGAGAGTGCTAGAATTTGGTAAAGTTTTTTATCAGGGGGAACACAATGAGTACCGCTTTAGCTTTACCCGTTAATTTATCAGTCGGGACATTCGACGCATATTTAAATGTTGTCAGGCAAATGCCTAAGTTGACCGTCGAGCAGGAACTTGAACTGGCGTTTAAATATAGAGATGATGGTGATCTCGAAGCCGCTCGCGAATTAGTGATGACCAATTTACGTTTTGTGGTTCACGTTGCCAGAGGTTACAGCGGTTATGGCTTGTCAATGCCGGATATTATTCAGGAAGGTAATATTGGTTTGATGAAGGCCGTAAAACGTTTTGATCCAGATGTTGGAGTGCGTTTGGTTTCTTTCGCTGTGCATTGGATTAAGGCTGAAATTCATGAATATGTGATTAAAAACTGGGGCATAGTCAAAATTGCTACGACTAAAGCGCAACGTAAATTATTTTTTAACTTGCGTAAATCAAAGCAGGATCTGGGTTGGTTATCCAATGACGAGGCCGTTGCTATTGCCAAAGACCTGGATGTCGATGTCAGCATAGTTTATGAAATGGAAAAGCGTCTGGGTAGCAAGGATATGTCGTTTGATATGCCGGTCGATGAAGCAAGTGAAGAAAGCTTTGTGGCTCCAGCCAGTTATTTGCAGCAATATGGTGCTGATCCTGCTGAATTGCTTGAGAATTCTGATTGGGTAGGACATGAGCAGGATTTGTTGGCTGATGCAATGGCTGGATTGGACGAGCGTAGTCTGGACATTTTATCGAGTCGCTGGTTGATGGACAAAAAAGCTACTTTGCATGAGTTGGCCGAACGTTACAATGTTTCGGCTGAGAGAATCAGGCAGTTAGAGCAAAATGCCATGAAAAAATTAAGAGTAGCCGTAGAATTCGCAGCTTAAGTTTATGTCTGTTAAGCTAGAAGTTAATTCAACTTTTTTAATTATTTTCGGTATAGATCCTTATTTAGAAAAGCTCCTGTTTTTTTAGGATGCTTAGTTGTGACAATAAAACAATGGTTTGATAAAGCAAGAGTATTGCACTTGATATTTTCGGAGTGCAAGCTGAAATTGAAAAAAAACCACAATTTGTCAATAAGATAATCGCAGAGATCATTAGACGAGTCGAATCATCTTTGCCTATGGTCAGGAAAAGACTTTGGCTGATCCCTCTAGCTGTTCGTATTTCTGCTGAAGTTCATCAAGGCTCAGTTGTAGAGCTAAGACCTGCTTTTCCAGAGTGTTGATTCGTTCCCGATCAAAGACTTCAGGTTCTATCTCGTCAATAGCCATTGCCGGTAAACTTGATATTTGAGGTATTCCGCTGAATAGATGGGCATAACGTGCTTCGCGTTTTCCTGGTTCGCGGGGAAGTTTGACGACTAAGGGTTCTTCCCGTGCCATGAGGTTTTCAAGTTCGGCTTCAACTTCATTCACATCGTCAAATTTACATAATCGTTCTGTGCGACTTCGCAACTCTCCAGGGGTTTGCGGACCTCGAAGGAACAACTCGCATATAATACCTACGGCTTTTTCTGACAGATGCAGAGTTCCAAATTCGGTGTTACAGAATCGATGTCTGTATTTTGTGACGCGACTGCCATCGATGCGAAGCACCAGATATTTATTAATGAGTGCGTCTACTGAACCTTTTACCGTAATTTCCTTCAATTCCAAAACTGGATCTCGGTTGCTTTTCTGATTGCAAGCGTTTACCAGAGCATTCATTGAAAGGGGGTATTGGTCGGGTGTGGTGATTGCTTTTTCGATTAAGCAAGCTATTACCCGGGTTTCGTAAAGAGTGAGATTCATATTCATAGCATCAATTAGAAAATCATGGATGGCGTTGCAGCTTAACGCGACCTATCGCTGCAACTTGGATTATATTGCCAATCATAAGCTATTCTCCGAAACCTAACAATAAAGGCTATGGAGATAGGTGTAACTTAATTTGGTAAGGCTTAAGAAAACTTCAGTTCCACATATTTTGAGTAAAAAACTGATAAGGATGAGTGATCAATGAGTTTAGAAATTGAACCCGTGTAAGATGATTTTGCCACGATTTCTCTGATACTTGGCTAAGCAACTTTTTTAGCTTTAACCGTTTCTGGGTTGACATCCCTGAATTTGACGTGATCTAAGTTAAATATGGGCAGAAAAAGGTTTGATTTACGTATCGTGCAACAGATTGCCTAGCGTTATGAGGGAGAATAAGAGTGTGGATCGGAAATTATTTTGAGCATGAAGGCTTATTGGGTGGCGGTTAAAGGGTTATTTTCAATGCCGTAGAAGAGATGGTAAAAGCCAGTATGGTTGCCATGTTACTTCATTCAAAAAGCTTAACGATTAAATCGTTAAGCTTTTTTTATTGTTTTACAGTTTGATTAAACCATAATGATATTCTTAAATCGGTCGGAGAATATCCAGAACCGCTTGAGCCTGTTTTGCAGTTTCAAGGCCGATATTTGTCAAATAACCACCGTCATCTTGAGAGATTAAGCCTTTTTCGAACAAACGATGTGTAGCTGCAATCGTTTCAGGTGTGGCGGTTTTGTGAACCTTGATGCCTTCTTGTGTGGTGGCCAGGTTATAGCGAACCAGAATATTCAGTTCTTCTACAATCGGTTGGGTATAGGGCATGGTAAATCCTCGTGTCAGTTAATTAAGTTATTAGCATAAAGCTATTTAATAAGAAGGAGTATCTTTTTTTACATTGTCTTTTTTCTTGCGACAATTACGCCATCTCGAATTGGATTGATAAATGCGTCAAAGTCTGGGTCATTAAAAATAAGTTTATTATGTTCCATGATTGCTTCGGTCCAGCCAGGAAAAATATCAGCAGGTTTTTTGACGGCTACTCGGCCTCTCCAAAGCACATTATCCGCAATATAAAGACCGCCAGGGCGAATACGTTTTTTAGCCATAAGCCACACAGCAGGATAATCGCCTTTATCGACATCGTTGTAACAGATGTCGAAGAAGCCTTCCGTCTGAGCAAAAATATCCTGTGCCATTCCCGCCCGAAAATCTACTCTATCCCATAAACCGGCTGCCTTGAGATAGTGCTCGGCTTTTTGTTGATTAAGAAAATCGGCGTCAGTGCATATTACCTGACCTTTTAGGCCTACTGCCCTTGCAAACCAATACGCGGAATAACCATAGCCACTGCCAAATTCAAATACTTTTTCAGCATTAATCATTTTGGCTTGCGTTTCTAGAAAAACACCTACTAAGCGACCAACAATTGGGAAGTTGTTTTTTAACGCAAGAGCTTCCATTTCGCTCAAAACGTCATGATTGGTTTGTTGGACCAGGTCGAGCAGATAACTTTCAATTGCAGGATTAACCGGAATTAAAAAATCCGGATTTGAAGTGGTTTTAGATTTTATGTCAGCCATTACAGTAAAGGAGATCATGAAAGTTGGATTAATAGTTTTATAAATCAGCCAATAACTTGCTGATCATCGATTCTGCTTGGTGTAGATAGCTTTGTCCAAACAGATTCAGGTGATTAAGTATATGGTACAAGTTGTATAGCGTTTTTCGCGATGTGTAGCCGGGAGTTAATGGATAAGATGCTTGGTAAGTCTGATAAAACGCCGGGCCAAAACCGCCAAATAATTCGGTCATAGCCAGATCGGTTTCCCTGTCTCCAAAATAACAGGCGGGGTCATAAATAACCGGTTTACCTTGGTCATCAGCTCCGACATTACCACCCCATAAATCGCCATGCACCAAAGCTGGTTGCGGCTGATAGCCGGAAAAAAAGGGGGGTAAATTCGTGCACAGTTTTTCGCCCAGTGTTTGTAAATGACCCTTATAGCCATGTTTCGCAGCTAGCGATAATTGATGTCCCAAACGTTGCTGTTGCCAAAAGATAAGCCAGTTTTTGTACTCACCATTTAGTTGTGGACTAGAGCCAATAGTGTTGTCGCGGTGCCAGCCAAAAAAAGACTGTTTTTGTCGGTGTAGATCTGCAAGCTGTTGGCCGAGCAGTTCTTCAGTACTTTTAGTTAAGGTTTTTAGGGCGATATATTCAAGTACCAAAAAGGCATGGTCAATTGTGCTGCCGTAAACAATAACTTTGGGAACCCGAATGGCCTGAGCTTGTTCCAGAGCTACCAAACCAGTGGCTTCGGCCTCAAACATCGCGAGTTTCTCAGGGCGGTTCAGCTTGATAAAATAATACCCGTTTTTTGCTTTTAAACGGTAAGCTTGATTAATATCTCCGCCTTGCATTGCTTCAGCTTTAAGAAAATTAAAGGGCTGGTCGGTTACTGATTCGATAAGTTGAATAATCGGTTGCCAATTGATCTGCATGACTTAATACAGTTTGCCGAATAAATCCAAGTGAGTCAGATATAGCCGCATATCCAGCTCGAATTGGTGATATTGCGGCTCCATGTGTAAGCAGAGTTGATAAAACGCCTTGTTATGTTCTTTCTCCTTTAAGTGCGCCAGTTCATGCACGACTATCATTGTTAAAAAAGGTAATGGTACGTTTTTAAAAAGAGAGGCCACCCGGATTTCATTTTTTGCTTTATGTTTACCACCTTGGACTCTGGAGATAAAGGTATGCAAGCCCAAAGCATGATGCAAGTCTTTAATCTTATCGTCATAAATGACTTTGCTGAGTGGCTGGGATTGTTTCAGCAAAGCATTTTTCAGGTCAAGCGTATAAGCATAAAGCGCTTTATCGGTTTTGATGGTATGGGCAACAGGATATTTTTTAAGTAATGTCTCGGTTAGCTTTTGACTATTGATCAACCGACGTATCTGGTCGGTGATATTTTCAGAATAGCCGATTAAGTATTTTAATTCTGGCATGGCTTATTGTTTGAGTGAGTTGAGTATTTGTTCAAGCGGAGCCAGAGAGATCAGCGCCCGGTACAGAATGGTTTTGTCTTCCATAAGACCGTAACACTGGTAGTGATAGGGAGAAACGATGGAGTGGCCTATACCTTCTTTTCTCTCTTCGGGTGGGATTTGTTTGATAAGAATATACAGCGCATCGCCAGATTTTAATTGGGCAAGGTTGATACGGTCAATACTGATTTTATGCGACATATAGACTAGCGGATTACGTTCAAAATCATGTTTTTCTATGACCGCCTTTTCCAGTAAGGCACTGGATATAAGACTGCATGGGAATAGTTCAGGAAAAATGGCTTTGTTTTTAAAAGGGTCAAAAAATGCATCCTGTTCAACCAGAGAGCCGCATAAAAAATTTTTTGCATTGCTGATACTTATGTATTTTCTTTTCAGAAAAAAACTGCTACCTGAGATAAATGAGCGATCCGGATGCTGGTTCAGAGCGCCAAACTGGGGAATATCGGGGTTGGGTAAAAACAAGGCAAATTTGGATTCTTTTTTGTAACCGAGCAAAGCCAAGGCGCCGCCTGATTTGACGGCAATTCTGTTGCTAAGTATCGTCTCCGGATCTTCATTGTATTGCGATGGTTTTATATCAACTGATACCACTTGACCTGGTTTTACGGCGTTAACAAAAGAAAACTGGTAGTTACTGAAATGCAGGTTTTTATCTCTGATCAACACGTTTTCATTATGTAAACGGCGATAGAGAAAAACTTTATGTTCAATCAATGATTCTAATTGAAAGCCCAGTGCAATAGGACCTTGGAACGGATTGTGATTAATGCGTCGCCATCTATTTCTATCATGAAATAAATTAAAATCATCTGTTGCATTACGTGCAACATCAATATGTATCTGATTAAAAATATCTAAACTGTCTGAGGTATCCATAGTGCCTTGCTGATTGAAATTCGATTTGAGTTGGCTCAGACTTGTTCAGTAAAAACGAGTAAGTCTGAGTCACTGTAATTCTGGAGTACGCTGTCTTATAGAAAATTAA